>Ga0187874_10000054_pt1 | contig 145298 bp, 127 predicted proteins | sample June2016WEW_16_1_3_FD_132993 | JGI IMG/M metagenome (GOLD analysis project Ga0187874, IMG submission 132993) | Peatland microbial communities from SPRUCE experiment site at the Marcell Experimental Forest, Minnesota, USA - June2016WEW_16_150 | ecosystem: Environmental > Terrestrial > Soil >... | reverse complement strand
TTTTTGTCTGAGCAGCTGAAAGCTGTCCCATCACAAGAGTGTCCGCTTCGCGGACACGGCGGCTCTGGAGAGCCGCCCCACATGGAATGTAGCTATGCGCAATTACTTATGTCTCCATGTATAGAAAATAACCAATAACCAATAACCAATTCTTTGTGTTACCTCGCTGCTGGTGGCGGTGAGGGCTGCAAACGCAGCGTTCCCAAAAAGAATTTGTCATTTGTGATTGGTGATTGGTTATTTGTCATTGGCCCCGTCATCCATGGATCTTCTCCGTCAATATGTCAATGCGCTCTTCCAGCCGGTCGATCTTCCGTTCAATTCGTTCGAGCCATTCGCGCTCGTCGACCTTCCGCCGGTCCTCGAGGATGCAAACGGTGTGGGGCTGAATGCTCGAGATATGCTCGTCGCGCCAATGCTCCAGCGCGGCCACCCGGGTATTCAGCTGGCGTGTCGCATTTTTCACACGGTCCAGAAGCACGACGCCGGAAACGATTAGAATCAGGAGCTTGACTGTCTCTCCCGCAATTCCGGCTATGTTGTCCAACAGCAGCTTGCCCATAAGAGTTCCTTTAAGGATTTGTCATTGCAGCCGCCTCGCAATGAAATAAGAAATAACAATTCACCAATCACCAATGACAAATTCTTTTGATTTGGTTTTTATGCATATGCTTTCTTACATGAGTGTTAAACCGCGGATCTTCGCGGAGGTGGGGCGGATGCGGTTCAATCCGCGCAGATCCGCGCAAATCCGCGGTTAAATTCCAAATCAGGTCATCATGCGCACATGCGGGACACCGGATTGCTCCAGTCAGTGTAGCCGGTGGCTCCGCCGACGGCTCGAACCTGGAACACATAGGTCGTTCCAGGAACGAGGTCCGGGATCTTTATGCGCGAGGGGGTGAACAAGCCGGCGCTTTGCCATGGAGCCGGAACGTTGCCGGCGCCCACCGCTGCCATCCGCACTTCGTAGCACTTCGCGCGTGCGATCGGGGTCACTTTCAACACCAGCTCCGTACTGTGGCCGAGATCGACACTGAGAATTGAGGGATTGGCAAGGGATGTACGGTTGTGAGTGGTTGCCGCAGCCTGAAAACCGCTGGAAAGCAGGACAGCGAGGTCGTTCCCGCAATTGTCCTCGACGTAGTGCTTCAGCTTGCGCAAAATGACAATCAGCGCTTCCTGCTTGTTGTTCTTTTCCGCCGTCGCTGCCGACCCTCCATGAGCCTGCGCAGCCAGAGCCGCATTCAGATCGTCGGCGGCAGCCTGCACGGCCTTGAGGTCGACCGTCGGAGCTGGAAAAGCGGGGTTGTTGGTGAGGCCGGTGATAACCGCGCCGGCCATGGTAACGAGCTGTTCCGCGGACTGGATTTTGAACCTGTCCGCAATTCGGACGCGTTGAGTCATGGTAATATCTCCTTTGTTTAAGTGATTTGTTGAGTGAGTTCCATGGTCTCCACCGGCTGACCGACGGCGGAGACCATGGCTTTTGAAACGTCGACCATGGTTTCCGGCTTTGAGACCATGGTCTCGATGGTCGAGACCATCTTCCCGATGCCAAAGACCATGGTCGAGAAGACAAACGCCATGGTCGAAAAGACAAAGACCATGGTTGGAACGAAAAACACCATGGTCGGAACGACGAACACCATGGTCGAAGAGACGAACACCAGGGCAGGAAGGAAAAACACCATGGTGGAAGCGAAAAACACCATGGTCGGAACGACAAATACCATGGTAAAAATCGGCCGTTGCTGCAAGCTCAAATTTCTCAATAATTTGATCATCGTCTCCGACCATGGTGTTTGAAGCATTTACCATGGTGTTTGAAACGGAGACCTTAAGGTGGGAAACGAACACCATGGGATCAAAGCCTGAGACCATGCTGTTGGCGGCCGGGAAAATGGTCTTAATGATCCAGAAGATATTCAGCTTCGCAAAAGCCATGGTTTCCGGAATCAGGACCAGGGTGTTCTTCGCGAACACCATTATCCGGATTCCGGAGACCACAGTCTCGGTTGCAAAGAACATGGTGTCGAACGCGCCGACCATGGTGTGCAAGGTTTTTCCCATAGGATATTTGGTCTCCAGACAGAGCTTCGCCATCCCAAGCTGGTTTCTTTTTTGAGCTCCAGCCCGCTCGCATCATTATCAATTCAGGAAATTCACCATCAGATCCAACTGACCAGTTACAACTCCACGGTATTTACGCTCTGAAATTCCTGTCAAGCTTTTTTTTATTTATCTAATTTTTTATCCATGAAAGGCCCTAACTGGAAAAGCAGATTTTGGACGGATATCTGAATGCTATAAACAGCGGCTTATGTAATTGCGCACAGCCTTCATGTGGGGCGGCTCTCCAGAGCCGCCCGGCGCGAAGCGCTGCGCTTTTTTTGTCTGAGCAGCTGAAAGCTGTTTCATCACAAGAGTGTCCGCTTCGCGGACACAGCGGCTCTGGAGAGCCGCCCCACATGGAATGTAGCTATGCGCAATGCGCAATTACTTATGTCTCCGTGTATAAATATCCCGGCGGCGTGGAAGCTCATAAAAAATTGTTTGAGGAGTAGGGCTTCACGGTTACTGCATGCGGTCAAATTCCACGACATCCGATCCGATGCCGACGAGAAATACTTGCGCCTGGCTTTCTCCTGCTTTCTCGCTTGCGTATTGTGGGGCTATGGACAACTTCACCGGAATACGCACAAGCTCGCCTGGTATCGCAAGAATGGTGTAGAGAGCTATGAGAGCGGTGGAGGAGAATGCGCATCTCTAATTGTAACCGAAGATGATGCAAACGGCGGTATTGATGCACAGGAAATAGCACGCATCGTCAAGAAGATCTGGGGCTGAAGACCTGGGTTGACGTGTCAAAGTCAGGCATTATCGCCCTACCGCTTGCCCATATGTGTCTGCTGGTTGTCTCCGAATGCTTGAGCAAGCCATTTGGAAACCAAAACTCGCTTTAGATTTTCCCATTTGAATTGGTTCTGGTAGCTGCGAAGGCAGGAATAGCAACTTCCTTCGGGATCACATTGCGGATTTCGGCACCTCAAGGTTCTATTCAGGGTCTCCTGCAGCACATTTCGAAGCTCGTCACCGATTCTCTTTACGTACCCAGCACCTCCGGGGACACGATCGTATATAACCAGTTCCCCATTTAGGCTGCCTTCACTCTGACTGCGGAAGGTTCCGCCGAGATCTGCCGGCGGGACTGCAAGCACATCCGCCGCTGCTCCAACGAACGCAGTTTGAAAAGAGTGCCAGAAAGCATGATTATCCACCGTGGGCGGAGCAGGCTGACTCCCATCAAAACGAATTTGCAGCGTATCGGTATGGAAGCGACAAACGAGATCGACAGCAACGGTTGAAAATCCCCTACAATTCAAACCCCAAGGGGTCTTGTGTGCTCTCGGAGCCTTATCGAAGCCCCGCCCGCATTTTCTACAAATTCTGAACTGCTTGGCTTTGGTTCCTGAATTTGCCCGGAAAAGTTCTCCATTTCTGCGATAGCCGACTGAAACCCCTGGAATATTAGGGTGAGGGCAAAAGGCCTCAGCATCGGCACCTTCGATCAGGAATATCTCGGATGTGGGGGGCGGTTTCATACGGTGAAGCCGGACATCCTCAACTTCCTCTTCGATGAGAGTGGTAAAACCCTTCGGCTCGATGAATTTCCTTAACGGAGCGGAAGCTTCGCCGCAAGAAGGACAGGTTGCGGCAATTTCTGCGTCTGTTCTCCAGACCTGTACGCGGTTGCAGCGGTTGCAAGCTCTATAGATCAGGATCTCCATTTCGCGATTACGCAGATCTACACCGCCACTTCGAATCAGTTTTCCATCGACTACGATCTCCGCACCAGGCGAATATTCCGATATGGCATACTCAGCATCCCTCTCAAGTCGAAATCGCCCTGTTAGATCCGGCTGACGGACAATCAATTTCATTACGTCTTGGGGAAAGGCATAGCTTGGAAGCCAATGCGACGATGCCAAGAAGTCAATCAGCCTTTCTTCGCGGAACTGCTCTGCGAGCCTCGTAACAGACTTTACAGCAGCTGCAAGTCCGCCAAGTTCTCCCGGCCGGGCATGTTGCATGGCCTCCATCAGCTGCGCTTTTTCTGCCTCATAGGCATTCAAACGATCCGAGAGATCTGCAAACACCCTATCAAGCATTACAGCACTCTGATCGAGAGCGGCATTGATATCCAGTTTACAAGTGGCGTCAGGGATCTTGTCCACGGCCATCCTCAGAGCCGCGCGCCTGCGCGAGAGCCATGATCCAAATCTAGCGCCGGCGGAGTTTGTCGTGTCCGGTGACAAGAAGAACTCCCTCATCGTTATCTGCTCACCCGCTGTCGTTACATTGGCTTCCTTCAAATAAGCACCCAAGAGCAGCGAATTTACATGCCTTTGGGTGAGTCGTTCATTCTCCATGTTGATTCGTGGAACGGGGACTGTACCATTTACGATGGCTTCCGGTGCATGGAAGTGAACCTGATCGTGAGGGGCAGAACGAGAGAACGTAACAGCATATGCGGCTCCTTCACGCCGGCGACCAGCGCGGCCTGCACGTTGGATATAGTTGGCCGCTGTCGGCGGTACGTTCCGAAGCAGAACGACTTTAAGCTGTCCGACATCTACTCCTAGCTCAAATGTGGTCGAACTGGACAGTACGTTCACGTCACCCGCTGTAAACTTCCTTTGATACTCCTGCCCAACTTCATTAGTAAGCTGTGCCGTGTGCTCCTTAACCCTTAGGGGCAAAGTATCAACGAAGCTGTACCTATGAAACCAATGATGGTTTTCGAGACGGGAAAGTCTCTGATCCGAACTTATGGGCTCCAGCGATCCTCCGCAGTTTGGTATGGTGCAAAGCTGCTTTACCGGAAAAGGTACTAAAACGCCGCACCGGCTACAGGTGTACCAATCGTCTCCCGTGCAGATGATCACATGATCAGCAGGAAACTGGTACTCCCCTGGAAAGGTAGATTCCAGTACATGGAAATCGCGGAAAGCCAACCACACTTTTTCGAGCAATGTGGAGATTTCCAGTTCATCCCGAAGCTTGTTTTTTCCGAGGAAGCGCGCAATCACTTCGGCCTGCGGACTTCTTCTTATAACGTTCTCCTTCTGAGCAGTGGCCAAATAGGAATTCCAGCGAAAGCGCTGCCGTCCGGCAATCCGGTCGTTGCAGGAATGGTGATACGTAATAGCAGTTGGGCCCTGAAACATGATGTGGGACAGCTGGATGCCCTCCGGAAAAATGATGGCTCGGCGCCTCAGTATAATACTCACTAATGCCTGGAGCACTCGCCACCCCTCTTCAGGGTTATTGCTGAAAAGCTCCGGCAGCCGTTTTGGCAAACCTTCTCTTTGATCACCATTCCAATCCGCAGCTGCATAAGCCAAACCCAACCCGGAAATCGTGTTTCTTGCCCTAAGCGGCGCAGTGATCTGTTCAAGCAGCGCAAGGATGCACTCTTGCTTGAGTATCCTTTTATCGGCGGCAAATAACTCCCCCGGGCGCTTTATTTCGGAGGTATACTCGCCATCCTCCTCGTTCGTGTGACGAATTACGACATATGGTTGATTTTCTACGGTCCTAAGGAAACGTGAGGCGACATCATCCAGGGAAACTCCCTGGCCGTCATTCAGCCTTATGGCATCGTTAATGGCACCCAAAACCGGCCGCATATATTGAGTTTCGGCAGTGGTCCTTTCAAGGTAAGGCGCAAAGAAAGCTGCCCGTTGCCGGCTATCTGAAAAGGCAAGTAGCCGACGGCCATGCGCTGGCTTGTCCGCGCGCTCAGGAGGCAGAGCTCGAACCATAGCTTCTGCAATAACCGCGGTCGCTGCGTCCTCTCCAGTTTGAAAGTCGCGCAGAACTGTTGGATATCGTGCTTTATCGCCGCCGCAGAAAGGACAAGTCTTCAGCACCCCGTCTCCAGCGGAACGCAAAAATGTAAGTTCAATTTGGTTAGGGAATCCACAACAGGTTGGGAGCAGCTTCTGCCCGATGCTAAAGGACTGGCATGAGAGACACAGATGGGCCCTATAGGAGGGTTGGGTCTCCTCGTCATCGGCGGATTCTTCCAAGGCGTCAAACCAGGAGAACAGGTGGACCTGTGTGCTCTTCCCAGGGGCAACAGCCTGCCATTTGCCATCGACTGTAGCGTGTACCCTGAGAACTGGGGCGCCGCAGTGAACGCATGTAGTGATAGGCATCAGATGTGAAGAACAACTCGGACACGTGACCCTGTCCTCCAAGATGAATTGGCTCCATTTTGTGTCCGGATGTGAAGATTTCGATGGGCACGTTGGCGAGAGACATATGGCAGCTCCTCGCAAACCCCTCAAAAACAAGTGATACCGCGCCGGCAATAGCGGAGACGAATTCTGGTCCTTAATTGCGCGAGCGCCCAGGATTACGAGCCATTCCGTGAGACGGAGTGCATCCTCACTGTCGATTCCCCATGTACGTCGGGCTGCTTCCGATAAAGGGAGAGGCTTCTGGGATATGGCACTATAGAGACTTGCCATCTCGGCGTTGCGCTCGAACCAGCGATAGAGAACGCGCTGAATAGATGTTTCATGTAATGCTGACGCTGAGTTCCTAAGCCCGCACTTTTGGATCAAACTGCGGAGGCTCGTCTCATCATCAGCCGCGGATATCCATCGGTCCAGAGTGGCACTATCGGGCACAGCCGTGACATATTCCGCAAGGGGGACTCTGTCGTCTAAATTCGCTTCAAATTTGGGCGTCGGAGAACCCAGCACAATATCTTTCTCCGAGAACTCCGCACCTGTAAGTCGATTCCCATATTCCGCAATCGCGCTCTTGTCGTCACCAAGAGTAGCGCTCGTCAAGATGAACTGAAGCGGGCAGTTAGAAAATGCCTGTTGGAGTCGGCGCATAAGCAGCCCAACCTCAATCCCCTGAGCGCCGTTATATGTGTGTGCTTCATCGAGGATGACATGCCTTAATCGCTGCTGCCGAAAAATATCGCTGTCCTGGGGCCGCAGCAATAAGTACTCCAGCATTGCGAAGTTTGTTAACAAAATGTGTGGAGGCTGATTTCTAATCTCTATGCGAGAGAAACGTTCGTTCGGATTGAGAATTTCCGCTCTTTCTTCGTCGGAGATATTATTTCTATCGAGTGGGGTGTCACCGGTATAGCGTCCGAAAGTTATCTCAGTCAGGGGCTTCAGAATCTTGCGAAGTCTGGCAAGTTGGTCATTCGCCAAGGCATTCATGGGGTAAATTATGATGGCACGAACTCCCAGCCCAGGGTGCCGCAGGGCGTCATCTAAGACGGGAAGCAAGAAGCACTCCGTTTTACCGCTTCCTGTCCCCGTGGCTACAATGACATTTCGATTATCCTGGACCAGCCGCAAGCTTTCGATCTGGTGCGTGTAGAGCGGCCGTGCAGTATCGAATTGATCTTTTGGAAAACGGGCCAAATTCTTGTGAAGGCGCGGCAGGTTTGATCGTTCCAGCAGATCGTTGACAGACTGAGCAGTTTGATAAGCAGGGATAGCGCTTAGCAGCGGTTCGCGATGGAACACATCGGGTTGAAGCAAGCACTTCCAAAATGCTTCGCGCAGTTGCTGCTCGTTGTCGGAAATAAAATTCAGTGTGAAAAGATATCGCCGAAATGTTTCAACGAGCGACTGCTGAAACTGACGCAGATTGACTTCCTTCATGTTTCTTCTCTCGCAGTAAATTGATCAGGGCTGTATTGATAATAATTGAAAGTTCGGGCAACGTACGGTCCTTGAGGATTAGATCCTGATATCGAGTAAGTTTTACAGCACAGCTAAATGCTATGCCCTCCTTTGGGAGCGGGATCAGCGGATCTGGCAGAGGCTGATCGAGTGCTTGCCGGATTGTTGCATCCAGATCTGAGCCAAAAGATTGCACGCATTCTGCAGCTAATCGTTTGTCAAGGTCGACGTGCCTTACAACGAGGGGATTGACCGCACAATGACTGCCAGGACATCTGAATTCGTATGAAACTGATCCGTGGCGCACGGGTCCCTCTGGGATGGCGCCGCATTCTGAACAACGCAATTCCAGGAAATATTGAGTTTTTTGCCCTAAATTCAGGCGCCGAGCCGCTTGAAAATCTGATTCTCCCGCGCCAATCTTGCTGAGCATGATCAACAAGGCCGCTCGGCCGCGCACCTGGTTCCGAAAAGGAGCATCCTTCCGGATATCCGGATCAGTGCGAATGAAGACGTTTGATCGCAATTTTAGGTTAGGCTGCAAATCGCTACTCCAGTTTATATGAAAAAAGAAGTTCTTCAGTTTCCTGTTCGACGGCGGCTTTGATCCCACGGGCGCTGCTGTGCCCGCGCAAGTGAAACGTAAGGTCTTCTGTGAGCCTATAATTCAGGAGAATGTCCTCTTTATCAAATCCCATGGCTGGAACGGCCATTTGTAGAAGTCCCTGAGCAGAACCATGGTCTCCGGAAGGCAGCCTGTTCACAAGAATGTTTGCTTGCCGAGCGTCCTCAACAAGAGAGACTGATAGATCGAATGAATTCACGGTAGGGGAAGCACCGCGAGCAACCAGGGCAAAGTTACTCCCATCGCTGAGCTCCAACGCGAGAGTTTCATTAAGGGCGAACTGCCCCGGTCGTGCTTCAAGCAGTGCAGCGCCATGAGCAACATCCCATTCGGGATCTCTTGCAAAAACACATTTGCCGGTGAACCGCTCGTCGTTACCAAGGAGTTCAGGCAACAGCCAGAGGCGACTGGATCCGCCAACTACGATAAGCTGGTCGAGTTCCTCGAAACTGATGCCAGCTCCATGCACGCATTTCCCGAGCAAATCGACCGCCTGCCTAACGGCGCTTTCGATTATTGGACGACAGAGTTGACGCGTCAGCAACATCTGCGAGGGTCGTCCGTCGTATTCTTCCAGACCGACGAGTCTCTCAGATGCAGAACTCAGCTCACACTTAGCAATCTCGCATCGAAAAAGCATCTGATCCCGGTCTTGTGGTGGCATCTCTTCAAATGACCTCGGGATACCTCTTTGCTTCATGATCTCGGCGTGAAGAAAGCGGGCGATCCTATCATCTAGGGAGTCTCCGGCAATCGGCATTCCGGCAGTGTGGAGCTCAAAGAGTGAATCGCCCCGGATTTCAATTAGGCTGATATCAAGCGTTCCTCCGCCCCAATCAAAGACTGCAACATATCGGCAGTGCCGGACAGTTTCCCAATACCGCATCAACACGGCTGTTGATTCTTTCACTAACCCGCTCACCTTTATCCCTGCAATGTCGGCAGCCTCCCGCAAATTGCGTCGGGCAAGTGGGGACATGCCGACTGGGACGCCAAATGTCGCTTTCCCGATACCCCCTCGAATGTGAAAGGATTCTGCACGTTTGGATAGTTGTTTCAAAACCACGGCGACAACCTGAGGTACGGTCCAACGCTTCGAGGGCGTGTACCAGTTGCGAATCTCATTAAGTTGTTTTTTGATTGACGTGATTATGTGGTAACCGCCCCTCTCATTGATCTCAAGACGCTGCCTCCAGACGTCTCTCCCACAGCGTTCTTCCCCAGTTGCTTTGTCGATCACGACAATGCTTGGGAGGGGTCGTCCCTCTTCATCACCGAATCTGTCATTCCGGCCGGCGGGCAGTCGGACGGCGCAACTATTGGTAGTGCCAAAATCAATTCCGAATTCCGTCATACAGCAGTACCTTTTGAACGAACTTGTATCTGACTGGCTTCAAGGCGATCCATTACTTCATGAAGGCGTAACAGCAGAATGGCGCCCAGTTCTCCATCTACATTGGCGCCGAGTGCAGGAACTTTGGACAGTAGGTCGCGCAAACTGCTGGCAAGACGTTCTCTAAATTCACCGAGTCGAAGTTCGGCGTTGGCAGTGATGTGCTGGTTCAAATCATGCATCTCTCGCGAATGCTGCGCAGTTTTGGATTCCATTTCAATCCGTAATGATTGGTTTTTTCGCGTCGCGTCTCCCAGTTCTGACTCGGCCCGCTCGAGGCGTGTCCTTAGATCGTTCAAAAGCTCTTCCAAATTTCTAGATCGTTTAGCAGCATCCGCCGCCTTCCGCTTAAATTCTTCAGCAGACAGTTTGGCTTCATTGGCGCGTGCCTCCGCTTCCCTGCGGGCTTCGCGTGCTTCCGTTAGCTGTTTCCGTAATACATTCACGGCAGCCGGATCCTCATAAGAAAGAAGGAGCTCCAGCATTTCTGCCTGGTTCTTCAGATTGTCTCGCCAATTCGTAATGAATGCTTTCCAGTTTTGGAGAGATGGCATGGCGGATCTGATATCAGCCTCGTGCCGATTTCCACTCATAGGAACATGGCCGATGGCAGAAGGTTCGTTAATCGACGTATTAACAGCCTCATCCGAGACTGAGGTTGTAGGGGAGACGGCTGCGATTGCAGCCTGTGGTTGTAAGGAAGGCTCATCCGGAGGTCGATTCTTCTCTTCAACCTTCCAATTTCCCAGTAGCCCTTCTAGGTCTGATTGATACGTAGACGGAAGCGCTCCTGCAACGGTTCTGAGTGCTTGGATGGACTCCGCGAAAAGAGGATCTGTAAAGAGTTCACGCTGTGCCAGCATTGAAAGGATGGCCTTCGCTACCGCCCAGCGGGCTTTCTGTTCCACGCTGCCATGTTGTATCAAAACGATCACTTTCTCTATGGCCTTGGCGAGGACAGGGACTGGTGCTTCCTGGGGAAAGAGACGTTGGATGCTTTGGTAATCCAAGCATAGGATAGTCTTGATCGCTCGTTTCAGGGTATCAGCATTCTTCGGAGCTACTTCGCAGAGCAATTCGAGCGCCGACATTGAGTCGCTCTCGAGGAAATGCAAAATCAGTGAAAACCGCTGTCCTGCTTCTTTCTCAGGATTGAGTAGCCGCAGGCGCTTTCGATAGGCCAGACGCAGCTCTGAACTCATTTTCTTCCATGCTTTGGCTACGCCTTCGACTGTGACTTCCGTTGGAAACAATGCAAGGTCATCCCAGATGACCTCTAAGTCAGCTTGTGGATTCGATAGAATGACTTCAATATCGTTCGCCCATTGTGCTTTCATTTCCTTGGTCAAACCCTTATAAGGAGTCTTTCCGTTTGACCGGATCAATTCCGCGCCTTTTCTTAAGGCTTCAATCGCCCCAACAACGTTGCCACCAAGAGTGTCCTGGCTCATGCTTTGTCTCCATCAGGTCTCAGTTCGTTAATGACATTTCCTGGATATGGCCGACCTAAATCGCGTTCCAGCATCTCATCTTCCTGCACTGGGGAAAGCTCAGCAAATCCGATGCCCTTTCTCCAACTATCGATCTTATGCGTGGCCCCGCAGTAATTGGACAGAGCTTTCATCGAACAACTTAGAATTTGCAGACTGGGCGGCAAGCAAGGGATCTCAATGTTCCTAGCCTCACTTTTTCGGTTCGAGTGATAATAGCCCAACTGTAGGATTGCGCATGCGATAAATTGGACCAATTTGTCCGATGTCCTTGTTTCCAGCAGTCTGTTCATTTCACCGCAAGCTAAGCCAAAAAGCTCCTGACGAGTCTTGCTCTGCTTTCGGAATGCAAGATAGTACTTCTGTGCCGCAGTGGTAAGTTCCTGCCCTCCGGGCTTCGATGCTATACGACTATAGGGATGAGCAAATGGATCTTGCCGAATCGAATTTCTCCATTCCATTACCATATCGGCAATTTCGTCGGGGCCCAAAGCTTTGTACAGCGCCTCTAAGGTTTTCCGCCATCGCACCGTATAGATGTTGTCAAGCTGCAATTTTCTGTAAGCTTCTGGCAGTGAGGGTGAATCATCGCATTGCTCCAGTGCATGGCAAGCATCCCGGTACCAGTTTATGATCAGGACCACGGATTTTGAGGCGCCCTGCACCACCTCAGTCTCGTTGACATCTGTTTTTGTGCCGTCCAGAGTGATTGCCTGCAGAACGATGTCACAGATGAACACCTTAAGTCTGTTCTCTGATAGCGCTGCCTTGGCCCGAACAAAATGAATTGGCTCATCAGAAAGGCGGTGAATGTCTTGAAGACAGGAACCGACTATCGGAAGTCGAAAGACAGCCGAATCGTATAGCTCATTTTCGAGGGTTTCGCATATTCGACGGCTTGAGGCATAGTACCGGCCTGTGCAAATCAATGGATGGCGCTCAAAGTGAAGTGCGAATTCAGCTGCAGGCAGGGCACTGGTTTCAAGAGCATCGAGAAACTGGTATGCCCGGACGCCTTTCACACAGACAGTCTTTGGAAGTGCCACCTGACCGATCGGAATCTGATCCTTCCCGGAGATTAAGGAAACATCGCACATCTGCCCAGCAAGACCCTCGATCTCCATTGTAGAATCGCCGCGCAGCTCATCTTCCCAAAGGACCGATACCCTACCTCTCGTACGGCTGCTCAGCTCAATGCCGCTGCGCGGAATCCGGATCGATACCGGAATAACCAAACCATCGGCTTGAAGACGGCCGTCCAGGACACGGGTTCCGGGGGGAACACTCCAAATGCCACTCCCTTGATTATTTCCATCCTTGCAATCAAATCTCCAGTTTGCCGGAATTACTACTTTTACGTGTGCGAGCTGACTTGCGGCTGTCAGATCCTCCACGGGCTTTACCTGTAGTCCGGGCGGAACGACGGTAAACTCCAGCGATGAGATTCTTGTTACGGCATTGCGAGTGCTTTGCTCAAGCCACACCTCACCCTGCGATGGACATGGAGCCGAGATGCCAATCCGGTCGGAATCTGCGGGAACTGGCTGATATTTTTCGATGGAACCTTGTCTGAATCCGAGCACGAGATTCGAACGTGCTTCCGGTGGGCAGTGATTCAACAGGATCGCGGGCAGGCCTCGTTCGTAAATTCCAGATCCCAACATCGAAGTCAGACCGGGAACATCCGCGAAGGAGATTTCAGGCGTAGGTGCATCCCCGCGAACTCTGATTTCCAGAGCATCAATATTGGTGCCCGGAGGAAGGTGGACACGAAAAATACTGTAGGTCTTCAACGAAATGCAATCCTCAGGCAAGTCCAGAAAACCGGCATCCTCCAGAATCATGTCGGTAGGCACTGCCGCCGGGACATCGGTGATCAAGAAGTAATCCGCTGGGGAAAGATCACGAGGGTTGCTCTTCAGAGCACCATTTGCCACGGAAAACAATGCACTTCCAGAACCAGCGGTCCACCAAGGTTTAACTGGCCACTCCTCGCGTTTCGGCCGCGCAATTACGATCGTCAGTTGTTCGGAGGTACGAACCGGCATGACTGGATATAGAACAGGCGATCCCTCCACGATATAGATGCCCGCGTTTACGCCGCGAAGGTCAAAACGCAGGATAAGTCGCCGATCTTCCGCATCGAGACAAAGGGCCGGAAGTCCATAACCCGCTTCCGGGGCAGATCGGTCTCTTGTGACGTGATTTAAGGCTTCAAGGGCAAGCTTCCGGCGATAGGCCGGAACGCCAGCAAACAAATTCTCTTGCGGCACTCCCTGCTTGAGTCTTAAAACCAGGGCGGCGATGTGCTGTGAGAATCGATATCCAGCGTCGCTCTCCAGGAATCGGCAGGTGAGGGCCGAGGTAACAGTCGCACCCAATGACTCTCTATATTCGTTAAGTGTGAATGCCGGTCCGAATTCGATTAAGCGGTCTACTAGGCTGAAGAAGCTCCTGCGACTGGGCGAGGGTACGCCGGCATGACGATAAATAGAACCGACATAGCAATAGGGTTTGTTTTCTGCCGGCAGTTCGACATCTGGAAAAGTCTCTTCTAGAAAAAGTCGAATTCGTGGACCGAGGTAGTTGTCCCATTCCTGTTGATCGAAGGGCCGGTGCAATCTGGCATAAAACGAATCTCGAAATCCGCCTTCATCCTGATCTGCATCAGCAGCGCATCGTACAGCTGCGATAGCCCATGCAGCCCGATTTCGAGACCCATAAATGCCACCGGGCTCACGTGATAGATGATTGAAAAGAACGTTTTCTTCCTGCTCTGAGAGCTCCAACTCGATCAAGAACTGAGGTGAATTGGTCCTGATTGTTTCTGTATATTGCCTACTCGCATCCTCAATCCACGTCATAACGTTCGCCGTTTTCCAGTTTTGTGTGGAAGACTTCTGATAGAAATATGCGAATTTAGGTACCGAATGGCTGCTTGATTAATCTGACCTCTGAAACCTCCAGTTAGGATTGATCGTTTTCAAAATCTCATTGCTCCAGTTAGATTCGCTGGTTTCTTACCTTTCAGATTTAAGCGGCCATTCTGGAATATGATTATGTCTTGTCATATTTTCATATCATCCAGAAATTCTGAGGCCGGCTCGACACTAGTCACAAGTAGATGATCTCTCGCTCGCGTGCAAGCGACATAGAGCAGATGGCGTTCGGTGTCATAAACCTCTTTCAGATCTGCGTCATCGCCTACTGTCTCAATTCGTTCTTGCAGAGGAATGATTTCGTCATCGCAGGCCATCACAACGACGGCGCGGAACTCCAGTCCTTTGGCAAGGTGCATGGTGCTGATTGAAACGTCGCCGTGAGTAGTTTCGACGCGTTCATCCAGTATTTTAAAGGGCATGCCGGATATTTTAACGGCGGCTTGAGCGCGGGTTAGTTGAGCATCGGATCGGACAAACACGCCAAACTCATGCGGGAGCACTCCTTCCTTGGCGCGTTCAGCCATCCATTTGCCAACGGCAGTGATCTCCTCGCTTTCGCTCTCAAACGAACGAATAGTTGGCGGCGGCCCGTTGAATACGGAAACCGTATCGCTCCGGTCCACACAATTGCCATCTACATCGGTTGCGACAGGACCCAGCAGGCGGTCTGCCTGCAAACGAATTTGATGGGATGTGCGATAGTTGACTCGTAACGTCCGGGATCGCCCGCGAATGTCAACCCCAAGGGCTTTCCATGAAAAAGGCTGCTGAAATATTCGCTGGCCAAGATCTCCTGCAAAAAATAGAGCGTTTGGTCGATCTCCCCCCATCGCTGCCAAAAACCGAAGATGTGTGACGCTGATATCCTGCGCCTCGTCTACAACGGCGAAGTCGAAGATAATTTTGCCGCTCTTTGAAATTACGGCAGCCAATGAGCTGAACAGTTCTGCATAGGTTATCAGCCGGCGGGCTTTTAGCCCGGCGCGAACACGCTCAAAAATTGACCAAAGGGTTTTGCGCTGGGCCTCCGGAAGCCGAGTTTTCCTGCCCAGTCGCACGACATCACGATATGCCTCCCAGTTCTCCAACTGCCACGCATCTACAATCTGTTCCCATTCTGTCAAGAGAAAATATTGGCTGAATTTATGGCCGGCAACTGCAGATGATGATTCTTCGATCAACTCGCACAATACTTCACGGCTGGCAATGATTGCAGGCCCTACGTGTGTCTTGTAAAGACGGAGACCAATTGCGTTAAGCGAATAAACGTCAATGCGTTCAGCAAGACGAGGTTCCGCGCTCAGCAATCGCTTCAGCATCCTTTGCAGGGCATTTGCAAGCGTGTCGGAAAAGGTCGTCAGAAGGACCCTGGCGTCCGTATGTTTTCGTGCCAAGTGGGCAGCTCGGTGAATTGCCACGATTGTTTTGCCGGTGCCCGCTGAACCGGAGACACGCGTTGGACCACCATAATCTCGTTCCACCCATTCCCGCTGCTCCGGGTGAAGGAAAATCGTCCATTTATCCCAAGGATAATCAAGGGCGCGCTGCAACTCCTCTACGTTTGTCATAACGCGGAAGCGACGCTGGGCGTCGGGATGGTTGAAGGGGTTTGCCTCGGTTGCTGCAAGCTTAGGAACCCGAGGTTTGCCGCCCGTTGCCAGCTCCAACAATGCCTCCGCAGCCTCTGCTGGCAGGTGGTCTGCCAAAGCTAAAAGTGTATCCTCAGTTGCCGCTTTAACATCCTTGAGCCACTCTGCGGGAATCCCGTACCCGAGAAGTTCGTCATCCGAATATCCGGCAAAAATGGATTCCTTTTTGGCGGCTGTTCTCGGCGCTGCCGCAGGCTCCTTTTGCACGTAAACCGGGACAACGATTTCCTTGACCGTCTCCCGAATCTCCACTAATTGTGCGGCTCCCGTTTTGGGATGCGTCTCTAGTCTGCGTCGTTCTGCCCAGTCATAAGCCTTGTCATGGTGATCGACATAGCAGAGCATGAGGCTCTCATCACTGCGGTGAACAATGAGCCGGATGTCGCTGCTTACCCGCACCGACCAGAAGTTCTTATCCTTCGCTTTGTCGAGTTTGTGGAAGCTCACGCCGGGATTTGCTGGGTTAAGCTGCAAGTCGAAAGCTGTTGTCTTAACTGCCTTTTGTTCGTCGCCGGTCAGTCGGGCCAAGCTGTCGGTGAAAGTATCGGCGATGCGGAATTCCATAGGCGTCTCAATTCAACGTGTTGCCTCAGGGGATTTGTGAACAAAATCAATGTGATCCACTTCATGAGGCTTGATGGCTGCATTAACTGCCGCGCGGAAGCGGGTGAAGAATTTTGTGTTCTCGCCTCTAGCAAGAGAAGACCAACTGCCCCACGGTGGAGTCGTATCACTCCTCGCCAAGACCACCAACCGACGCCCCTTCGCTCCTTCAAACCGGAGGGGCGAAGTTACGCTACTCAGTTCCTCCCCCGCAATTTCATCCCAGTGGGAACGCAAGTGCTCTACGAGTTTCGCTGCGGTTTTGGTGGTCATTTTGGGTTTCGGGTCTGAAGTCCACCCCCAATGCAAATTGTGATAGCTATCTTGATCCCACTGCTCCAGAGAACATGAGTTCCACTGCTCGACCGGAATTTCACTCAGATAGCGAAGCGATTCATCAAGACAACCGTTCTCTTGTGCCCAATGAAGCTGGGCCGACAAACAATGGTGCTTGGTGGCGTTCGATTCATCAGATGCAGCCAGGATCAATGGGACCGGTGGATCCTTCTGCCCTGTCTGTTTATTCGCTTTGAGGAACAAGTGAAACCGATGCCAATCCTTGGGGCTGGATCTCCCATCCGCTTTCAGAGCGGCGAGAAACTCGTCAATCCTTGGATCGGGCGTGCTCATACCTTAAACACTTTCATCACCTCATCCCCAAGGTGGTTGATGACTTTTACAGCAATCCGGCCGGACTTTGGTTTCTCGAACGGCCGTGAAATGTCGCTGTTCAGGGTGGCCCAGGCCTCGGCGTTGATCTCGGCCTTCAGGGTGGTCTTCAAGGCGCTATAGGGGTCGTTGGCACCCAAGAAATATGCATGGCGGACGAAAAAGCTTTCTTCATTGTAATCCGTATCGACGAACCAGCATGCAATGCCGTCGGCGCTGTCGCTGACAACTTCGCCCGTTTGTGGTTTGAACACATCTACGCCATTCACCTTAACGCGCAGCTTGTCGTCCTTCTCCGGAAGCAGGGTGATGTCAGGTTCACCGAAGATAACGAAAAGGTTGCCTTTACCCGTGTTCTTGAGATCTTCCCCCATATGCAGGTCGGCATTCATTCGCGCTTTGAGCACAGGGATTCGGCCCAGCTTGTTGAATTCCGTTGTGTGCGCCTCGTAGTTGAAGGCGCAGGCGATCAGCACATCGAACGCAGCATCGCCGGCCTCGCGCGCGGCGGTAACAAGATCGGCGCGTTGGACGGTTCCGAACTCCGGCCCGATGAAGATGGCAGCGCGTTTTTCCGTCTTACCTTCCAGGTAGCGGCCTTCGGCGCAGATCATATCTCCTGGCCATGGAACTAATGCTGTGAATGAAATGCGATCTTCTTTGTGCGCTTGTTGGACACCTGCAGTTTTCAGGTTCTCTAAAATCATTTGAGGGAAGGATTGCTTGCCTCCGAACTCCATAGCGGCTTCGCTCACAGCTGGATCGATTAAATCGTCGTTCTCATCCACTCCCAGCATGCGATGCGGACTGAGGCTCTCTACCGTGAATGGACCGGCTACGCGAACTTTTTTCTTGTCGTCGTAGGGTTTGTCGTAGAGATATTCAAACTCCGCCTTGGCGGCGATGGAGACGTCGATCTCTTTCTGCCGGGCGATGCGCGCTTGCCACCAATCAGCATGCAGCTTTTTCGTAGACGGCGGCAACGTGTTTTCCACTTCACGCGGAATCTCCCATTCCTGCCATTTTTGCTTGAGCGCGGCGTTTAGCTTTTCGCGGAGCGGCTCCAGCGTGGTTTGCCATTTTTCCCAGATGACATCAATCTCAGCATTGTTGGCTATGGACTTGAGAGTGATGTGCGGCACACGCTCATAGACGAAGCCATGACGGATATTCCCATGCACGGGCTGTGAACTCGGCGCGGTGCCTGCAATTTCTGCCTCTTTAATCTGTCCTTCACGTGAATCGGCCAGTAGATAAAACGGATAGCGCGCACCCATGATGCGTACACGCGCCAGTGCCAAAGCCACACGTGAAGTATCGATTGTGATCCAACGGCGGCCCCATTGCTCGGCGACATATGCCGCTGTACCGGAACCGCAGGTCGGGTCCAGCACAAGATCGCCGGGGTCCGTAGTCATTAAGATACATCGCTGAATGACTTCGGGAAGCGTCTGTACGACATACACCTTGTCTGATGCAAAGCCTGAAACCCCAGTATCAAGCCATGTTGCATTGAGTGGCTTAACCAAGTAATCATCAAAGTAACGCTTGTAGCTAACCGTCTTCCCTCCTCCTGAAAGGCGCCCGGCACGTTTCAAACGCTCCATTCCTAGTGGATAATTTGCCTTCCAATGAGTATTTTTAGGCGGGAAATAGATTTGCCCTTCAAGCTGGATGGGTGTTTCTTCCTCGGAAGCACCTTGCCCCGTTGCATTATCGTATCTCCATATTCGCAGGTTTTTGGGGATAGGGCAAGTCCCTGCTTGCTGTTCATTTGACATCCCCGTTGAAATAAACCCATCGTCTTCGAGCATCCGATAATTTTGATCTTCAATATGATTTTTTAATGCCAGCAGGTTGCGAAACTTGGTCTTGTTAAAACTCTTGCCATACCAAAGCAAGTTATCACCAATTCGACTTAAGCCTTTTGTCGCAAATCCTCCCGTTGTTCTGTAGAGTACGCATGATATAAAGTTTTCTTCTCCAAAAACCTCATCCAGCAATGCTCGAACACGATGGATATTTTCATCGCTGATTTGTACGAAGATGGATCCGGATTCTGTTAACAGATCACGAGCCACGGTCAATCGATCGCGAAGGTATGTGAGGTAGCTGTGGATGCCATCGCGCCATGTGTCGCGGAAGGCTTTTACCTGCTCCGGCTCGCGGGTGATATGCCCAGCGTTGCCATCCTTAATGTCACGACTGGTAGTGGACCATTGGAAATTGCTGTTGAATTTAATTCCATAAGGCGGGTCGATATAAATGCATTGCACCTTGCCACGCAATCCCTCACGCTCAGCCAGGCTGGCCATGACCTGGAGCGAGTCGCCAAGAATCATGCGGTTGCTCCAGTTCTGATCATGCTGATAAAACTCAGTCTTATCCACTCCCGCAGGAATACCGTTGAAGTCGGCAAACAGGTCAAGCTGCGATTCCTCTGCATTACGCGCGGATCTGGCTTGAGCCAGCAGGTCATCAATCAGCACTTTGGGATGGACCTTTTCCTGGATATAGAGCGCCGGCGCATGAACGACGAGATCGCTCCAGTCCTGTTCGTCTTTTCCGCGCCAAACAAGCTGTGGATCGAGATCGGTATTCCGAGGATATCGAATGGCATTGGGTGTCTGCTGTTCTTTTTCAAGCATGGACTGGAATTCCGCTGTTGGGATGTTCTTCCGCTTGTCCGCCTCGTGCTTGATACTCGCAACAGTCTTGGTGGTGGCTGCTTTCTTTGCCATGCTTACTTCTCCATCGCCATTAAATCCCGGACAGCGGCAGCCAGTTGCTTCTCAGAGGGCAAGCGGCCTTTAAACTTCGCGGGAAGCCTTGTTTGGAGCCGGTATTCCGCAACGCCTATGGGATTGGTTTTTGTTTTAAGCGCAAACTCAACCTCTACATCATCCTTTTCGGCACACAGAATAATACCGATGGAAGGCTGGTCTCCGGGGCCACGTTCCTTTTCGTTCAGAAGGTTGAGGTAAAAATCCATCTTGCCTGCATGTTCCGGTTCGAAGGAACCGATCTTGAGATCAAAGGCAACCAAAGCCTTGAGACGGCGGTGATAAAATAGAAGATCTACAAAATATTCCTTGCGCCCCAGCGTGAGCCGATGCTGGCGACCTATGAAACAAAAACCGTAGCCGAGTTCGAGGAGAAATTGCTGCAATCGAGCAATGAGGCGATCTTCGAGTTCACGTTCTTTGACAGCGCGTGTTATGCCCAGGAATTCCAGATTGTATCGGCTCTTGAGCATTTCATCCGCTTGTTCGGCAAGGTAATCCGGCAAGGCAAGCGCAAAATTATGGGTTTTTTTCTCCACCGTGGCGCGTTCGTAGGCTCCAGCTTTGATTTGGTTGAGGAGAACATTGCGAGACCATCCGAATTGCGCAGTTGCGCGAAGATAATAGAGACGAGCGGCAGGCGGTTTTATCTTTTTCAGCAGTTCGACGTGATGTCCCCAGGGAATGGGAGCCAGGACTTGTTGAACAAACGATTCAAGCACTGCTAATGGTCGGCTATTCTGCTGCGCATGATCGAGGCGGCCTGTTTCTGGAACAGCCTGTTCCAGAAACCCTCCGGATGGATCTTTTAATTCTGGAACAACCTGTTCCAGAAATTCAGCGCTGGAATATTCTGAAAAGAACTGCCGCATTCTCCAAAGGTTGTCGGCGGAAAATCCACGCATACCGGGAAATTCCGCCCTTAGATCGGATGCGAGGCGTTCGACAACCGCATCTCCCCATCCGGCCGCTTGCTGTTTTTCCACGATGCTTCGTCCAATATCCCAATAAAGCAGGACCAGTTCGCAATTGATCGCCCGGGCGGCAGAGATATGAGAACGGAGGATACGTTCCTTTAGCGCAGCAAAAAAGCCAGGGTAATCCGGGTAGGAAAGCTCTTTTGTCATGATTGTCCGGCTTTCTCGATCATTTTGTTGAATTCGCTTTCAATCTTGGCCTTGAGATCGGCTTCCATCTGATACATTTCTCTGAATTCAGCGAAGGCCCAACGGCCATAGGTTTTGAGATTATTCACGCCGGGCACCCAATAGGTATCCATGGTGGCTTTCTTGTCCTTTGCGTCCTCGCGGCGATAGCCTTTAATCTCCACTACGAGATGCAATAAATTATCCGGGCCGTGCCCATCATCAACCAGCGCAATAAAGTCAGGCAAATACTTGCGAATCTCGGAGCCATAGCGATAGGGCACTTCCAGCCCGAGGTTGTGATTTTTCGTGTATGCGGCAACCTTGGGATGGGATTCGGCCACGCGACAGAACTCGGCTTCCCAGTCGCTGTCGAGCACAACGTAATTGACATGGTTTTTCGAAGGAGGACCGCCGGTATCCCATCGGTCGGCGCGTGATGTATTGAATCGGACGTGCCGGGTGGAGCCGGTGGGATTGTAAGGGTCGAGCAGGGCCTTGACCGGATTCTCGCCAATAAACTGCTGAGTTATGGCATTGGTAATGCGGTTACAGGCCATATCTGCCAATTCCTGATACATGAGCAAGGCAGGGTACGTATCGCCCTTGCAGACGAGACAGGTATCGATCCATTGTTTGGTAATGCGCTTGAGTTGTCCAAAGAGATGCAATTTCGGCTCTTCGCCGGGATCTCGCCACTTTGTATAGAGCAAGTGTTTGGTGAGATGGAATACAATCGTGGAAGGCCGAGTTTCCTTCAAATGCTCCAGATCGATATTTACGCTTTCGCCAATGATTCCCGAATTGAGAGTTCTGGATGGGCCTACGAGATCGGGGCTCAGTTCCAGAATTGAGTCTTCATTAAACTTGGCAGTCAGTCTCTCTTCCGGCAACTCAATTCGGTAGCCCTCGACACGGGGGAAGGTAATCTCCAGATTGTCTCGTTCCGGGCGCACGGCTTTGACTTGAACCGTCACTCGCGGCGGCTGGGGTGGCGCTACCACCGGTTTTGCCGTGAAATCAAAAGGAATGCCGAAGACATCGGCGTATTCCACATTAAAAAGCCCTTCATCGTTAAGATCATACGATTGCCGGCGTAACGCGCGTCCAATGACCTGTTCGCACAATAGCTGTGTTCCAAAAGCGCGAATGCCCAACACATGGGTAACGGTATTGGCATCCCATCCCTCGGTGAGCATTGCTACGGAAACCACGCATCGGATGGCGCCGCCCAACTGCGTTGGTTTGCCGACGGTATTCATAACTTCGCGCAGCAATTCCTGATCGGAAATATTTTCTCCGGCGCGAACATCGCCGGTGCGTTCAACGATCTCGCGGCGGAATCGCTCAATCTCGTCGGCTGCCATATTGCGGAAATTATCGTCAAGGGCATCGCCGGCTTCGAGTTGTGCGCTATCGATAAGGATTGTGTTGGGACGCGGAAGAGGATTGCCGGTGGTTTCATCGAAATTGCGAAACAGTGCAAGGCGGCCATTCTCCAGCGTCGTCGTGCCATCTTCGTTTTTGCGATAGAAACCAGAAACAAAATCATAAACCAGTTTTGAGATAGCCGTATTCTGACAGACGATGATGAAGCAGGGAGGCACTCCGATCTGCCTTTCCTGCCAAAGCTTGAACGTCTTTTCATAGTGGCCGTACAATGCATCCAATGCCGTTTGCAAACGAGTGGGCAACTTAAGCGGATCCAGCTCTCCGCCCTGCCCGCGCCCTTTCCTAGGCATATCCTTGCGAATATTTTCCCAGAGATTGCGAAACATAGGCATATCGTCTCCAGGAATGTTTTCCGCTACGGGCACGCGTGGAAGCTTGACGATGCCGCATTCGATGGCGTCCATAAGTGAAAAATCGCTCATGGTCCAAGGAAACAGTGTGCCCTCGGCATAGCCGGATCCGCTGAGGAAGAATGGAGTCGCCGAGAGATCAATCACGCGGCTGAGGCCAAGCTTGCGGTTGACCGCTTCGAGGCCGGATATCCAAACACGGGCAGCGGCGTTATTCTGCTCCGCTTCCTTCTTTTCTTCCCCTTTCAAATCCTCATCCTCTTCATCCGGAGGCTTTTCCCGGTAGCAATGATGCGCTTCATCGTTGATCGCCAAGATATTCTTCATGCCCATCAGGTCAGGCATCACGCGCTGGAGCATCTGACCTTCTGTTTCCAGCGTGTCCAGTTCATCTCCCACCCGGCCTTGAAGCAAGGAACGGCCGCCGGCAGAGAGCTCGATGCGCTCGCGACGCTTGAAGGCATGGAAATTAGTGATAACGATCTTAGCCCGGTTCACATCGTCGAGCATATCCGAGGGAACGAGTTCTCGACTGGCATAGTAGCTGTCGGGATCGTTTGGCTGGAGGACTCGCAGACGATCTTTAATTGTTATGCCTGGAGTGCAGACCAGAAATCCGCGCGTAAAGTGCTTGCTCCCAGGTCGCCGAACGGCATTGATGGTCTGCCATGCGATGATCATCGCCATGACTGTAGTTTTACCTGAGCCGGTTGCAAGCTTGAGCGCGAGTCTCCTTATTTCCGGATTGGCATCTCGGCTAGCAGAGGCCAAATGATCGAGCAGCCGTTTTCCGTTTTTGGATTGAGGTGCAACCTCCGTAAGCCAGATTACGGTTTCCATCGCTTCCACCTGGCAAAAGAACGGGCGGACGCTGCTGAATTTGTGATGCCGCCAGTGCTGAAGAAGACGGGCAGTTTCAGGAGTGACTTGCCACTGATCAGGATTGGGCAAGGAACGCCATGTATCCACAAGGCCGCGCACTTCATTAATGATGGAAGTCGGGTCATATTGCTGCGCCTTAGTGGAAAGCCCCTTCCCCTCATCGAATACGAATGCGTCTTGCGCAGCAGGCGTTTTCCTTTTCTTTGGCTTGGGAATCGGTGTTATGAAATCAGCTTGGCGGCGAGTTTCGAGAATCTCTTGTGTGGGCTGTCCAGATGAATCCAACTCCCAATGCTTTGTTGGGCGCTCATACGGAGAGTTTAGGATTGGATGGTCAAAGAATGGGTTAGACATGGCTAGCGTAATCTCATAATTGACTGAAACGAGTCTCCAAACCCATTTCGTTCAAAGGCAGCTATCCCTCTCTTGATTGGAGTGGCACGAGGCTATCACCTTTCGTAGATGGTGTACAAGCCTAAACACATGGAAGTCGATTAGAGTCAATGGCTAGGACAAAAAGATCTACCATGGATACAACAGACATACCAGCTGAATGGACTACAGATGCTGCTTAAGCGGGTTCCGTCTCGGCGCGCAGGAGGCTGAGGTAGGCTTCGTAGCTTAAAGCACGATCACGACGCCGGCCTGTGATTTCAGCAAGGATCTCAGCGTCAACGAGCCCGGTTACGGCTTTGGTAGCAGTGGGCTTTGTCGTTTTGAGCAGCTTCACAGCTTCGGCCACGGTGATAATCGGATGAGCTGGCAATAGCTCAAAGAGACGAATGCCGGCCACAGAGGTAGAGCGACCTGAGAGTACTTTGGTCCGATCCGCACTTATCTGCGTAAAGAGCTTCTGTGTCGTCGCCAGGGTTTCGTCGGCGATACCGGCCACTCCTTCCAGGAAATACTTCAGCCAGCCTTCAAAATCACCATCTGTCCGGACGGCATCCAGCCGGCGGTAGTACTCGGCACGATGGCGTTTGAAATATAGGCTCAGGTAGAGCAGCGGGGAGTCCAAGACCTTCCAATGCTCCAGGAGCAATGTAATCAGGAGCCTGCCGATGCGGCCATTCCCATCCAGGTAAGGATGCATGGTTTCGAACTGCACATGCAACAGGCCCGCTCGAACTAGCGGATGCAGCGAATCTTCTGCATGGATGTATTTTTCCAAGGAACCAAGCAAATCGTTCAGCAAATGTGGGGGCGGCGGTACATAGACTGCATTCCCGGGGCGAGTTCCGCCGATCCAGTTCTGGCTGCGCCGGATCTCTCCTGGGGTCTGATCAGCACCGGGGACATTTTTCAGTAAACGCCGATGTGCCTCATTGAGAAGCCGCACTGATAATGGCAGTCCATTTTTGTTGTTCTGGTGGAAGCGAACTCGCTGTAAATCATTGGGGGATAATTGGTAGCGACGGGTGGAATCGAACCACCGACCTTGGGGTTATGAATCCCACGCTCTAACCGACTGAGCTACGTCGCCCCATTTCCGGCAGATAAAAATAACAGGCCCATCATTTTGCTGACTTTACCCCTGCTTTTCAAGGGCAAACCGCCATCGATCGCTCTCCCGAGGCTTTTTAAAAATGATTCCAGTGCAGCCTCAGAGTCTTCGTGTCTTTGAGCCTTTGAGTTCAACCTCCAAGACTCAAAGGCTCAAAGGCGCGAAGACTTCAATTTACAGGAGCGCCCGAACAGCGGAAGCGGCTTCTTCAATCCGTTCGTCCGTCATATAAAGCGGGGAATGCGAAATGCGGTCGACACACAAACCTATGATGTGAATCCTGGCCTGAGCTTCGGGATGCAGAATGCGAAAGAGCCTGACGCCGAGCAACGGAGACATCTGATGTACGCCTTCTGACGTTTCGGGCCAGGATACAAGCGCTTCTTCATCGAATGCCACCACGCGACCTGGCTGCCCCAGTTTTCCCTCCGGATCGAGGACTGCATCAATCAACACCACCCGATCGTATTCGGCGAAGCTTTCGATGTGATTCAGCAGATCCGTACCGGCGTCGACCAGTGAAACGCCGGGGGGGAAGCCCTCTGCGGCGCTGCGCAGCCGCTCTATCACGCGCGCGCCGAAACCGTCATCTCCGCTCAGAGGATTGCCCAGCGCGACCAGAAGCGTTCTGTTCCGGGGTTCGTTCAACCTTGCTGCCCTCCTGGGCGATCGGAAGCCGTATCGTAAACGTCGCTCCTTTGGCCGAGCTTGCGACTTCAATCTTGCCGCCTGCGCGCGTCACAATTCCATGGACTATCGAGAGGCCCAGCCCCGTTCCTTTGCCGACTTTTTTGGTCGTAAAGAACGGTTCGAAGATGAGAGGGAGAATATCTTCCGGGATTCCTTTGCCCGTATCGCTGATTTTCAGCAGAATTTCAGCAGCGTTCGGCGCCTTGCAGGTCTCGATGGTCAGGACGCCGTTTTCTTCCATCGCGTCGGCTGCATTAATGACAATATTGATGACCACTTGTTGAAGCTGACCGGCATCGATAAGTACGTCAGGCAGATTGGGGCTGAACTTGCGCACGGTCCGGATGTTCTGAAAAATCGTCTGGTTTTCCAGCAGCAGCAGGGTTTTGTCCACTATCGAATTGACTTCGGTGAGCGAGGGGGTCGAACTGGACTGGCGGGCGAAATCGAGCAGGCCTTTCACTGTCTCACGGCAACGGAGCGTCTGCTTCACGATCACTTCAAGGCTTTGCTTCAGAGGATGATCGTCATCGCAATCTTCCAGAGCCAGCATGCTGAACGTCAAAATCCCGCCGAGAGGATTATTGATTTCGTGAGCAACGCCGGCTGCAAGGCGGCCGATGGACGCCAGCTTCTCCGACTGGGCCATCTGTGTCTGAACGGCCACGAGCTCTTCAGTCCTCTTGTTGACCTTCTCCTCCAGCGTGCGCCCCCACTCCTCCAGCTCAAGCTTCATCGCCTTGACGCTGGCGACCATTTTGTTGAACGAATTCGAGAGAATGCCGATTTCGTCGTGAGAAGTGATCGGAACCGTATGGTCCAGGTCCCCGGCTGCAATCCGGTTGCTTGCTTTTACCATCTCCTCGAGAGGGAGAATCATGCTGCGGGTGATGAAATAGGTAATGCCAAGCACAACCAGAACTCCGCCTGCCGCCACCAGGAGGAACGTCAGCATCATGGAAGTGCGGACTGCAAGGAACGGATTTTCGGGTATTCCGACATAAAGGATGCCTATGATATTCCCGGAGTGATCCTGTATGGGTTCGTAGGCTGTAAGATGCCACCCGCCGGCCATATTATCGCGGCCATAATAGCGACCCCCTTGCAGCAGAACGGTGTTCTTAATCTCCGTGGACGTGCGGCCGCCGACTTCATAACGGGCCGACGCTCCAACAAGATTGCTTGCGATCCGCACGTCATTCATAAAAATCGAAACAGTTCCGGCGTTGCCGTTTTCATAGTCCTTCCCGCCGAAAACAAACTCGTTGATCTGATTGACCAGCTCGTCATTCCGGTTCAAGAGGACGCCGCCATAGAGCACTCCCGCAATTCCGGCGGCGGTACGCACCGGTGCGGCGGCGAGCAAGACCATTCCTTGTGGGGGAGTTTTGCCAGATGCATCCGGAACAGGCATCTCTGTGAGTTTCGCGAGGGCGGGATCCTCCCGGTTCAGCGCCTCGCGGCTGAATAACTCCGTACCGGCCGTTGTTTTGCCGGACCTCGCATTGCTTTCGTATTCCGAAACAGAAGCGGCGGATTCATTTGCCGGTTCAATTCGCACGCGGGATGCGCGGGCAACCCCCCGATTGTAGTCGGCGTCCACATACGTGAGGAAATTCAGCTTATTTTTGTCGCGTATCTGTGCGAGGACTCGAGGGAGCTGATCCCTTCCTGCCGCGTTCAGCGCGATCGCCAGCTGTTCGGTTCCGGCTGCTCCTTCAACAGATTGCCGCACCGTCTCGAGACGGGCCGCATAGATCATATCCGCCGCCTTCAGACCATGGCGGATCTGCTTGACCGCTTCATTAAGCATCGCAGCCGTGATGATTTTGGAGCCGAGGAGGGTGGAAATAGCGGTGCCGCAGACCACGATCAACACGAAGCCGATCGTAATCTTGGTGCGAAGAGAAATATCGCGGAGAAGCCTGATCATTTTTTTTAATTTCGAATTACGAATTACGAGTTACGAATTGAAAACCGGCGTATGAGTTAATTCGTAATTCGTCACTCGTAATTCGTAATTTCGTTACACTCGCAACATATGCACGGAACAACTGATGCAGGGATCGTATGCCCGCGCCACGATTGCGAGGCGCTCCTCGATCGTGTTGTCTGTTGCACCGGCTCCCAATCCCTGCTTTACCGTGGCACGCAGCTGATCTTCGGCATTGCTGAGATTCTGCGCAGTCGGGGTTATGACATCCGCGGCCGCGATGCGTCCATCCGAATCAATATCGTAAGAATGGAACAGCGTTCCGCGGGGAACCTCTGTTGCCGCCGCGCCGGAACAAGCGTGCGCCTTGTAGGAAACTGGGGCTTCCTGAACGGCTCCGGCATCGAGTATTTCATCGAGAAGGCGCAAAGCCTGCTCGACGGAAAAGATCATTTCTATTGCCTGGGCGACGTTATTCATGAGGATGTTGGAAGAAGGAGTTTTAAACTTCAATTCTTCCCAGGCTTTTCGCGCAAGCCCGCCGATCCTGTCTCCATTCAGAGTCAGTCTCGGAAGCGCGCCTACCATATACGACCGGCCGTTATACAAACTGTGTTTGGCATGCGAGTACGGCACGAGGAATTCATTGGTGAGTTTCCGGTAATCCCGAACCGGGATGCGGGTCCGGACGCCGTTGTCGAGAATCTCCATTTCAGTTCCGAAGAAGAATGCTTCATCCTCCGGGACGAGCGCGGCGCATCGGATCGGTTCATTGACGAAATCAGGAATCGGAACGGTGCGCAACACCGCCAGGGCTTTCTCACAATCGCCGAGACCTTTTCGGACCTGATCCCTGAGATCGACGAGTTCATCGGTCGAGGGAACGCGGCCAAATCCGCCGATAACGTGGTTGATGGGGTGAACCGCCCGTCCGCCGACAACTTCCTGAATCGTGTTCCCCAGCTTTTTCAAACGCAGGGCTACCTTAACAGCATCCGGAATTACTCCCGCCAGGCTGATAACGCTGGAGTGTCCCAACAGGTCGGGCAGATCCAGAACGAATACATGCAGGGCGTGGCTTTCAATGTTGGCGCCCTGAAATGCGAGATCGCGCAGCCTGCGGGTTTGCTTCGTTACTTTTACCCCAAGGGCGGTTTCCAGAGCTTGCAAGCAGGTCACGACATGGTTCGTTGAACAGATGGCGCAAATACGAGACACAATCTGCGGTACGTCTTCTATGGTTCTGCCGCGGACAAGGCCTTCGAACAGCCGGATGCCTTCAAAAACATCGAAATCGACTTTGCTGACTTCGTTCCCGTCGACAACCACGGTGATGCCGCCGTGTCCTTCCACTCTTGTAAGATGCTCTACTGAAATTGTACGTGTCATTCTTATCCCCTATTCTCGGTCCTGTCCAAAACGGGAGCAGCAAAAACTCTGAGTTTCCGTTTGATCTCATCCTTCGTGAAATGCTTCTGTTCCAGGATGTCTTCAAGAGAGCCCATGTTGGCTTCAGCCACTGGGCCGCGGCAGCCCACGCAAGGTATATTGTAACTGGGGCACCGAGCGTTGCAGCCTGCCAGGGTGACGGGGCCGGCGCAAGGCAGTCCGCGCACCACCAAAAGACATTCATTCTCCTTCATCTTGCACTCGAGGCAGACGGGATACGTGGGCATCAAAGGAACATCGCCATTCAACAGGCTGGAGACAACGCGCAGGAATTCGGTCTTTTCAATGGGACAGCCCGGGATACATAAATCCACTTTGACAAAATCCGAAAGAGGCCGGTGCGTTCCAATATCCCAGGATTGGGCCGGTCCATTCTTTCCGTAGACTTGTTGTATAACTTCAGCCCTTGGAGACCGGGCATCCATGGCGGCGATTCCGCCAAAGCAGGCACAGCTTCCGCAGGCAACAAGAAGATCGGATCGATCCCGGACTTGCCGGAGCGAGGCTTCTTCCCGTGCATTGGCGATGGATCCTTCCACAAAAGAGACGAGGAGCCGGCTTTCCGTGTCATTGACGGATGATCCGCCCAGAAAGTCCACGATGTCCACGGCGCCTACAATGTCCAGCAGTTGATCTTCGCAGTTGAGAATGGCGATCTGTTCGCCCCAACAGCCGCTCAATCCGTATATTCCAATTTTGGGTTTCACAGGTCACCTCACACGATTTCCGGAAGATTGATCGCATCCCAGTAGGTAAATACCGGCCCATGGATGCAGGTGTATTTGTAGCCGACACTGCAATGGCCGCACTTGCCCACTCCGCACTTCATGCGCCGTTCGAGGCTCATCAAAATGCGGTCCTTGTGAAAATTGAGTTTCAGCAGTTCGGCCAGAACGAACTTGTAGACGATTGGCGGGCCGACGACCGCGGCATAGGTTTTGTTCGGATCAAACGTCGCCTTCTTGAACAAACTCGGCAGAAGACCGACGTTGTGTTTCCACGTCCCGGTTGGGTCGCGGTCCACAGTCAGCAGACAATTCAAATCGTCCACTTCTGCAAGGGACAGCAGTTCTTCCCGGAAGAGCATTTCCGCCGGGCTGCGGGCGCCATACATCAGAGTAACCGTTCCGAATTTCTCCCGGTTGTCGAGCGCGTACCAGAGCAGCGACCGAAGAGGAGCCATTCCGAGCCCGCCGGCAATGATCAGCAGATCGTTGCCTTCCATTGCTTCGTTGGGGAAGCCGTTGCCGTAAGGTCCGCGGATCCCGACCATGGCATTGGTCGGCAGCCGGTACAGCGCCGATGTCACTCTGCCCGCGCGCCGGACGCACAGTTCCAGGATCCCCTTGCGCGTTGGAGGCGAGGAGATCGAAATTGGAGCTTCCCCGGTCCCGATAACGGACAGTTCAACAAACTGCCCGGGCCTGTGTTCCCAGTTCTGAACGACCGCGTCGTCGGCAAAGCGCAGCTGGAACAGATAGTTGTCCGGCACCATCCGGTGGATCCGGACGATGCGCGCCATATGCGGCTGGTATGGATTTTCCATGCGCTCAGCGGGACGCGGGTGCAGTGCTTGCGTTTCCATCTCGCTCACCTCGAATTGTTTCAATGACAGTAATAATGTTGATTTGGGCCGGGCAAACCGCCACGCACCGGCCGCAACCGACGCAGCTGGGACGGCCGTATTCGGCGACGAATCCGCGCTGCTTATGATAAAAGCGGAATTTCACTCGTGAGGAACGCTTTTCCCGGAAGTTCTCGCCTCCCGCAACAAGCGCGTGTGTCTGAAGGAGACAGGAGTCCCACGAGCGGATTCGGCAACCCGCCCGGCTTCCCAGCTCCACTTCATCGTATACGTCGAAGCAGTAGCAGGTGGGGCACACCATGCTGCAGGATCCGCAGGACAGGCACTTGGCGCCGAATTCGTCCCAGGCCTTGCTGTTGTACTCCATTTCGAGTATTTCGGGCAGGTCTTCCAATTCCAGGTGCGTTTTATATGTGCTGCGCCGGTTTTGGGAACGCTTCTTGTACTCCATGAAATCAGCCTCGGTTGTCGGCTGCATCAGACAACCGCTCATGACGACCATGTCATCGCCGCGGCTGGTTCCAACGAGTGCGAGATACTCATCCCCGATGTCGCTAAGGAAGAGATCGAATCCGTGGTCCACAAAATCCGCATTCATCGAGCTTGCGGCGTGCCACTCGTCCGGCACGAAATCGACGCCGATCACGGCGGTCGCTTTTCTCCGGGCTATGTAGTACGGATCCGGGAATTTCGACTGTGCAAAGACGCGGTCCAGGATATTCAATCCGTAAATGTCGTAGGAATGGACTCCGAACAGAACCATCGGTTTTGAAGCGTCCGCCAGGAGATCCTGATACCCTTTATTCGGATCAAAAGCGAACGTCGTCTCGCGCGGCGGGAGAAGCAGCTTTTTGGGCGGCAGCATGGTACGCGTGTAATTCATCCGGACATCCGACCAGAGGGACGGCTTTTCAAAGGCAAACCCGTCGCCGCGCTGTATCGGAGCGTAAACTTCGCCGAAAGCCGGGAGAACCGAAACGAAGAGGTCCAAGTCCCGCTTTGCCATTTTCAGTATCTTCATAATTACCTCCTCCCAGCCGAGTTGGTGATTGCCTCTGAAGGAGAGCTTGTCAACCGCTTTGCCTCGGCCAGCAGCCTTGCCGGTTCGACCGGTTTTGCCAGAAACAGGTTTGCTGGAAGCCAGCCTGCTTCCGGATCGACTCGAAATGCCGGCTCGTCGGAATAAATGCTGGACATCACGATTACAGGAGTGGCGCTCAATGCCGGAACGCGGCGCATCTCCTGAAGCACAAAAAATCCCTCAGTTCTTTCCGACATCATGATGTCGAGCAGGACCAAGTCCGGCTGCAGAGTCTTCGCCAGCTGCAGGCCATCCCGGCCGTTCAACGCGCTTCGGACCTTGTACCCGGAAGACTCCAGGAGGGCCTGGTTTGCTCTCACGTAATCACTATCATCGTCGATGATCAGTATTGTCTTTGGTTCATTCATCGTTTTCACCAAATGTAAAATTGATTCGAGATTCGAGATTCGAGATTGAAGACAGGGATATGTTTTCCCAAAATCTCGAATCTCGAATCTCGAATTTCGAATCATTCCTCGGCCTCCTGACTGAGTTCGGCGACCGGGAGCTTCACTGTAAATGTGGAATACTCCCCTTCCTTGCTGTCAACTTCGATCGAACCGCCCAGTTCATCCACAATTCTCTTACAGATGACCAATCCGAGTCCTGTCCCCGGAATATTCTGGGTTTCAGGCGTTTTGGCTCGATAAAACTCCTCGAAAAGATGCGCACGGAAAGCCGATGGTATTCCCAGCCCCGTATCACTCACCGTGAGCACGGTCCATTTTCCGTCTGCAGAAACTCGCACCGTAACCTTGCCGCCCGGCCTGTTGTATTTGACCGCGTTGCTGATCAGGTTTCCAACCAGCATATTGAGACTGACGGCATCCCCGCGCACCGGTGACAGCCCGGGAGCCGTTTCAGCGCTCATCCGGATGTTTGCGGCAGACGGCAATTGCCGGTATTCCTCGATGACACCCTCAACGATCTTAACGATATCCGAGGATGCGCTGCGATCGCAGAGAACGCCATGATCCAGCTTTGACATCATCAACCAATCCTGGATCAGACTGAGCATCTCCGCGATCCGTGATTGAGATCGGGAAATCCACTCAATCGTCTCTCCGGGAAGCCGGTCGTGAGAGGTGTAAAGCAGAACATCAAGGTACTGCTTTACCGCCCCCAGCGGGCCCTTCAACTGGTGCGATACCAGCGTCACAAACTTGCGTTCGACCTCTTCTTTTTCTTTCCGGAGGCGTTTGGCCTCCTTTGTCAGGCGCCACCGTTCGAAGCCCCGATCGATGATCATCCGAAGTTCGCCGGGTGTGAAGGGCTTGGGCAAAAAATCATAGGCGCCCATTTTCATGGCGTCCACGGCAGTCTCAATCGTCGCATATCCGGTTATCACCACAATCACCACATCCGGGTCGATCTTGCGAACGATTTTGATTACCTCAAAGCCGTTCAGTTCCGGCATCTTGATATCGACAACCAGCAGGGGAGGGTGGACCTGCTTGAGGCGCTCGATACCCTCATGCCCATTTCCGAAGGTTTCGACCTTGTATCCTGACTTCTGAAGGATTCGTTCGCAGGAAATCCGGATTATCTCATCGTCGTCGATGATAAAAATAACATTATTATCCGGAAAAGAATTCGGCATAGCCTCATCGATCTGGATTAGCTATCAGCCGTCAGCTATCAGCCGTCAGCCAAAAACGTATTTGCTGAAAGCTGATGGCTGACGCCTGATAGCTCATTTAATACATCGATATTTACACTCAGACTCAGGTTCTGCACCTCGTTGCTTCCAGACCCCAGAATCTGCTTGACGTGCGCCTGATTTTTCAAGGGATTGTTCTTCAGGTCTCGTGGTCCGTCGCAATCGTAGCACTTGTTGTGTCCGAAGCAGCGCCAGCAAAAGCTCTTCAACGGACACCTTATAATTATTACCCAAATGCTGCTTTAGTCAAGTTCCGCTTATTTGAATAAAGAAACCAATTAGAAGTCCTTTTCGGAGTCGGGCAGATTCCCAAACCTTTCGTCGGCCCTCTGTGACCTGGCCGGTTGCATCCGGCATCCGGAATCCTGTATCCTGTAATCACCGAGGTACGATGATGGCTCAGGCAAAAAGCAACAATCTATCAATAGAGTGCCCCTGCTGCGGCGCCCGCCTGACAGTTGATGCGGGGCTCTGCAAGGTGGTAAGCCACGAGGCTCCTCCACCGAAACGCAATGCCCTGGATCTGGATCAGGCCGCCGCTCTTCTAAAAGAACAGGCTGCGCGGCGAGAAGCGATCTTCAAACAGAGCACAGAAGACGTCAAAATCCAATCGCAGCTGCTGGAACGAAAATTCGAAGCGGCCCTGGAGAAGAACAAGGACGCTCCCATATCCAAGCCCACCCGTGATATCGATCTGGATTAGCTTTCAGCCGTCAGCTATCAGCCGTCAGCAAAAAGCCCGGATTAGCTATCAGCTATCAGCAATGGCTATGTTTTTGCTGAAAGCTGATAGCTGACGGCTTATTTGGCACGGAGTCTGGGGATTTCCTCGAGAGCCTGATGGAGCTGCTGTAAATCCAAAGGTTTATTAAAATAACTGTCAATCAGGCCGGCATCGACCGGGAGTTCGTTCAGCTGGAATGCCGTGAGGAGAAAGATCACGGCATCCGGCTGTTTTTCCCGAACCGTTCTGGCGACCACCAGTCCATCCAGATCAGGCAACCTGTAGTCCAACAAAACTACGTCAAATCCTGAATTCTCAATCTGGGCAAGAGCTTCGCTTCCCGTAAAAACGGGTTGAACATCAAAGCCCCATTTCGAAAGAGAAGATGACAAAGACCAGTTCAAAAGCTTCTCGTCCTCAACCACCAGCACATTAAGATCTTCTCTCTCTGTTTTTTCCATAACCCGTTTCCAACTCTAACCGATGCAACTCCTTTGCCAAGCTTCCCGGGCCGCGCGGGAATTCAGTCCGATTCCTGTTAACTGCGCTAAAGCAAGGGGATATAATTTGTTTTGAAACCATCGTCCCTCCCTGCTTCCGGCTCCGAAACCAGTCCAGGGTCCGAAAGCGCGGGTGATAGGCCCCGAAACGATTTAAAAACGGGGACAGTCACCGGCCGGGAGCGCCGGCGGGACGCCGGCGCTCCCGGCCGGTGATTGTCCGTTTTTGTATGCAACAGGTATTGCCTCTGTGCTCAAACGAGTTTAGAGTAGTTGTTTTTAACTACTAAGATGTAAACGACGAAACGTTCTGGAGGGAATTGTGGGAGATTCTGGTCGCGGGGACATTCAAATAGCCAGCCATTTGTGCAAAGGATGCTCCCTGTGTATTGCGGCATGTCCTGCCGAGGTTTTGATCCAGGGCACTTCATTGAATCGCCAGGGATATTATGCAGTTTCCTACAAGGGATCGGGGTGCACCGGTTGCAGCATCTGTTTTTATGTCTGTCCTGAGCCGGGTGCAATCACGATTCGGATACGGAAGGACAAAAAGGATAAGCCGGCCGCATAGGCCCGGGACCGCGGGCGCCTCGCCCGCAACGGCCTTGCGGGCGGGGACGCCCGCGCTCCCAGGGAATTCATTCAGGAGACGATGAATGCGCCATTTGCTTAAGGGGAACGACGCGGTTATACGAGGGGCAATAGCGGCAGGATGTAAGGCTTACTTCGGCTACCCCATCACTCCAGCGAGTGAAATTGCCGAACAGGCGTCTTTGCTTCTGCCGCAACACGGAGGAATTTTCGTCCCGGCAGAGAGCGAAATCGGTTCCATCCAGATGGTTTTCGGTGCGGCCTGCGCCGGCGTCAGAGCCATGACTGCCTCTTCCGGACCGGGCATCAGCCTGATGCAGGAGGGGATTTCCTACATGGCGGGAGCAATGCTTCCGGGTGTCATCGTAGACATAATGCGTGCAGGTCCCGGGCTCGGGAACCTCGGCGTTGAGCAGGGGGATTATCACATGGTAGTCAAGGGGGGTGGACACGGGTGTTATCGGACGCCGGTGTTTGCGCCTAATAGCGTTCAGGAAATGTGTGACCTGACAATTCACGCCTTTGAGGTGGCCGATCGCTACCGCACCCCGGTCTATGTGCTTGCTGACGGCGCCCTTGGCCAGATGATGGAGCCGATCGAAATCCCCAAAACGGACCCGAAAGAGCCGGAAAAACCCTGGGCGGTAGTCGGCAATGCCGCCACCCGCAAGAACCTGATTACCTCGATCTACCTCGAGCACGAAAAGCATGAAGCTCTCATCATTAATAAGCTGGAAGAGAAATATGCTGAAATCGAGAAAAATGAGGTTATGTATCAGGAAATCCATACAGAGGACGCCGAGATTCTGATGGTCGCCTATGGGATCAGCAGCCGAATCGCGCGGGCCGCTGTTGAAATGTCCCGGGCGGACGGGATACGAGTAGGATTGCTTCGACCGATTAGCCTATATCCATTTCCCGCAAACCGGCTCCGACAGCTGGCCGGGAAGGCCTACTCGATACTGGTCCTGGAACTGAGCAGCGGTCAATTGATAGAGGATGTCCGCCTGTTCACGGGCGGAATAACGCCGGTTCAACTGCTCAGGCGTACGGGCGGAATGATGCCCACAGCCGAAGAAGTAGTGAAAGCCATAAAAAAGATGGAGAGAGAGTGTGTTGGAAATCACGCATAGCAAAGCCGCATCTTTCTATGACCTGTATGAACGCAAAGGCGGAAATGCCGAAATAACACACTATTGTCCCGGCTGCGGCCATGGGGTTTTGCACAAGCTGATCGCAGAAGCCATCGACGATTTTGGCATTCAGGACCGGACTATCCTGATCGGCCCCGTAGGTTGCTCGGTATTCATGTACTATTACATGGATGTTGGCAATATCTCCTCCTCCCACGGACGTGCTCCTGCTGTCGCAACGGGGGTCAAGCGTGTGCGTCCGGAAGCTATTGTTTTCTGCTATCAGGGGGATGGCGATCTTGCGGCAATCGGGGGCAACGAAATATTGCATGCCGCCAACCGAGGAGAGTCTATCACTGTCTTTTTTATTAATAATGGCATTTATGGCATGACGGGCGGACAGATGGCTCCGACGACGCCGCTGGGTCAGAAAACGACGACTTCGCCCAGAGGGCGGACATTTGGCGCCGAAGGCCCGCCCATGCGGATGTGCGAACTCCTGGCGACTTTGGATGGTCCTGCTTATATTGAACGCGTCGCTTTGACGGATCCGAAGCAGCATATGCGCGCCAGAAAGGCGGTCCGCAAAGCGTTCCAGAACCAGATCGAGGGACGCGGATTTTCTTTTGTCGAGGTTCTCAGCGCCTGTCCGAGCAACTGGAAATTAACTCCGCAGGAAGCAATCCATTGGGTGGAGAAAAATATGTTCCCTATTTTCCCACTCAAGGTATTCAAGGACATCGATCGGAGCCAGGAAATCCATTCGGTTGCTCCGACGCGCAGCGCAAAACAGGCCTCCGCGCAGGAACCCGCAATACAATCGGCTCCGGTTTTGGGCGCCGTAGCAAAAGGCGAGATCAAGGAGGTCGCGCTGACGCTGAGCGGATTCGGCGGCCAGGGAGTTCTTTTTGCCGGACTGGCACTGGCAGAAGGCGGAGTGCGCGAAGGACTTGAAGTTTCCTGGATCCCGTCCTACGGTCCTGAAATGCGCGGCGGAACCGCGCATTGCCATCTTCGTCTTTCCCGAACGCCGATTGCTTCGCCCTGGATCAGCCGTCCATCCAGCCTGATGGCTTTCAATCAGCCCTCAGTTGAAAAGTTCGCTCATGAAATCCTGCCCGGCGGATTGCTTTTGGTGAATTCGTCCATGGTTCAGGATCTGCCCGACCGTTCGGACATCCGGATCGTCGGTATTCCTGCGTATGAAGCAGCCGAAAACCTGGGAAATCCAAAGGCTGCAAACATGATTATGTTGGGGGCGTACCTGGAAGTGACTCATGCCGTGGATCAGGAGTCGATTCTTTCCGCATTTGCCGAGCACGGGATAAAGCCGGAAATGTTGAAAAGCAACCGGGAGGCGATTGAGATGGGTCGCCGAATCGCAAGCGGAACAAAAGTTGTGGCCACATCGCTATAACGCGCTATCCCATGTGGGGCGGCTCTCCAGAGCCGCCCGGCGCGCCAGCGCCGAAAGCGGCCTTCGGCCGGGCGGCTCTGGAGAGCCGCCCCACATGAAGAAGGCCGGGCCTTTTGGGGGACAGAAACATTAAAAGGCTCTGGCCATTATCCGCTGATTGCTCTAAGATATAAGGTTCTCTGCTTAAAATGAGTTTATCGATTAGTTTTCAATCATAACTATGGTGAAACATGAATAGAAGGATGGTTACCATTGACGGTAACGAGGCTGCAGCCTATATAGCTTACAATACCAACGAAGTTATCGCGATTTATCCGATTACGCCATCGTCCGCGATGGGAGAGTGGGCGGATGCCTGGAACGCTGAAGGCCAAAAGAACATCTGGAGCATGATTCCTTCGGTCACGGAAATGCAGAGCGAAGGGGGCGCCGCAGGCGCGGTCCATGGCGCTTTACAGGCGGGCGCTCTGACCACGACATTCACTGCCTCCCAGGGTCTGCTCCTGATGATTCCCAATATGTTTAAAATCGCGGGGGAATTGACCTCGACCGTATTCCATGTCTCCGCCAGAACGATTGCGACCCACGCTTTGTCCATTTTCGGCGATCACAGCGACATCATGGCGGTCCGGGCGACCGGCTGGGGGCTTCTCGCCTCGAATTCCGTTCAGGAAATCATGGATCTCGCGCTGATTGCCCAGGCGGCCACGCTGGAAACGCGCGTCCCGTTCATCCATTTTTTTGACGGATTCCGCAGTTCGCATGAGGTCATGAAAATTGAGCAGCTGACGCAGGATGATATGCGAAGCATGATCGACGATGAACTCGTGCGCGCTCACCGCATGCGGCGGCTGTCTCCCGATAAGCCGGTTATTCGCGGCACCGCTCAGAATCCCGACGTCTTTTTCCAGGCGCGGGAAGCCTGCAATCCCTATTACCTTGCTGCTCCCGCCATCGTTCAGAAAGCCATGGACAAGTTTGCGTCCCTGGTCGGGAGACAATACCACCTGTTTGATTATGCAGGCGCTCCTGACGCCGAGCGCGTCATCGTGATTATGGGATCGGGAGCAGAATCCACCGAAGAAACAGCCGACTATCTTAATGCCCGTGGCGAGAAGGTGGGTCTGGTAAAAGTCCATCTGTTCCGGCCCTTCTCCAGTCAGGATTTGATTCGCGCATTTCCGGCAACAACCCGCACCATCGCCGTTCTCGATCGAACCAAGGAACCGGGCGCTTCCGGCGAGCCGCTATATAAAGATGTTGTTACTGCGGTTGCCGAGTCCTTCAGTTCCGGCCGCTTGCCTCTCAAAAGTTTCCCAAAGATCATCGGGGGCCGCTATGGACTTTCCTCAAAAGAATTCACCCCGGCCATGATCAAGGGCGTCTATGACGAGATGAAGAAGGAGAATCCAAAGAATTACTTCAGCGTCGGAATCAAGGACGACGTGACGAATAATTCTATTGAATATGATCCTGATTTCTCGACCGGCGGCGAAGTATCGCGATGCCTTTTCTATGGTCTTGGCGCAGATGGAACCGTGGGAGCAAACAAGAATTCCATCAAGATCATCGGCGAAGATACTCCCAATAACGCCCAAGGCTATTTTGTTTACGATTCGCGAAAATCGGGCTCCGTGACGGTGTCGCACCTGCGTTTCGGCGCAAAACCGATCCATTCGATTTACCTCGTGGAGAAGGCCAGCTTCATTGCCTGCCATCAGTTCGTTTTCCTTGAAAGATACGACATGCTAAAGGATGCCGTGCCCGGCGCCACGTTCCTGTTGAACAGCCCCTTCGGACCTGATGAGGTCTGGAACAAAATCCCGCGCAGCGTTCAGAAACAGATCATCGACAAAAAGATCCGCTTCTATGTCATCGACGGGTACAAAGTAGCCAAAATGACCGGAATGGGCGCGCGGGTTAACACGATCATGCAGACCTGCTTCTTTGCAATTTCCGGCGTGCTGCCCAGGGACGAGGCGATTGAAGCCATCAAATACTCGATCAAGAAAACGTATGGGGCTAAAGGCGATGAGGTCGTAAAAAAGAATTTCCAGGCCGTGGAACAGACGCTTGCCAATCTGTTCGAAGTGAAAGTGCCGGCTCAGGCCGACAGCAAGATCGAAAGGCCGCCGGCGGTTCCCCCGCAGGCGCCTGAGTTCGTCCAATCATTCACAGCCCGGATCATCGCGGGAGAAGGGGATCAGCTTCCAGTAAGCGCCTTCCCGGTCGATGGGACATTCCCCACGGGAACGGCTCAGTGGGAGAAGCGCAGTATCGCACTCGAGATCCCTTCATGGGATCCCGATATCTGCATTCAATGCGGCAAATGCGCTATTTCATGCCCGCACGCTTCTATCCGGATCAAGGCTTATGACGAGAAACTGCTTGAAAAGGCGCCTCCCACATTTAAATGGATGAAAGCTAAAGGGAGCGACTTCGGTCCAAACATGAATTATACGGTCCAGGTCGCACCGGAGGACTGCACGGGATGCGGCGTTTGCGTGGATATGTGTCCCGCGCGAAACAAGAAGGAAACCCGCCTGAAGGCGATCAATATGGTCCCGCAGCTTCCGATCCGCGTGCAGGAGAGAGAGAATTTTGAATTCTTCCTGAACTTGCCCGAATTTGATCGTCGTCTGGTGCGGCTGAGCAGCGTTAAAACCAATCAACTCCTTCAGCCGCTCTTTGAATTCTCGGGCGCATGTTCAGGCTGCGGCGAGACCCCTTACATCAAGCTCCTGACTCAGCTGTTCGGAGATCGGACCCTTATTGCCAATGCCACAGGTTGTTCGTCGATTTACGGCGGCAATCTTCCGACTACGCCCTACACCTTTAACAAAGAAGGACGAGGACCTGCCTGGAGCAACTCTTTGTTCGAGGACAATGCCGAGTTTGGCCTGGGTTTCCGGTTGACCATTGACCAGCACACAAACGTGGCACGGGAGCTCGTAAAAAAACTCAGTTCGCAAATCGGCGATGATCTGGTGACCGGTCTTCTGGAAGCGAACCAATCCGATGAAGCGGGAATCTACGAGCAAAGAGAGAGAGTAACGGCCCTTAAAGACCGGTTAAACGGAACGAACTCGCCGGATGCCAAAAGCCTGCTTAGTCTTGCCGACTATCTGGTGAAAAAGAGCGTCTTGATTCTGGGCGGAGACAGCTGGGCATACGATATCGGTTACGGCGGATTGGATCACGTCCTGGCTTCCGGCCGCAACGTGAATGTCCTCGTGCTGGATTCTGAAGTCTACTCCAACACCGGCGGGCAGATGTCCAAATCCACGCCACGCGGAGCGGTAGCGAAATTCGCGGCGGGCGGGAAGCCGGTTTCCAAGAAAGACCTCGGGCTCCATGCGATGAACTATGGCAGCGTATACGTTGCCACCGTGGCACTGGGCGCAAATGATGCACAGACAATCCGCGCATACCTGGATGCGGAGTCCTATAACGGTCCCTCGATCATCATCGCCTATTCGCACTGCATTGCGCACGGAATTGACATGACTCGGGGCATGCAGCAGCAGAAGGCGGCCGTCAACAGCGGGCACTGGCTGCTTTACCGCTACGATCCTCGTCTGACCGAGCAGGGCAAGAATCCTCTGATTCTGGACTCGGGGGCGCCCTCGATACCGATGAAGGATTATGCTTATTCCGAAACTCGATACAAAATGCTGACGCGCAGTAATCCGGAAGAAGCGAAAAGGCTGCTGAAGCTGGCCCAGCATGACATCATGACCCGGCATCAATACTATGAGCAGCTGGCGGGTCTGGATTTCGAGGATAGCGGAAATAAATAAAAACGCCACGGATTTCACGGATTCTGATTTAGAAATCAGTGCCAATCCGTGAAATCCGTGGCGTCTTTCGTTGTGGTAATTATTGAGGACATTTATGCAGAAACGATCCGCGCTGTTTTTGATTGCTCTGATTGTATTGTTCGTCTTCGGGAGTCTTGCGTTGGCCACGCAGGATTCCGGGAAGCAGGAAGCAAAGATAGACAAAACCAAATGCCTGGGCTGCCATGGGCCCTTTGAAAAAATCATCAAAGCTACGGCCGACTGGGAATCACCCGCGGGAGACAAGGTCAGCCCGCACAGATACGTCCCTCATGATAGCGAGGATGTTCCCGAATGCACTGAATGCCACACGCCGCATACGATTCCGTTGCAGGATAAGGCGTCGGTCGTAAAACCCCAAGATGTGGATTATTGCTACACGGCCTGTCACCACGCGCATAATCTGCAGTCCTGCAAGAACTGCCATTAACACATAATTGCGAATTACGAGTTACGAATGACGAATTGAAACATCCGCTAAGGCTATTGTGCATTCAATTTGTAATTCGTAATTGATAACTCCTTCCTTTAATTGATACGCACTAGATTTGCTATGTGCCGCCCGATCGCGATCGACGCTGTCGCAGCGGGGGACGGCGCATTCAGAACATTGATCGCATTGGGCGCTTCAGCAATAAGGAAATCATCCACCAGGGAGCCATCGGGAGCCACAATCTGCGCGCGCACCCCTGACCCTCCGGGATGTAAATCTTTGTCCTCGATCTCCGGTACAAGCTGCTGAAGCGCGCGCAGAAAAGCGCGTCTGCTTAAAGACCTGTAAAGCTCATAGACTTCGGTGCGCCAATAACGCCTGGCCATTGCCCAGAAGCCTTTGAAGGTCAACATGGCCATGAGGTCCTTCAAGCAAACGTTCCTGAACTTGTATCCTTCGCGGGCAAAGGCCAGCACAGCATTGGGACCTGCCTCATAGCCACCGCCAATTCGCTTCGTAAGATGGACACCCAGGAAAGGGAACTCCGGATTGGGGACCGGATATATAAGTCCTCGAACGAGGCGGCACTCCGGCCGCAACAAGTAGTATTCTCCCCGGAAGGGTATGAGGCGAGCATCAGTGCGGAGTCCCTGGAGGCGGGCGATTGTGTCCGAGTGAAGTCCCGAACAATTGATGAGGTTCCGGCAACGCACGGAGAGCCGCTCGGTTTCCAAAACGAAATTGCCGTCCTCCCGTCGGATACTCCGCACTTGCGCGGAACAGAAAATACTGCCACCCGCCTCGGTGATCCGCGCCGCCATCGCATTCGCAACTTGTCTGTAATCCGTAATCGCCGTATTCGGAGAATAGAGCGCCCGCACCGCCTTTGCATGGGGCTCGATTTCGCGGATGCGCTCCGGCCCGATCATTTCCAGACCCTGGATTCCATTTGCGGTCCCGCGCTCGTATAAAGTCTGCAGACGCGGCAGTTCGTCCTCCGTGGTTGCGACGATCAGCTTGCCGCAGCGCTCATACGGCACTCCATTGGATTCACAGAACTGCATCAGCAGGTGCCCACCCTCCACGCAAAGCCTCGCTTTGGAGGATCCCGGTTTGTAATAGATCCCGGAATGGATGACGCCGCTGTTGTGGCCGGTCTGGTGGTCCGCCAGTTCCGATTCCTTTTCCAGAACAGCCAGCGCGTGGTGAGGGAATTTGGATTTCAAGGCCATGGCTGTTGCCAGGCCCACAATGCCGCCACCGATAATTGCAATGTCGAATTTTTGAATGTCCATTGAGCCAATCTCCCGAGGCTTGGAGTGCGGCCGCTTGGAGGCAGTCTCAAAACTGCCGGTCAGGTCCGAAGGACCGGCAGTGGCTAGGCCCGGCCGTAAGGCCGGGATTAGGGTGGAGGAACGAATGAGTGCCGAAGGCACGGTACCTAATGAATTTGTAAATCGCCCAAGCGCGGTATTTAAATCGGCTTAGTGCCGCGCCTTCGGCGCTCATTTCTCGTTCCTTTCCTACCCCGGCCTTACGGCCGGGGCTATTCACTACCGGCCCTTCGGGCCTCAAAAGGAAGCCTCAATTGGCTGCATATTGAGTTTTGAGACAGCCTCCTTGCTGCCGCCTTTCAGCATAGATAACACCCTGGGGGCAAAGGCGCAAGCTTGCTTGCGCACTCCAAGTCACAGCAGCAAAACTCCAACCGCTATCGTGACCAGCGTCAACGGTAATCCTACCCTGAAATATTCCCAGAACGAGATGGCAACCTGTCGCTTGGCTTTCTGAATGACAATCAGATTTGCCACGGATCCCAGCACTGTAAGATTGCCGGCCAGTGTGGATGACATTGCCAGAATGAGCCATGCACTCCTGGGATCGGCAAGGTGCGGAACCAGCGGCTTGAATATCAGGACTGCCGGCACGTTGCTGGCAACATTCGAGAGAACGGCGGCGACGGCACTGAGAACTGCCGGACGGTCAAGTCCATATCCGGACACGATAGCCAAAGCATGCGACGGCAGTGCCGTCTTCTCGATTCCGGCGATCACGATGAAAAGCCCGATGAACAGAGCCAGGAGGGAAAAATCGATTTCGTGATATACCTTTTCCGGTTTAACTCGCCGGCTGATGAGCAGCAGCGCACCGGTCACAACCGCGACCTTGGCAATAGGCCAGCCGATAAAAAAGAAAACGATCATCAAACCGGACGCTGCCAACGACTTCCACATCAGTACCTTGTTTGCACGAATGCGGCGGCATTCCAGCTTTACCGCCTCCGATTTACGGAACTCTTTGCGATAGATGATCGCAAGGATCGCAAATGTCAGAACGAGACCGGCCGCCCCCACCGGCGCGAGCTTTGCCGCAAAATGGCGATACGGTATTCCGGAAAAAATTCCGATCATCATGTTCTGTGGATTTCCTGTAATGGTCGCGACACTCCCGATATTGGATGCCATCGCAACGGCCAGCAGGTAAGGAACCGGATTGCGTTCTAATGCGAGAACAATCTCCAGCACGAGCGGGGTCAATACCAGGCACATTGTGTCGTTGACAAAGAAAGCGGAAAAAACTCCGGACACCAGGACGATGGCGGCAAGCAGGGTCAGCGGATGATGCGCATGCTCGACCACCCATTTGCTTACCACTGCAAAGAACCCCGAGAGACGCAGGTTTGCCACCACGATCATCATGCCGAACAGGAGGAGGATCGTGTTGTGGTCGATAGAGGCGTATGCCTCATCCAGAGTCAATACACTGAATGCGATCATCAGGCTGGCGCCGATGATTGCTGCGCCCGTGCGATCCACCCGAAAACCGGGCAAACGTCCGAGAGCAAGAACAAGATAAGTCCCAACGAAAATGCATGCAGCGGCAAGCATATTATTTGATTCCTGATTCCTGATGTCTAATTCCAGATTGAACAGCATAAGACGATTCAACGGTCAATTGAAGGTTTTAATCAGGAATCTGGAATCAGGAATCTTGCCGATGTAACATGCCCTTCGTAGATTAGGGGAGGGTACTCAATGGATTCACCAATAAATGGAGTTTTGATTTCCGGTGTCCGATACTATGGAATGCAAACAGAAGCAGAACAAAGCAAATTGCAACTGCAGCTACGAGCCCTGTTCGCGCAAAGCGATATGTTGCGATTGCCTGCGCTATCATTTAAGCAACAGGGAGCTTCCGGCCTGCTGTTTTCCCGCGGATGCGGAACGGACCTACGACCGCTCTTTTGAGCACTTTGCCCGGCTGGTTGCGCAGGGTCGCATTTAGGGATCAGTATTGGAATCGGTATCGCAAATGTACTTGTAGCCGAAAGCCGCTGTTAAGAAATCGAAGAGTGCAGTGTTGACTTTTTTCTCCCGTGCCGACAGGCTTAACACATGCTCGAAGCCTTGATTATTGGGGGTGGCATCTCCGGTCTGACCGTGGCGCATGCCTCTGGATTGGGAAGCCAGCCTGGAAAATGCGAACTCTGGGAATGCACCGGTCGCCTGGGAGGCACGATCGGCACTGATCGCATAGAAGGATATTCTGTCGATTGGGGGCCGAACGGCTTCCTCGATCGCGAACCGCTGACGCTTCGGCTTGTGGATGCGCTTGGGTTGAAAAGCAGTCTCGAGCCGGCGAATCCTAAAAGCGAAGAGCGATTCATCGTGAAGCGCGGACGCCTTCACCCGGTTCCGTTTTCTCCCGCGAAAATGATCTCTACCGGGCTTTTGAGCCCGCTGGAGAAGGCTCGTGTTTTTTGTGAGCCTCTTATCCCCGCGCGCCGCGGAGACGGGGATGAGTCGATTTTTGATTTTGCGGCGCGCAGGATCGGTCGGGCGGCTGCCGAAACATTTGTTGATCCCATGGTCTCCGGGATTTACGGCGGGCTGGCACGGGAGTTGTCTTTGCCTGCCTGCTTTCCGATTATGAGAGAAATGGAGGTCCGCTACGGCGGGCTGGTGAAAGCGCTGATCGCCAGGCAACGGGAGAAACGCCGTTCTGCCGGCAAAGTGGGAGAAGCAAAAACAAAATCCGGCGGACCCGCCGGACCGGGCGGCCACTTGACTTCATTCAAGAGCGGGTTTGCTCTCATCATAGAGCGTCTTGGGGAACAACTGGAATCCATCATTAAGAAAAATCGTACAATCTCCCGAATCCGCAGAGTGGATGATGCGTGGGAAATCACCGACCAGACCGGACTCACCCAGCAGGCTCGAAAAGTTGTGGTTGCATGCCCTGCATACGCGGCAGCGCCTCTGTTCAGGGATTTTGACAGAGATCTTTCCGCCGCTTTTGCTGAAATTCCCTATGCGCCCATCATTGTGGTTGCGACCGGGCACCGGAGAACGGATGTCCGGCACCCACTAGACGGTTTCGGATTTTTAATCCCCCGCAACCAGGGAATGAGGACTTTAGGTTCGATCTGGACGTCTTCAATTTTTGAAGAGAGAGCTCCGGAGGGATTTGTTCAATTCCGCTCGATGCTCGGTGGTGCGGGCGACCCGTCGATTCTTGAGCTTTCGGACGACCAGCTGTGGATCACGCTGCAGCGCGAACTCGATCCGCTGATCGGGATCCGGAATGATCCGGCCTTCATCCGGATCTACCGGTGGGAGCAGGGAATTCCACAGTACAAAATCGGCCATCGGGAGCGCCGCGCCAAACTCGAACAGTTGGTTTCCCATCATCCCGGTCTCTTCATCACCGGCAACGCATACTGCGGAATAAGCCTGAACGATTGCGTAAAAATGGCCTACGGCGTTGGCCGGGATTTGACGGCGTGAAATCGTTTGCGCGTTTACGGGTTTACGCGTTCATATGTCAGTACTCAAACGCGTGAACGCGTAAACGGTTTTTCAAACGGCATTTCTGCACTACTAACTGATTCTCTGATATTTTATAATGCAGTTCTCAGGAATAAAGCTTTCGAGTATTGATAGATGCACACTTCCGAAAGGGCGCATTACTATGAAAAGGTCAAGTTTATTCTGGGTGCCGATCTTGTGCTTTACAGCTATAGGAATGATTCCAGGGATCGGATTTGCGGCAGCCCCCTGCGTGGATTGCCATAAAAACATTTCCCCCAACATTGTGTCCGATTGGCAAATAAGCAAGCACGGACAAGCTGGTATTGACTGCGCCATTTGTCACGGCGACCAGCACACCTCTGCTGCAGACGTGGCCAGAGTTCAGATCCCCACGCCGGAAACGTGTGCACCCTGCCATGAGGAAAAGGTAAAACAGTATAAGGCCGGAAAACATGCATTAGCGTGGGTCGCGATGAAGGCAATGCCCACCATGCATTTCCAGCCTTCGGTCCTCACTGAAGGCATGAAGGGTTGCGGAGGCTGTCACAAGATAGGAGTCAAAACTGCGGCGGAAATAAAGGATCTGAAAAAAAACAGTCCGGGATTCGGCACAGCATCCTGCGATGCCTGCCATACCCGTCACCTCTTTTCCGTCGAAGAAGCGCGGCAACCGCAAGCATGCGAGACTTGCCATACTGGTTTCGATCACCCGCAATGGGAAATGTACTCGGGCTCGAAGCACGGGGTTCGCTACCAGCTGAAGCAAACCAAGATTTTGCCCAGCAACGTGGCGGCGCCCACATGCCAGAACTGCCACATGCAAAATGGGCAGCATGAAGTCCGGACCGCATGGGGATTCTTGGCTGTCCGGTTGCCTATGCCTGAGAACATCGTGTGGAAAGAGGATCGCACTGCCATCCTGCAGGCGCTCGGGGTCCTGGATCCGACCGGACAACCCACTGGGCGGCTGAATGCCGTGAAAGGGGCGCAACTGGCTCGTCTGACGCAGGAAGACTGGCAGAAGGAGCGGGATAAGATGATCAAAACCTGCAACCAGTGCCATTCCGTTAATTTTGCGAAATCGGAATTGGAGAAGGGTGACCAGATCATCGCCGATATCGATCACCTGACGGCGGAAGCCATTCGTGTCGTAGCCGGATTGTACAGGGATGGGACTCTCCCAAAACCCGCGAACTATTCCTATGCGTTCCCGGACCTCCTGACATTTCAGGATGCGCCGACGCCAATTGAACAGCGGCTGTTTGTCATGTTCCTGGAGCACAGGAACAGAACCTTCCAGGGAATTTTTCATAATAACCCCGACTATACCTGGTGGTATGGATACAGCGAGCTGGAAAGAGATTTGACGGACATCAAGTGGATGGCGGCAGAGATGCGGCGAACCGGCAAGAGTGTGGCAAAAGTTTCGCAGCCTGCAGCCAAGAAAGCTGCAAAGTAGTCGCAAACGGGGACGCCACCCTTTTCGCCAGTTCAGCTTTCGCTGGAACTGTATTGCTCTGGTGAAAAGGGTGGAGTCCCCATTTTAATTCCTCTTTATTTCCGCTTCAGTGGCGTTGTGTATAGAGACAATGTGTGGGTGGCATTGTCTTCGTTGGAAATCACCGCGATCGTCTTATCCGCGACAATCCCATCCAGATCATAGTCGTGGGTTACAATGCGCGAACCCGGCTTCAGCTTGTCCAATTGCGGCAGGAGTCTTCTATTCATTTCCGGCAGAAGGTAAAGCGGAATCACATCCGCTTTGCTCAGATCGAGCGTGAATATGTCGGCCTGGACAATCTTGACCAAGCCTTCGACATGATTCCGGGCTACGTTTTCCTCAGAGGCCTGGACCCTCTCGGGATCGATATCATAACCGACTGCCCGGCAACCGTATTTCTGGGCGGCAAGAATGAGCATCCGGCCATCCCCGCAACCGAGATCGTAAACCAGATCGCTTTTTTTAATCTTCGCCATCCTGAGCATTTGGGAAACAAGGTCGTAGGGAGTGCCCACGTAGACCACGTCCGGGTTGCGCATCCACTTGGTTTTTTCGGCTGCCAGACCTGCGCCAACGAACAGGATTGCTAAACTGATCAGAATTGTTTTCAGAACCTTCATTGTTTGATCTCCATTTTGGGGAGTGCCGTCTTTCGAGTCTTTGAGCCTTGGAGTCTTGGCGTCTAACCCGAAGATTCGAAGCCACAAAGACTCCAAGACCCTAAAACTCGTTAGCGGAAAATAGCCAGCATCGGGAATCGGGCGATCACGCCTTGCACAGCAATGTCGCTCAGTCTGCACCCGGCGGCAAACACGATGCGCAGATTGGGCATTGACAAAAAGCTCTCAAGATCGTTGTCGAGTATGCCGCAATTCATCAGGTTCAGCTCGTTCAATCTGCTCATTCCTTCGAGCTTCCCGATTCCGGCGCCGGTGATTTGTGTGTCTGCCAAGGCAAGGACCTCCAATTGCTTCATGGGTGCAATTTGATCCATGTCTGCATCCGCAATCTTATCCCCGCTCAGATTCAGAACCACCAAATCCGGGGATTTCAGGTTCTTGAGAACCGCGCCATTGATACCGGTGCGCTGCAGGGAGAGTGCTTCGAGATTTTTGAGTTCCGAGAGCCACGGCAGCGCATCCCCGCCGAGATTGACATCGTGCACATAGAGCCGCCTCAAGGAAGGACAATTCTTCAAATTGGCAATGCCGGAAGAGGTGACACTGCCGCCTCCGATTTCCAGCCATTCCAGTCCGGACAACTCCCGGAGGTGGCGCATCGCCTCGTCATTCATCTCTCCATTGGTCGCCTCAATCCACCGCACAACGCCACGGGAATTGTGCTGCACCGGCACTCCCAATCGGGTCAGTGCAGCAACTGCGCCAATTTCGCTTTTAGTCGGCTTGGCACTCCCGTATTGCGCCGGATAAGAAAAATGAATTCCTAGAAATGCGAAGGCTGCCGCCAGAATTGTTGCTTTTGACAAAACCCTCATTACTGCCTCCTTTGGAGGGACCATCATATCCGAAAAAACCTAACCACGAAACACACGAAAAACACGAAGGAATCCATTTCGTGGGTTTCGTCGTTAATCGAGTTTTTTATGGAAACGGAGCACGCTGAGTCCCAGAATAGCCACGCCGAATACCGTCAGGGCAATCATCTGCTGCCACAGGGAGCCGATTCCCACCCCTTTCAAAAACAGGTCCCGCACAATCTGCATAAAATATCGCAGAGGATTCAGGTAGGTCAGGTACTGGACCGGCGGAGGCATATTATGGATCGGGAATGCAAAGCCGCTGAGCAGCATGGCGGGCATGAAAAAGAAAAAGGATGCCATCATGGCTTGCTGTTGCGTCTGGGATATGGTCGAGATGAATAGGCCGACCCCAAGGGTTGAAAGCAGGAACAGCACAGTGCAGCCAAACAAAATCAGAATGCTGCCGCGAATCGGAATGCGGAAAATCAGAAGGGCTGCGGCTACTACGAGCGCGACGTCGACAATTCCGACCATTGCAAACGGGAGCAGCTTTCCCATGATCAATTCAAGCGGCCTGATCGGCGTAACCATCAGCTGCTCCATGGTGCCGATCTCCTTCTCGCGCACGATACTCATCGCGGTCAGCATAATGGTGACCAGGGCGATGATATTCACAATGACTCCCGGGACGAAGTACACACGGCTTCTCAGATCGGGATTAAACCAGACCCGGTACTGCGCCGTGAGCACTGGAATGACTGAAGGAACCGCTCCGCCTATCATTGCCGAGACAGGCATGAGCCGCGAATTCTGCTGCCTCGCCACGGTTTTAGCCGCATATCCGACAACAACCTGGCTTGCGTAACTCGAAATGATGGAGGCGGTATTGGAATTGGTCCCGTCCACGAGAATCTGAACGGAGGCGGTATTGCCGCGTTTCACATCACGCGAAAAGCCGGGCAGGACTCGGACGACAGCTTGCACTTTGCCCGAGTCCATCAGTTCCTGGACCCCGATGCCGTTGCGCTGTACTGCTGTGATGCTGAAATAGCGAGAACCCTGGAAAGCCGCCAAAAGGTCGCGGCTCTCAGGAGTATTGTCCATATCCATCCAAGCCGTGCGAGCATTTTCCACATCCAGATTAACCGCGTATCCGAAAAGGATCAGTTGCAGAAGCGGAGGGCCGAACAGGAGCGTACGCATGCGCGGACTCCGCAAAGTCTGATAAAATTCTTTTCGAATAATTTCCCGGATCCGGTTCCACATAGATCAGGCCACCTTCTGTCTCAGCTTTTTGACGGCCACAAGGAATACGAGCAAAGCATAGATCGCCAGCATCCCGACCTCCGTATAAAGCACTTCTACCCCGACACCGCGCAAGAAAATGCCTTTGAGAATTTTGACGAAGTATCTTGTTGGAAACAGAAAGGTCGCGACCTGAACGGGAATCGGCATATTCTCGATCGCAAAAACGAAACCCGACAGCAGAAACGCGGGAAGGAAAGAGGTGAGCATTGCCAGTTGATAGGCGAGCATCTGCGTTCTGGATAGGGCAGAGATCAGAATGCCCCAGAAAAGCGCCCCAACCAGAAACAGGCATCCGGACGAAACCAGAAAAACATAGCTTCCGCGTTGGGGGACCCGGAAGATGACCACGCCGACGATGATTGTCAAAAGCATATCGATCAGGCCGAGAGTGAAATAAGCGCTCATCTTTCCCAGAGCGATCTCAGCCGGACGCAGAGGAGTTGACAGAAGCTGCTCCATGGTTCCCATTTCCCACTCGCGCGCAAGAGTGAGGGAAGTGAGAAGCGCGCCAATGATCATCAGGATAAGAGCGATGAGCCCGGGGACAATATAATTCTTTGATTTCAGCTGGCTGTTATACCAGACCCTCAGACGCGGTTCGACCGGAGCTGACAGAGCGCTTCGGCCCATCCGGTTCTGTGCTCGCACTTGAATTTCGGCTGCGAAGGACTGCGCGATTGCGTTCGCGTATCCGAGCCCGATGGATGCCGTATTCGAATCGCTGCCGTCGAACAGCATCTGAATTTGCGGCGCGCCGCCTGAAAGCAAATCTCTGGCATAGTTTTGTGGAATCACGATCCCCAGCATGCACTCATCCCTGTTAACTTTCTGCTCAATCGATTGATAATCCTCGACAGCGCCCAGGACAGAGAAATAGCAGGACCCTTGAAAGCGGGAAATCATTTCACGGCTTTCAGGCGTACGGTCGGAATCAAAAACCATTGTGGGAATTCTGTCGACATCCAGAGTCAATGCATAGCCAAACAGGAGGATCATCAGGATGGGCAGCGCCAGGGCCATCGTCAGACTCCTCGCGTCGCGCAGGATGTGCAAGAACTCTTTTCGAGCCACAGCCCAGGTGCGTCTCAGATTCATGGGATAATGCTTGATGCCTTTGTCCGGCAGTGTCAACTCAAAACTGCATTGACGATTTACGAGTGACGATTGACGATTTGCATCGTCAATCGTAAATCTAAAATCGTCAATCCCAAATGGTATTCTTCTAACAGGGAGGGGGCCATGGACTCTGAAAAGACTCAGAAATTCGTTGCCAAGCTGTGGGAGGATTCGATAATTCCGGAACTGATGGAATATATCCGAATTCCAAACAAATCGCCGCTCTACGATCCGCAATGGCAGGAACACGGACATACGGACCGGGCGGTTTCTCTGATCGAACAATGGTGCCGCAGGCAACCGATCGATGGCATGAGATTTGAGACAATGCGGCTTGAGGGGCGAACACCGCTCCTCTTTTTTGACATTCCCGGGAATTCAGCCGGATGCGTTCTGCTGTACGGACACCTGGATAAGCAGCCGGAGATGACCGGATGGCGCGAAGGGCTGGGACCCTGGAATCCGGTCGTTGAGAATGGCAAGCTGTATGGACGCGGCGGAGCCGATGATGGATATGCCGTATTTGCCGCATTAACTGCGATCCGGGCTCTGCAGGATCAGCATGCGCCGCATGCCCGCTGCGTCGTCATTATCGAGGCATGCGAGGAAAGCGGCAGCTACGATCTGCCGTATTATATTGAAACGCTTCAGAGCCGCATCGGCGTCCCCGACTTTATTGTCTGCCTCGATTCCGGTTGCGGGAACTACGATCAGCTCTGGTGCACGAGTTCCTTGCGGGGACTGGTCGTGGGAGATCTCTCGGTTCAAATGCTGAAAGAGGGAGTTCATTCCGGAGACGGAAGCGGAGTTGTAGCGTCCAGCTTCCGCGTCATGAGGCAACTTCTCAGCCGCCTGGAGGATGAGAAAACCGGCGAAATCCTGGTTCGTGATTTTCACGTTGAAATACCGCGGCAGGCTGCGGAACAGGCTGCATATACCGCACAGATTCTGGGCAACGAAGTCTTTTCAAAATTTCCCATGCTCCCCGGAGTTCAGCCTGTAAATAACAATCCGACCGAACTAATTTTGAACAGGACGTGGAGACCGGCGCTCGCGACCACGGGTGCGGCAGGCCTGCCAGCCCTGCAGGATGCCGGAAACGTCCTTCGTCCGATGACTGCAGTGAGAGTATCGCTGCGGATTCCGCCGGGATGCGATCCGGTGCGCGCGAGCGAGCGGTTGAAAAAAGTATTCGAGCTGGATCCGCCGTATGGCGCTCACGTGAAATTTGACCTCGGCCAGTATGCAGCAGGCTGGAGTGCGCCTGCAATGAGGCCATGGCTTTCAGAGTCGGTCGGCCGTGCTTCGGAAACTTTTTTCGGGGAAAAAGCCGCCTTCATGGGGGAAGGGGGCTCCATTCCCTTTATGGACATGCTGGGGAAAAAATTTCCCCAGGCGCAGTTCCTGATCACCGGAGTGCTGGGTCCGAATTCAAACGCGCACGGCCCGAATGAGTTCCTGCACATCCCGACCGGCGAGAAACTGACTTGCTGCATCGCTCATGTGCTTGCGGACCACTTTAAAAAGCATTGACGATTTCAGATTTTCGATTGACGATTTATAACTTGTCAACAAGCTCAGACATAGGAGGACGATGCGATGAAGATTCTGGGACTTTCATTCAGCCCGCGCGAACACGGGAATACTGAGCTGCTGCTGGAAAAGATATTCGAAGGCGCCAGGCAGTTGAGTGCGGATACCGAGCTCTATAGGGTTGCCGACAAAAACATCAACCCCTGCGACGGCTGCGGATCCTGTTTTAAAACTGGAGAATGTCATATTCAGGATGACATGCAGGAACTATATGAAAAATTGCTGCAGGCGGAAGGCATCGTCTTCGGGACTCCGGTCTATTTTTACAATATGACTGCTCAGGGGAAAACAGTCATTGACCGGACCATTGCGCTCGGCCATGCCGGCAGGAACCTGGCAAACAAAGTCGGAGGAATTGTTGTCGTCGGCGGAAGCCTGGGATTAGTCGATGCCGTTAAGGATCTCTACTTCTTTATGGTGACGCGGCAGATGTTGCCGGCCAGTTTTGTCGCCGCTTATGCCTCGAACCAAGGGGATGTGAACAGGCTGGAGAAAGGCATGAAGGCGGCAGCAGATCTTGGAATGCAGATGGTGAGGATCGCTGAGAAAAAATTCAAATATCCTGAAGAGTTTAAGGCGTCTCACATCGGCTACGGCACCCACACCTGGTGACCTTGGCTAATTGAAAAGCACCTGCTCTCGGAATCGGAATCGGAATCGGTATCGGTATCGCAATCGGAAATCGAATTTGGAGCACGGTAGTTTAAACCCGATAGCGATTGCGAATCCCGATTCCGATACCGATTCCGAGTTCGCCGCCGCAAGATTTATTCTCCCCACCAGCTTGGCAGATCGGCTATGGAATTCAGAACTGCGTCAGGGATGACATCTCCCTGCAGGTCCGATTCCCGGAATTTGCCGGTGCGGACAAGCACTCCCTTTATTCCGGCTTGTTGAGCCCCATGGATATCGGTTCCGATATCGTCTCCGATCATTACAATTTCATGGGCCGGCAAGGTCAACTGTTCAACGGCCGACAGGAAAAAATGGCGGTCCGGCTTTCCGAAAACCCGCGCTTTGCGTCCGGTGGCGTGCTCGAGCGCCGCGATGAAAGGCGCCACGTCTAGCCGAGGGCCATCGCGGGCGCGCCAGAATTTCGTCATGCCGAGCGCAATGAGCTCGGCTCCAGGATTGGAGTGCAGGAGCCGGAATGCTCTGTTCAATGCCCGGAAATTCCAGGCATCTCCCAAATCGCCGATCACCACGTATTGCGCTCCGGTCTCCGCTTCTTCCGGGAGGCAGGCCACTCCATGAAACTCGACGCGGGCTTTTGTTGCGACGAACAAAGCTGCATGCGCGCTTGCGTGTGCGCGTAACCAGGTGGCGACCGTTGTGCAGGGGGTTAGGATCAGACTCTGTTTTGTGCAAATGCCAAACCGTTCCAATTTCTCCACAAGGGCATCGCGTCCACGGGATGTAGTATTCGTCACGAAAAGATGAGGGATGTTCCTCGCCTGAACCCAGGCGACTGCCTCCGCTGCGCCCGGAATGGGCTCCTCCGAGTTATACAGCACGCCGTCCATATCGAACAAAACTCCGCGCATCCCAGCCTCCTTCTTTGTTATACTATGCTGTTATTTAAAAGTCGCTCCCAAAGGAGTAATCATTCAATGCCCAATTCAAATACGATCGCGAGAATCAGCGAGTTACTGGGAGAGCGTTCCCGGTATTTCCTCGATCATCAGAGCAAAACCGTCCTCAAGGATCAATTGCACTTGCCGGGTCCCGATTTCATCGACAGGGTCTGGCTGAACAGCGACCGGCCGGCGCCGGTTTTGCGCAGCCTGCAATCGCTGTTCGATCACGGAAGGTTGCGGGGTACGGGATATGTTTCCATTCTTCCCGTGGATCAGGGAATCGAGCACTCGGCCGGAGCTTCTTTTGCTCCCAATCCAATTTATTTCGATGGTGAAAACATCGTCAAGCTCGCCATCGAAGGAGGATGCAATGCCGTCGCATCGACTCTCGGAGTCCTTGGATCGGTTTGCCGCAAGTACGCGCACAGAATTCCCTTCATTTTGAAGATCAACCACAACGAGTTTCTTTCTTATCCAAACTCCTACGATCAGATTCTTTTTGCGAACGTCCAGCAGGCATTCGACATGGGCGCCGTTGCGGTCGGCGCAACGATCTATTTCGGATCCGAGGAATCGAAGAGACAAATCCAGGAGATCACCGCCGTTTTCCACAAAGCCCACCAGCTGGGAATGGCCACTATTCTCTGGTGCTATCTGCGGAATTCGGCTTTCAACAAAACAAAGGAAGGCGGACCTGATTACCATGTCGCTGCGGATTTGACGGGCCAGGCCAACCATCTTGGGGTCACAATTGAGGCGGACATCATCAAACAGAAGCTCCCGGAGAACAATGGCGGCTACGAAGCCTTTAAGTTTGGAAAGACCCACAAGAAAGTATATTCGGAACTCACTTCGGATCATCCGATCGATTTGACGCGCTATCAGGTAATCAATTGCTATTTAGGCCGCGCCGGACTAATCAATTCGGGCGGTGCGAGTTCCGGTGAAGGGGACCTGGCAGAAGCCGTGAAAACCGCCGTGATTAACAAGCGTGCCGGGGGCATGGGATTGATCTCAGGCCGCAAAGCGTTTCAGAGACCCATGAAAGAGGGCGTCGCTCTTCTGAACGCCATACAGGACGTCTATCTCTGCAAAGACGTAACAGCTGCGTAGGGGCGAGCGACCGAGGCTGTTGCAGAAACGGTTTTGGCCGGGAGCGCCGGCGTCCCGCCGGCTAATTTGAAGCGTTGCGAATGCCGAACCTCTCTATATAGGCCGTGAAAGAGCCGGCGAGACGCCGGCGCTCCCGGCTAAAAACTGTTTTGCAGCCACCTCAGCCGCCCGCCACAACATAAATTTAGCGATACGGACGATCGGCAGGTCGTCCCTGCACATCAATGGATCAGTCACAGGTCAAACTCTCGGTAGTGATTCCAGCTTACAACGAGGAGTTCAGGCTTCCGAAAACCCTGAGCCAGTCCCTGAGGTACCTCGAGGCGCAGCCCTATCGCTCCGAAGTTATCGTGGTGAATGATGGGTCCAGCGATAAAACCGAATCGGTGGTTCGTGGACAATCTTTGAATTCCGTTCCGTTGCGGTTGCTGAACCATCCGGATGGCGTCAATCACGGGAAGGGCGCCTCAGTCCGGCGGGGAATGATGGAAGCTCGCGGCGCATATCGGTTGTTCATGGATGCAGATAACTCGACGACTTTAAACCAGGTCGATCGCTTCTGGCCGATGTTCAGCCAGGGATATGACGTGGTGATCGGCTCGCGCGCCTTGAAAGATTCGATCATTGGAATCCGTCAGAACAAGCTAAAGGAAATTGCGGGCAAGTTCGGCAACTGGGTTATACAGAGATTCGCCGTACCGGGCGTCTTCGATACGCAGGCCGGTTTCAAGATGCTGACAGCCGAGAAGGCAGAAATCATTTTCCCCCGTCTGACTATTGACCGGTGGGGCTATGACGTCGAGATGCTGGTAGTCGCACGAACTCACGGGTGCCGGATTGCCGAAATCCCCATTACATGGATCAACGCAACGGGAAGCAAGGTTACGATGGGAACGTATTTTCAGGTTCTTGGGGAGATCTGGAAAATCCGGCAGAACCTGAAGGCCGGCTTGTATAAATAGAGCATAAAAAACGCCACGGATTCCACGGATTATCACAGATTTAATCCGTGTTAATCCGTGGAATCCGTGGCGTTTTTCGTTTTATTCCAGATCGTATTTTTTTACCTTGTAGCGGAGCGTGTCGCGCGAGATATGCAGCAAACGGGCGGCCGTCGTTTTGTTCCCTCGCGCCTGTTCGAGCGCCTGACGAATCAATTCCTTCTCGACGTTATTGAGAGACATCCCGCCAATGGGGAGCCGGATTTCTCCATTGGAGCTTCCCTCCGCCATCGGTATTGGCATCGCCCCTCCTTCGGATATTCGAATTGGAAGGTATTTGGCGGAAATGCGGTTGCCATCTGCAAGAATCATAACGCGCTCGATGGCATTTTTCAGTTCCCGGATATTGCCGGGCCAGTCGTAGTTCATCAGGAGCTCTTCTGATTCTTTCGTGAGTCCTTGGATGTTTTTGCGAAATTTCTCGTTATAGTACTGGATAAAATGCTGCAACAGCGGAGGAATATCCTCTTTGTGTTCCCGCAGCGGGCGCAGGTGCATCGGGATGATGGCGACGCGAAAATATAAATCCTGGCGGAACTTGGACTCCCGCACCCCTTCCTCGAGGTTCCGGTTGGACGCGACGATTACGCGCACATCCACGGTGATGTTTTTCACTCCGCCGACACGCCGGAACGATTGCCCCTCAAGAACGCGAAGGAGTTTGGCCTGCATCCCGAGAGTCATTTCGCTGATCTCGTCCAGAAAAAGCGTCCCCCCATCGGCTATTTCAAACATCCCTCTTTTTTGGGTGCGCGCATCCGTGAAAGCCCCCTTTTCATGGCCAAAAAGCTCCGATTCCATCAGGGTTTCGGGAATCGCGGCACAGTTGATCGCGAAGAACGGACGGTCCCGCCTGGAGGATTCATAATGGATGGCGTGCGAAACCAGGTCTTTCCCGGTTCCGCTTTCCCCCTGGATCAGAATAGTTGAGGCTTCGCTGGCTGCGATTTTTTTTATCAGCTCCCGGATGTCGCGGATGTGCTCGGAGACGCCGATGACGCGGTCCACACTGAATTCGTTGCGTTGGATTTCATGAGTGCGCGCAACTTCGGTGCGGAGGCGACGGGTTTCCAGTGCATTTCGGACGGCATTCTCCAGTTTTTCAAAGTTAATCGGTTTCTCAATAAAATCGTAAGCACCGAGCTTGAGGCTGCGCACGGCGTCGTCCACAACGCCGAAAGCCGTAATCACGATTACCGGGATCTGAATGTTACGGTTTCGCAGCTCCGAAAGAACATCAATGCCGGTCATATCGGGAAGCCTCACATCTAAAGTGACGAGATCCGGACTGTCCAGCTGGATTCGGCCTAGAGCCGTGGCGCCGTCCTCGGCCAGGCTGACATGGTATCCCCATTGTTCCAGCTTCTGCTGAAGAGACCAGCGCACAAGGCGCTCGTCGTCAACCACTAAAATTGTCTCTTTCGGCATTGTCGCCAGGCTCGTCAGATGTGGCAAAAAAGCGGAATGGTCACGACAAACGTCGTTCCATGCCCCACTTTGCTGTGTACCTCAATAGAACCGCCATGATATTTCACATTTTTAAGGCATGTCGCTAATCCTAACCCTGTTCCATCCGTGCGCGTCGTAAAAAAGGGCTGGAATATTTTCCTTCTTGTTTCTTCCGGAATGCCGGGCCCGTTATCCCTGACCTCCATCCGGACTATTTTAGCCTCATTATCATAGTCCAGTGTAATTTCAATCTGCCCTCCCGAAGCCATTGCGTTCTGGGCGTTCAGGAGCAGGTTCACCAACACTTGCTCGAGCTGTGTCTCGTCTCCGGTGAAATCCGGAATCGGTGTCAGCTGCCTCACATTGATCGGGATTGACTGGTGCTTTGGCGCCGTTCGGGACATCGCCACGATGCGCTGAACGAGTGCAGGCAATTCAATGGAACTGAGAGAAGGCGGTTTGGGTTTCGCATAATTCAAAAGATCCTGCACGATCCGGTCAATCCGGTTCACTTCATGAAGCACATCCCCCAGGATTTCACGATGAATGTTTTCGGGCGGGAGCGAATCCCGGATGACATCGATCGCTCCCTTAATTCCGGCAAGCGGATTCTTGATTTCGTGCGCCAGCCCCGCGCACAGTTCTCCCAGGGTTGCACGGTGCTCGGCTTCGGCAAGCTGCCTTTCGAGTCCTTGGAATGAAGTAATGTCCTTCACAACCGAAGAGCTGCCGACTATTTTTCCCGAATCATCCCTGATGGCAGTGCGGGTGAAGATGACCTGAATTCTTCTGCCGTCTTTTGTAATGCGCTCGGTCTGATGGCTTCGGACCGCCCCCTTGGCGCGGAAATTCCGGGAGATGGATTCGAGTTCCCGTGCTTCCCGAAGCTCCGGCGGCACAAGAATATCGATCGGCCTTCCGGTCATTTCACTCTCGATATATCCGAAAATGCTCTCGGCGCCCTTGTTCCACGAGGTCACAATTCCGTCAGGATCCATCGTCATGATTGCGTCGGCCGAGTCGCGCAGAATATTGGCCATGAACCGGTTTTTGCCGGCCAGTTCGTCTTCCAGGCGCCGGATTTCCGTCAGGTCGTGAGCCGCCCCGATCGTCCCGGTAAGGTTGCCTAACCGGTCGTAAATCGCCGAAACCGAAAGAGCGATCGGGGTCTTTTGTCCGGTGGGGCTTACAAACTCAGTCAGATGATTGTGAACGCGCCGTTGTTCTTTAAGCCGCGCCATGATCGACTGTGCTTCCGAATGTCCACCTTGGTAATAGGAGCTGACCTTTTTTCCAATAGCTTCGCTCGGAGGAATCCTCAAAATCTGGCTCGCTCCCTGACTGCACGAAGTAATGAAACCCTTGGCATCTGTCGTCAGGATCGCATCGGCTGAGGTTTGCTCGAGCTCGCAGCCCATGTCGCTGATGATTCGCAGGCAGCGGTCGAAACGCTCCATAAATCGAGCGGAAGTCAGCATATCCTGTACGGGACGGGCATTCTGGCCCCATTCCTTCACAGTCCTGATCTCAAAGCGGCACCCGTGATCTCCTTTTGCGCGGCAGTGGGTCTCGAGACAGACGACATCCTCACCCCAAAATTCGCTGGCATATCCGCTTGCGTAGCCCTCCAGCGTCCAGCAGACCGAGCGGCCGCCGATCCCATATTGCTGCAGGTGCTGTTCGGCTTCAAACGAATCGAGCCACTCACCTTCTATCTGAAGCTTTGCCTGGGATCGGGCGATTTCAAGTCGGTCCAGGCGCACCCTGGCCATTCCTTCCAGAAAGTGGAGCCGGAACCCTGCCCGAAGCCACTCCTCTTCCGACGGCCAGGAACAGAGCTTCTTCAACTCGTGGGCATCCCGCCGCCCACACTGATATCCGACCCTCTCGAGTATTCCCTTGGTGACTTCCCACCCCAGGTTGTCCATGAGTTCACGGCGCATATTGCCCACTGCAGCGGCGTCAAATACCACATAGCGGTTGGCACCGAGACTTATGCGGCCGGAAGAGGCATCCACCTGAAAGACATCTTCAAAAACGACGTTGTCTGCGCGCATTAAACAAACCGGTTCGGGTAATAGAGCAACGATGACAGAACAATCAGATCTACCATATCTAAAGGATACATTCCAGGGTAACGGGAAGGAAGAAGCATTGACGATTTACGATGGACGATTGATTATCGGCTCCGTAGGGTCGGGCTTCAATTCAAGCTGACTGTATAGGCTTTTAGCAGGTTATGCATAGGTAAAATGGTTTGAATAGATTATTCATCGTTTGGGGCAATTGGCCACAACTTGGGTGAAAATGCCCAAAAACGGCAAGCTTATTTTTCAAAGTCAGAGAAGGTTTTTTTATTATCAGGATAAAACTCAGAGGTTTAACTACAATAGGGGAGGCATGGCACGAGGGTTGCCTGTATATAATCCCGGATAGAGCAAATTAAATCCAAAAAGGAGAATCGTTCCGACATACAAAACCTCCTTTTCACCCTTAAATACCCACCTACACCCGAGCGGCGCCCTTCTTCTTCCCAGAGGAAGGGCGCCGATTTTTTAGGGGCAAAATCCTGAGCACTTCGAGTCTCTGAAAGGAATAAAAAAAACGCCACGGATTCCACGGATTGAATCTGTGATAATCCGTGGAATCCGTGGCGTTTTTTTTATTTTTCCCTGTTATTCAGGAGAGCGCCGAGCTCCCGCGATCTTGCCGTTGCTGCTTCGACAGCGTCCATAATGGTGGACCGGAAGTTCCCCTTTTCCAGCATTTTCAGCCCCGCAAATGTGGTTCCCCCCGGCGTCGCCACAATGTCTTTCAACTCGCTCGGATGTCGGCCGGTTTCCAGGAGCATCTTTGCCGCGCCATATACGGTCTGGGCAGCCAGGAGCGAGGACTCCTTTCTGGAAATCCCCAGCTGGACTCCTGCATCGCTGAGGGATTCGATCACGAGGAAGACAAATGCTGGTCCGCTCCCGGAGAGGCCCGTAACGACATCCATCAGAGCCTCGTTTCGGATGACTACTGTGCGTCCGACGCATTCGAAGATGGAAACGGCTCGTTGCAGATCGACCGGCGAAATATTCCGCCCTGGATACAACGCTGCAATGCCGGCCAGCACCGAAGCCGGTGCATTCGGCATGACGCGGATGATTCCCGATTTGTGGTGCATTTTAGCGGCCAGCTTGTCGGTCGTGATTCCGGCGGCGATGGAGATAAACAAATGTCCTTCGTGGCTTGAGTGGGAAAGCTCGTCCAGCAGGTCGTCGATGTTCTGGGGCTTCACGGCGATGATGACGATGGACGCCTTTGTGACAACATCCACATTAGAAGCGGCGGTTCTGATGCCGTATGTCTCTTCCATCAACTTCAAGCGGTCCTGGTTGACGTCGCTTGCGATGATGTCGGTTTTTTTGACCTTGCCGGACTGCAATAACCCGCGAATCAAAACTTCTCCCATATTTCCGGTGCCGATAAATCCGACTATTTTTCCACTCAGCATTTTCTTCTCCAGTAGTTGTCAGCTTTCAGCTATCTGTTGACTTTGCATACTACTGCCGTAATGTCGTCAGTCTGCGGCATTCCATCGGAAAAGTTCCGGACCGCCTGGTAAAGGCCGGTCACGATTTCCTGCGCGCTTTCGTGTCGATGGGCCCTGACAAATTCGATTGCGCGTTCGATACCGAAGAAATTCTGATCCGGCTTTTCTGCATCGGTGATTCCGTCGGTCAGCAGGGCTAAAATGTCTCCCTGTTCCATTTCGATCGAATCGCTGTGGCGGAAAATGTGCTCCGGCAGGAAACCGAGAGGAATGTCCGTGCTATCGAGGGTGCGCTTAAGCGCGCCCCGGGAATCCAGGATGAAACCGGGAGGATGGCCGGCGCTCGAATAAACGATCGTTCTTGTTTCCGGTTGCAGACTGCAGAAAATCAATGTGGCGAAGCGGTCCTGTTCGAGGTCGGACACCAGTGCATTGTTGGTCAGCGAAAAAATCTCGCCCAGATCAGAGCCCTTCTGTGCAAACGCTCTCAGGTAAGCTCGCAATTCGACCATCAGCAACGCCGAACCGATCCCGTGACCGCAGACATCTCCGATTATGATTCCGGTGCACCCGTTTGGGAGAAGGACGAAATCAAAATAGTCTCCACCCGTTGCATCCGCAGGATACGCAGCGCCGGCGAAATCAAACCCTTCGATCTGCGGCGGCGGCATTCCATAGAACTGCTGTTGTACGGCGCGCGCCAGGCTCATTTGGAGTTGCTGGTCCTGCATCCTTCTCAACTCGGTGACGTCTTTGATGACCGTCACGAAATGCGTGATGTTCCCCATCGGGCCCCACATAGGCGTGATCGTCTGTTCCGCGAAAAAGATTTCGCCGTTTTTTTTCCGGTTGGCGATCGTGCCCCGGTAGACATTGCCGGCAAGGATGGTGGCCCAGAGCTTCTCATAGAAAGGGTCGTCGTGGACGCCGGATTTCAGAATTCGTGGAGTGAGTCCCTGCAACTCCTCGCGCGTATATCCGGTAGTCGTTTCGAATGCCGGATTCACATATTCGATCAATCCTCCGCGGTCCGTTATGATGATGCTGTCGGCGGTCTGCTCGACAGCGTTGGTCAGTATCCTCAGCTGGGCGTCCGCCTCTTTCTTTGTTGTGATATCGTGAAAAGTAACGACGCTTCCTCGGATCTCTCCCGCTTTATCCCGAAGCGGGTTTGCCTGAGTTGAGACCCACATCCCGGAAGGATACTGCTCATCCTGCAAGAGAATCTCGGTTTCGGAAACGGTTTCGCCGGCGAGGGCCCGCGCGGCGGGCAGTTCTTCCGGTAAGTAGGGCGTCACGCCGTCGGACTTATAGCAGTTGTTAACCTCCGACCATGATTTCGGCGATTTTTCGCTCGTGCCGATTCCCAGGATGCCGTTGGCCATCTTATTGGAGATCAGGAAATTGCCTGCCACATCGGCTACGATCACCCCTTCGGAAAGATGGTAGATGGTGGACTGGAGTGTCTCCATTTCGTTGATGAGTGGTTGTAGCCGGTTCTCAAACGCTCTTGCCATTACACGGGTCCTTCTAATGCATGTGCTTCAATGTATATCATGGCGGCCTGCATTTCTCACCAGGAAAGCAGTCAGCTCTCAGCCATCAGCTATCAGCACTCCGCAGTCAGCTGACAGCTGATAGCTGTGAGCTGACAACTGCTTCAGCCGGTGGACGGTGTCGAGTTTGTCGGCCTGCTCGGGGGGGTTGTCAGGACGATAGCGCTTGACCCTGGCGAATCGCAAGACCATTCCCGCGACATAACGCGGACCTGGTTGAAGGTTGTTGCACGCCACCTCAACCACGAGCTCGGGGGGACAGCCGAATTAGGGGGAGCGGTCTCCATTTTCCTGATAAACCTGCTGTAAAGCAATCTTTTTCCGGCAACCGGCTGCCGGCTCCTTCCTTTCCGTATTCGCCAACCGACGCTCCAGATCGGCAATACAATTTCTTCGCCATCCTCATGATCCCAATAATTCCCGCGATCCGATCATTTTGGGGATTGGACGCTTACAGGATTCTGCTACAATCACGGACACGCAGCGGAGGTGAATCTGGCCTGGTGGCTGGCCTGGACTTCAAATCCAGTTGGGATTCACCGGAAGGTGGGTTCGGTGGGTTCGATTCCCATGCACCTCCGCCATCTAACTTATTCTGCGCAATACGCTTAAATTTCCCGCTTTTTCCGTGTACCTAATACGTGCTAACTTTCCGGGACAAGGGAGGGCTTCATGCTCATTTTGTACCGGAGGCACCTTGCCACTTGCGAGCACAAGAAGAAGGGTCGAACGTTCAAGCGCTGCCATTGCCCAATCTGGATCCAGGGCACGGTCCAGAACGTCCCCATCCGCAGATCGCTCGATGTGACCTCGTGGGAGCGGGCGGAACGTATCAAGCAAGAGATCGCGGACGGCAAGGAGCCGGAACCGGAGAAGCCAGAACCCGTGTCGCTGGAATCCGCGCTCGCGGCCTTCATGCGCGACTGCGAGGCGAGGAACCTGAGCGCCGGCACACTGCGGAACTACAGGCTCCTGAAATCGCGCCTTTCCGAGTTCGCGATTTCCTGTGGATGCCGTTTGGTCATCGAGTTCGATGCTTCGGCCCTCCGCCAGTTCAGGGAATCGCGCCGCATCGGCCCGCGCACGGCCATGAAGGAGCTAGAACGCCTGAGATCTCTCTTCCGGTTCTTTCAGGACAATGAGTGGATATCGAAGAATCCGGCGCGAGGGATGAAACCGCCGCGCGCGAAGAGCGTCCCCCGGGTCCCGTTTTCCGAGGATGATATCCGGAAGATCCTCTCGAAGGCGAAGGATGATAGGGAATTGGCCTTCGTGCTCTGTCTGCGACATACGGGGCTCAGGATAGGGGACGTGACGCTTCTGCACCAGGCGCATTTCCTCGGCGACCGCATCCTGCTCCGGACGACGAAGACCGGCGCCGAGGTGAGCGTCGTCATCCCGCCGCGGCTCATCTCGCTTCTCGCATCCTTGAAGCCAGTCGGAGGATATTTCTTCCTGCGCGGAGAAAGCACGTCGATGCACACACTGACGAATCTATGGAGAGAGGACGTCAAGGAAATGTGCTTGGCGGCCGGGGTCACGCCGCCACACCCGCACAGATTCCGGCATTCGTTCGCGGCGGACCTGCTAATCAAAGGTGCTAATGTGCAGGACGTGGCTGACCTGCTGGGCAACAGCCCGCAGATCGTGGAGAAGCACTATTCCCAATTCATCAAGGCGAGGCAGGACAGATTGGATTCGGTAGTGGCCCAGACGTGGCAGCCGACGCTCGTAAGGGTGAAATGAAAGGGCGGGGTTGAAGCCCCGCCCAGCCTTCATGTGATGCTGTTTGCTTTCAGGAAACGCCGGATCTCCGACTCTGGAACGCGCCGCGTGACGTTCTTGCCGCGGCCTCCCATCTGCGGAAATCTCACCGCCCGAAGCTTATCCCGCCGAATCAGCCTCACGACCGAATCGCGCGAGCAACCCAGGACAGCTCCGACTTCTTTCACTGAAAGCATCTTCTCGTTCAAGGTATCCATATCAGCTCCGATACCCCGCCCTCATCGGGCGTACCGAGAAGCCAAACAGGCTGAGTCGCCCTTGCGCTCAATCCTTTTGGAAACTCCTACCCCAGAGGGGCAGGAGTTTGATACAATTTCCTATCACTTATACGGATTCGTGTCAATGACGTTTAAGCGACAGGTTCCGCGCAAGAGTCTGCGCGGTGGCTACGGCCGGGAAACCTATGGGCTACGCACCGTTATCACGCTTACAACCTTTGCCGCACCGTCTCTTGCCTACCGACGGGTGTCTTCTGATTCCTCCTTCTCCATCAGAAGATGCCGATGGTTCCGCTCCCTACGGCTGGCGCCTGTCGGCAGGGCAGTGCGGCACCTTCCAAAGGGATTCATATGAATTGCCCAATCTGCAACGCAAGCTATGACGAAATTCCTGCCGTATGCTCGTGCGGAACGCCACTCAAGCTCGAAGATGCCGAAAAACAGGTCTTCCGCCAACACGCCTCCAATGAACTCAAGCGAAACACGAAAGGCCTTGCCGGGTTCGGATGTCTCACCATATGGTTCGGTTCCGCCGGCGTCATGGCCATATTCCTGCTCGTCACTTTTACCATATCCCTTATCATGTCCCCAAGGTTCGAAATGGTCGGCCCATCCCTCGGCCTATTCCTCGCCTTTGCGTTTTGGGGCGTCATGGGAATTTTCGCCGGGAAAGCGGCCATCAAGCGGTGGAAGCGGCGCAAGTATTACGCGAAGCTGGCCAAGAATCCTCCCGACATATTCCCGCCCCGGCCGCCCGGGCTTTCCGACAAGCAGTTTGGGAAAGAGATCGAACGCCTGAAGCAGCTGGACAATCAGATGTTCGTCGAAAGGAAAGCGAGCGGGCATATCGACATCGTTCCCGTCGAGCCCCTTCCGGAGGAGATCCGTGCCCAGCACGTCTGGGTTCCCGGCCTGCCCGGATACGGCAAGAGCACGCTGCTACACTGGATGGCTATGCAGGACATCGAAGAAGGCAGGGGGCTCACGATTATCGACCCCGCAGGCGACCTGGTCGGCAACGGCCTGCCGGACGACCCCGACCGGCACGTGCCAGGCATTATCGACTGGATTCCCTACGAGCGCATCGAGGACACCATATACCTCGACCTCAAGCAGCCCGTCCCCATCGACTTCTTCAGCTATGCCGACGAGGATGAGAAGCAGACCATGGTCGCGAACCTCGTCGACCTGTTCACCCGCCTGGGGGAGATGTTCGGAGGACAGCCGGGAGTGCGGTTCGGGGGGATCGTCCGGGATACCATTTACACGCTGTTCGAAGCTGCGGAGAACAAATGTCCTACTTCCTTCATCGACATCTATGACTTCATAAAAGACCCCGTCCGAAGGAAGCAGATTCTGGATCGTGTCTCCGAGAAGACCCGCGCCCAATGGGACAGGTTCCCGAACGAAGAGAAAACGGAACCCATCATTTCGCGGCTCACCCCCCTAGCCAAGAACCCGAGGTTGCGCACGATATTCGGCACGCCGAATGCCAGGCTCAAGTTCTCCGAAGTCATGGACGAGAAAACCATCGTCCTTGTGAACATCGGCGGCGCGGGCGAGGCGGGGATCATCCTGGGGACGATGCTCCTCTCCCAGCTTCTCCAGGCGGCGCTCAAGCGCTCGGAACTGCCCAGGCACAGGCGCGTCCCGCACCACCTCTACGTTGACGAGTTCCAGAATTTCCAGGTGGGGACCGACATGGCGAGGATGCTCACCCAGTGCCGGAAATACAACCTCTGCCTCACCATCGCGAACCAGTACACCGCCCAGATACCCGGTTCCACACTTTCGGCCGTTTTCGGCGGGACCTCCACGTGGTTCCTGTTCCGCATGTCGCCGCAGGATATCCCGGTCTTCACGAAGAGTCTTCCTTCCATTGCGTATACCGGGGTTTATGAGAAGCAGGACCCGAATGACTACATCCCAGACTATCTGGATTTCCTGAAGGACAAGGACGCAAAGCCTGAAACCGTCCTGGTGGATCTGAAGCCTCTCCCGTTTGACCCGCAGATACTCGCCACCCTCCAGGTGGGCGAAGCCATCCACCGCAAGGCGGATGCCACCGCCCAGAAAGTCAAGACCTACCCCATGGGCCGGAGGCCTGCCGCCAGCTTCGCCGACCTCATCAGGGAGCGCACGATTACGCAGTATGGCTGCCCCCCGCCACAGGAGGCTCGCGGCGGTTTAGAATCCGCGGTGCATGAAAAGCCTGCCGAACCATTTCCGACAAACGAAGGCAAAACGCGAGGCCCTGGCCATCCTCGCTGATTATTTCTGCCTCAACATTCCCATGGCCGCGGAGCTTCTCGGCATCTGCCTGCGCGGTGCGCAGAGGCACTACGCCCGCCTGGAAACCACCGGCCTCGTCTGCTCCGTTCCGTATTACCCCGAAGAAAAGGAAAAAGGCAGTGCGCCCCGCGCCTGGGGACTGTCGGACTCCGGCGTGGACAGGGCCTTCGCGGAAGGCTTCGCTACCGATTCCACAAAGACGTTTGCCGAACACTCCATGAAGACGGTGGAGCACGAGCTGATGATTTCCAAATTCCACCTGGAGACGGCGCGGTTGTGCGAAGCGAACGGCTGGGATCTGCGCTGGCGGCAGCGGGACCTCAAGAAAAAGACGGTGAATCCCGATGCGCTGTTCTCGCTTAACGGCCATTTCTTCTTCCTCGAAATCGAGCGGGCAAAGCTGGGCAACTACCGGAACGGCGAGCCGCAGGTCCTCCGAAAACTGAAATCCTATCAGGACTTCTGCGGCTCTTCCGATTGCGAGAAGGACTTTGGATTCGGAGAGTTCAAGGTTATTACCGTCATGCGGACGCCGGAGCGGGCTGGCAATCTCCGGGATCTGTTACAAGCTTCCGGCCTCGACGAAACGATCTTTTGGATTATGAGCGAAAGAGAGTTCGCTATCCCAGCCCCGAAGGCGCCGTTCCATTCGTTTTCATTTTTTCAATCGCTATGTCAGGACGCAAGCAACCGGCTTTTAGGCTCTGCACTCTCCTGAGAACCGGCTGAACCAGCGGAACTGGCTCATTGCATGCGTTCCTCCGCCTGTGTCATTCTCTGCCTGGCGATTGCAGGGCAGGAGACTTTAACCATAAACATGAACAAGAACACGCTTACTCCCCAGCAGCGCAAGCGGCTGGAAGAACTAGTGAAGGAAGCCCGCGACAAACAGGAACGCAAGTTCCACAAGGAAAAGGAAAAACTCTCCGAGGAGATCTGCCGGGAGATGGCCAAGGCGGCGGGGTGTCTGGACGTCATCGAACGCGTCGTCAAAGTCAAACTGAGGTCCAATGCTGATGAGAAGCTGCTCAAAGAGCATGGATTTCAAGTGGACGATGACGGCGGGATCAGGCTCGCCTATTCGTGCCCCGCTGAAATGGATCAGGTCCTGGATCGGAAGCTCGAAGAGAGGACGAAGAAGCTGGTCGACCTCAAAGGCTATGACGCGGCGATCCTGGCCGTCTGGACCGCCCTTACCGCCGACGAGGCGAAAAAAGCCGTCGAAGGCTTATTGAAATAAATTAACCCCTGCCCTGCAACGCACATTCTGCGCATCCTGCCATTCACTCCTCTTCCCGGACCTGTGCCATATTGTCATTGCGATTTGTACGGGGCTGGAAAATTTAAAACATGAAAAACGTAAGCAAGGAACTTGCAGAGCAGCTCAGTAAAGTGACACTGCCTTTCGACGAGGAAGCTGAACGGCGCCGCATCCTGAATGTTCTGTTCGACGGGCTCAACAGAAAGTTGGCACCGATCGGACTGACCATCGCTAATGCGCGTGTCGGGTTTGACGCCAAGGTCGATTTGAGTGAGATCTTTGCCGGCCTCCAGGCGGCAAATCTCGTTTAGTCGGTCAATAAACTAACCCGCCCCGTACAAACGCACGGAATCATATTTCATAGAGGGAGGTTCGCATGAGCCAGATAACCGATCAGGTCGAGGCGCTAAGGCAGCAGGCGATTGCCATTCTCATTGCGGAGCGGCAAGAGATAGATAAGAAGCTTTCCCAAATGGGGTATGACGGGAACGAGCCCGTGAAGAAAATCAAGCCGTGCTCCGTCTGCGGGGAGTTCTCGCACACCGCCAGGTTTCACAAGAAAACCCCGGAGAACCCGGGAGACCCGGCTGCTCAAACAGTCGAACCCTGAACACCAGTCTCGAAAGAATCCTGACGCGGACAGCGGTTTTTCAAGGGATGCTATCCTGATGGCGGCACGGTTTCCGCACTGAACGGGGCCGTGACTTTTCCTTCGATCATGAGCTTCAGGTAGATGTGGTAGTTGCAAAGATTCATAAGGTCCCGCGGTTTAAACTCCGGATAGAACTCCTTCGCCAGGATTTCCGCGTCCGCCGGCCCCACCCGGAAGGCAATGATCGTACCGACGTTGCCGAGAATGGCGTGGCGCACTGCCTCGTCCACCTGGAAGAGGTACTGATGTGAGAGAATCAGATTTGCGCGATATTTGCGCAGCTCTGAAAGCATGTTGGCGAGCGAAAGCGTGGTGAAAGTCTGAAACTCATCGAGGTAGACGAAGAAGTCCTTCCGCTCAGATTCCGACACATCTGCACGGCTCAGGGCCGTAAGGCCAATCTTGGCGACGAGCATTGCCCCGAGGAGGGCGGAAGCATCCTCTCCGATCTTTCCCTTTGCCAGATTAACTAGCAGAATCTTGCCTTCATCCATGACGTTTCGCAGGTCGAACGTGCTCTTCGGCTGCGTAATGATGTGGCTGAGGACGGGATTCGCCAGGAACGCCCCGACTTTGTTCTGGATCGGCGCAGTCGCTTCGGCGCGGAATCGCGCGGGATATTTCTCATATTCCCGCAGCCAGAAATCGCGCACCTGAGAATTAGACACCCTGGCGACCGCGTGTTTCCTGTAGGTGGCGTCATCGAGAAGGCGAAGGACGTCGGCCAGGGTCGCCTCCGGCTGGTCGAGTAGTGCCAACAGGGCATTCCGAAAAATATGTTCTGAGCGCGGCCCCCAGAACTCGGCCCATATTTTCTTGAAGACCTCCAGGAGGCCTGAAGCGGCGAGCGGCCGCTTGGCGGGAGGAACGTTTTCCAGCGGATTGAATCCGAGCTGATGCGCTGCATCAGGAACATTGAAATAAATCAGGTCCTCCTTCCTCTGCTCCGGCACTTTCGCAAGCACGCGTTCCAAGAGATCGCCGTGAGGGTCCAGGAGGCCGAACCCATGCCCAGCCGCCATATCTTGCAACATCAATGTCTCCATGAGCGTTGACTTTCCCGTGCCCGTCTTTCCGATGATATACATGTGCGCCCGCCGATCAGCCTTCCTGATTCCGAACAGCCGGTGACTGTACCGGAAGTTCGTCCGTGCGAAAAATGTGATCTTGTTGCCGTTCCCATTCGTCATCTCCTCATGATTTCTTCCGGGATTTAACTGCGCAAGGCAAGAAGATTTGCCGCATCCGGCATACTTCCCCTTCTTTTGACTTCCTGCCCCTCTTCTACACTGAAGGTGGTTCATTCAAAAACGAATCCCACCAAAGGAGAAAGGACAGATATGCCGTATGAGCATCGTTGGACAGAAGACCTATTGCCCCTTCGCAGACGAAGGATATCGAAGAGGTGAGCCGTGATTGAAATTTCGATCTGCCCCGAGTGCGACGCGATCGCATATACCAACTCCGGACGCTGGCTCCGCCGCATCAGCAAGTCTCTAAAGGACTTTATACTCGAACACTCCACAGGGGAACTCATCATCAAGTTCCGTCGCGCGAAGTGTCCTGAGTGTCGGGTCGATAGGAGGGAGCGATGCGCAAGTTCAGCCTAGGAATCATTGTCGGAACGACGGCCGCCGTCGCGGCGCTCGAACGGAACAACCAACTGCCAACGGCTTTCTTGGAGCGCCACGAGTCAGGTGACTGGGGCGAAGTCTCTGAAGAGGCCAAAAAGGAGAATGACTTGTCGGTCGAGGAAGGATTCAGGATTCTCTCAGTGTACTCACTGAAGGACGGAACGAAAATCTGGATATTGACTGAGGATGACCGCAGCGTCACAACGCTATTGCTTCCGGATGACCACTGGGAGGACCCATGTGGTACGAGTGCTGTGTGATGTGTCCGTCTTGCCGCGCGGAAACCCAGATCACGAAGGTCCTGATCTCCGAGCAGCAAGAGCTTCAAATGCAAACCGAGTGCATCGCGTGTCGTATCAAGCTGCGAACCGTGGAAATGGTACCGGAGCTGGTGCGCCGCGCATTTCAGGATACTGCAACCGTGCAGTAGCGAAAGGAGCAACCATGAAGCAAATCTTCCTCATCGTTCAGGGGAACGGTGACAAAAACTACTGGAAAAACGTCGGGGTCGCCTTCGAGAACAAAGATGGTTCCCTGAGCCTCAAGATCGACTTCCTGCCGAACTTGACCCTGCAAGTCAGGGACCGGGATGAGCAGGAACGTGACGGCCATGTTCGAGAGCCGAAAACTGACAAACCGCACCAACCAGCCAAGACTGAAGGCCGTCCCCAGTTCCGCAGTAGCGGATACAACGGCTACGGTCCCCGCTAGGCTTCTCTGCTTTAAAAGTTCCGGCACAAGGGTTACAGCGTATGGTGGATTCACCGGAAGTCCAGCCGGTACGCAAACCTACTTCCGGGTGCCGGAGACCTCATTCAAAGCCGCTTCAGTCATTCGGAGCGGCTTTCGACTATTCGGACCACATGGAAAGGATTGGCCGCGTCATGGGCGTCAAAAAACATTTCGAAATCCGGATCACAAGCCTCACGGCGCCCGCTATCGGCTATATCGATCTCCTTGCGGAAGTCGATGGCAGAAACACGGTTTTGGATTTCAAAACTTCAGCTTCCAGTTACGAGGAGCATGAAGTGACACTTTCAGACCAGCTCACTGCCTACCAGCTTGCTGAACCTGATGCAGAACAAACCGGCCTATGCGTGCTCGTAAAGACCAAGGAACCAAAGGTGGAATGGTACTTTTCGAAACGAAACGGAGACCAGATCGCCGAGTTTCTCGACAAGACCGGATACGTAGCACGCGAGATCCACAGCCGCCGGTTCTATAAGCGGACCGGGAAGTGGTGCGGGTGGTGCGACTACTTGCCGGTCTGCGTAAGAGACAAGCGGAAGGTCGAGGAAACCTTGGTTCGCATGAGCTAATCAAAAGCCAGCAGAAATGCTGGCTTTATTTTGGTTCCTGCGGGTCTCAATTGGGGGAAGGGGCAGATTGGCGCGCCAAGCCCTTAACTGCACTTATAGAAGTAAATATGTTCGGACGGGGCCGAGGGCTTACAAAAAATGCAGCTTGTTCTACCTATGCGCCCAGAGAGACCGTCACCCGGGTTCTGACTAGTCTGCGGGAACAGGGAATTATCGAAATCGACCAGCGGCGCATTACTCTGCCGAACTCCAAGGCGCTTCTCGAATCGACGGAAGCTAGTGATCAGAGCTATACCATCGTGAGATGCTTGTGCCCCTAATCGCCGGAGAAGATTGTCCACTTACTTTTCTACTTCTCTACTGGTTGAGCATAATAGCCACGTCTAGCCCTAATGACGGCATTGGGGTACCGATTCTTTGCCTCGTCGCTCAGCCGGACTTCCAATGTCCGGTACTCTCTGTTGATCGACGATGAAGCATAGAACCCAAGCAGGTAACGCATGCGGATGCGCCGAGTAAGTTCCTGAAATCTTTCTCGAAACAAATCTCCGGGGATTGATTCGCCACCTGTAGCCTCGACTGCAAGGCGAAGGGAGTCCCCCATAGGAGATTCCATTCTCCGCTTTGCCAGCACAACGATTACAGCGTTAAGCGTAATGTTTGATTCAAGGAGGTCAGTAATGAGTCGGTCGATTGTGATTCTTGACCCGTGCTCGATGTCGTCTGTAATTGCAACTATCACGCGTCGCCGAGCCGGCTCCCTTAGTTTGGAGAAAAGAGTGGTTGCCACCGATATTGCCTGATAAAGATGGCCATAACCCGTAGGATAAGGCTCTTCATAATCAAGAGCTCTTCGAATTTTCCTTCTGTCGAAGCACAACGGCACGGCGATTTTGGATTCAGAATCGGTACGTAACACCGCTGCGCGATCAGCCGGGCTAAGTGTCTCCACTGCAAGATGGAGACCTTCGTGGAAATTTCTGACGTCCTTTATCAATCCCCATCCATCTCGTCCATATATTAGGAAAACTATATCAAGCGGTATGGCCTCGAAATCGAAAATGCTGATTTCGCGTCTAGAACCATTGTCATATAGCTCAAAGTCCTTCGGACCAAGGAATTCCAGGATGCGGCCAGTGTCTCTACGCAAAACCTGAACATCTACCATTACAAGCGGCACATCCGAAGAAAAGCGCGGCACATCCTGAACGGCAAGTGCAGCAGCGGCAACCAAAACGAGCGCCAGCTTCATTTTGTGTTCGTTTTGCATGCGGCAATCGCCATTCTCAGAATATACCCGTTCATATCGTAAACCGAAGTTCCGCCGCCAGTTTTGGCAGCAAGTGGGCGAACTTGCTCTTCTGCCTGGACAACGTTAGGGTACCTGTGTCTTAAATAAAGGTCCAACAGATCAGGCTTTGCGTATGGATTTCCGACCAGGAAAAACCAGAGCGCAATATTTTTGCTGTTTGCTGCCTCGATTAATTCCTGCGGCTGGTGGGTAGATCCTCGGTCTGGTTCATTAGTGATTACCGCGACAGCACGGTAATACTTGTCTGCTGAGTTGGCGGGAAATTCTTGGATTGCCGTGAAAATTGCATCGTAAAGACGGCACTTCCCTGATGCTCGAAGCAGCCCTGACGATGCTTTCCTGAGTGCTCGTTCGATCAGTATTGGGTCGCCGGCGAAGTTTAGAAGGATTTTATTTTCTGCACAGAAGCTCAACACCGCAACCTTATCCCTGGAGTTAAGTTCATAAGCGGCTAAGTGAGCACCCTCTTTGATGAACCTCCCCGGTTCGGCCATGTTTTTGCAAGCGTCCATAACAAAAAAAATATCAGTACGCTCTGTTCGAACTTCTGCGAAAGCCGCTGTCGTAAATATTGCTATTACCAAAAACCCTTTCCAAATAGACATCATGGCTCGTTTATGCAGCCATACAATATTTCCGATTATACCCCCCCATACTTTAAAGCAAAAGCGAGTAGGGAGATACATTAGCATGGACATCCTTCCTGAATTCCCGCCTCCTTAAACGGAACAGATCGATCCCATTTACCGCGACTTAACTTCCGTATTATGGAACCGAGGGTCGAACTGTTCCTGTGCCCGTTGAGGGCTCAGGATTGATATCCTCGACGGTAACGTCGCCTGGGATGCTAAACAATGCCGGGTCAATCGCTGCTCCCCTCACAATGTTATGATAAGTCTGAGTGTGGGTACCGCTGAGTGGACTTGAAGATTTCATCAGAAGCACCAGTCCTAAATCCTGCGAAAACCAGACTTCTGTAGTCTGCTTCAATGCCACAAGATTACTCACCGCTCCCGGAGGAATGACCACGGAGAATTCCATACCTATTGCCGTCACCCCTTCAATAATCTTATTCCCCAAATCATTCCGTTCTGGGCTTTTCACCCCTGTCATCGACGGCAACACAGAATTTGTTCCGGGCTTCGAATCAATATTACTCAAAACAAATCGTTTCGCAACTTTTTTCCCCATGTCGATGACCAAGTTGGTCCGCGTTGTGGGATCCTGGATTGTCACGAGTTTATCTCGATCAATCCGCGTGCGCCCCTGAGAATCACGGTAAAAATTACCAATTATGGTCTTATTTATTTGGCTCCCATCTTGTAATCGTTGAACAAAAACATCTTCAACCGTCGCCGTTAAGCTCGCAATAATCGGCTTGGGGTTTTGAGCGGCCATGAGCAGGGTCGATGCAAGTAATGCTGATACTGTAAGGGTCTTGACCATATTTCACCTCCTTGCTAGTCAGACATATAAACAGTCAGTGTAATTACTGTTGCCCCGTAATATAGGTCGAGGGTTTCAACATTTACGGCTAAATAACCCAGTGCAGCTCCACTATCGACGTATGGGTAATAGTAGTATGGACGATATCCATTATCACTTACCACCCATTGATCTATCGTGGGGGTAAATAAAGCGCGGCCTGCTTCAATGGAAAGGCTACCATTAAACCAGTCACTATACATAACACATGGAAGTGATGAGGTGCCTGCTTGGACAAGCGCATCTCCTAGGTACTGCCAATAGGGGGCAGACCCATCCCAGTACCAGTAATCGATACTCCAGATGTTCATTGCAGGAGTAAAATTCAGCCCACAGGTCGATTGTGCCGGTAGTGGATAAATATAAAATGTAAGCGGGTTTGGAGTTGCTGGAACGCCACCAACTGTCCATTCCTGGGTCCACGCTCCAACATATTGAGCAGCCATAAAATTGGTAAACGAAAAATTTCCACTCGCATCGGTGGACCCTATAGTACCACTCCAGCCGTCCTCGAAGCAGACCACCGGTGCATTTGAAGCTCCGCCTGTTATGGTCAATAACAGGTAGTCTCCCGCATACAGCACAGGGCCGCCCCGAGTGATGTCCATTATCTGGACGACTGGGGTCTGACTGAATGCAATTGCTGGTACCACTACTACCACAAGAATAACGATCAATAGTCTTATTGGAACGACCATCCTCGCAAACCTGCCCAACCAGTGACGCTTCGAAGGATTCATGTGGCCTCCTGTACAACTTTTGTTTTCGGTTGCCGTGCACGCGTTGAATAATGTGTGAATTACTAGGATTGAATCATACGAATATATATACACTCTGACCGGGAATGTGTGACATGAAAAGTCATAAAAGTCTTAATCCAGATGGAGCAGTGATCGCAATTTCCGTTCTAGCCGGCATTTCCTCTGGCGCACTGCTGCCTGGCTAATGCCAAGTCGCCTTGCCAACTCCGGAGCAGGAATTTCATAGAAGCGGCGTAACTGACCCCATCCTTCTGGGCTGAGTTGTTTAAGCGCAGAGGAGAGTAGGGCATCACGCTCCGACAAGATTAGCTCTGTTTCCTGGAATGCTATCAGATAAGGTTCTGGGATTCTATCTATCTGTATGAAAGCGAAACTCTTCTTCCGAGCTCCGTTTTTAATGATATTTCTGGCTATAACGCCCAACCATGTGCATAGGGAGGCCTTTTGAGGATCAAACTTTCTCATGCGTTCGCAGTTATTCTCGATTAAGGCGACGACTAGATCATGATATAAGTCATCGGTATCCATATCCTGAAGATGCAAACGGTGTCCATATCTGGCAACAGTTTGGTGTGCGGCCTGTCGGATTTCGGGCAAGATCTCTTGGACTCGATGCACGAAAGCCCCCTGAAGCTCTTTGCAATTGCATAAATATCAAAGCAACAAAATACTGCCTCAGAAAACTCCTTCGCTAATTGAGTCAAATGTCCAAATGCAAGAACGCAAATCAATTGGGATCGACTACCTAACCTAGATGTTTAGCCTCGTCAGCAAAATCTGTGGGTACATTCCGGCTCCGGCGACCCGCCAAACGTATGAGGGAGTGCAACTTCAGCAGCTCTGAAAGTCCCAAATCTGTTGCATTTCAACTGATTTCGTTACCGCAGGGCCTAAAACCACTTCAGCTGGAGTGTCAAAGGTGCCAATGCCGGTTTCTCAATGCAGCTTGATCCATTTGAGTCAAAACCAGTTGAGAAAAAGGGAACCAATTACGGTTCCCTTGAAGATCTACGAATCCTTCTCGACCATCGCTCGCAGCCTGCGAATGATGCGGCTTCTCCGGTAACGCATCGTGCTGCTCGGAAGATGAAGTGCTTTGCCTATCTCTTTCAGACTCCCGTGACCGGCATTCAGATAATCCGCAAGCAGGCGCTGATCGTCCGCCGGCAGATGCCGAACGGCCTCGGCAACTTGATCGAGTAGCATATCTCGTTCCCAACCACCTTGCGGATCACAGACCATTTCCGGCAGGTTCTCGCGATACTCAAGCCGTGCCGCGCGCTTGGCGTGCTCGAAGATCAAGTTTTGAAGGATGCGGCAGAAGTACATTGTGCCGGCTTGTGGCATTACGAAGACGGCTCCGGAGCTCATGAATTTGAGGCAAGCTTCTTGAAAAATATCCTCGGCGGTCTCCTGATTGAATATCCACCGCCGGATGCGCCCCATGTACCAGGGCCGATATGCCCAGATCTGAAGGATCAGATCCGATTTGGACAGACCTTCTCCCTCTGACGTGCTTTTCATGGATTTCCTCCTGAATTTTCCAGTGCGGGGAAGGTGTTACAAATGGGCGGTGAGGAGAGTTCCAGCGAAACGTTCCACTTCGATTCGCTGGAGCGGGGCGAGCAGTTGGGCGGCGCTCGTGAAGGCGTTGATGACGCCGAAGCGGTTCGGTTCCGGTTCGGCCTGATAGCGGCTGACCACCTGGTCGGCAAACTTCTGGGACATATTCCGCTCCGTAGCGAGTTTCCGGATGGTTTCGGCGGGATCGACCACCGGCTCCTCCCTGGTCTTCAGGAAAGCATCCATGGTTGAACTCGCTATTTTGAAGGCATTACTAAGGGCTTCGGCCATCCTCCGGTTCAGCTCGTGGGCAGTAAGGTGGATGTGGGCGTGTTTGAAGCTTTTTTCCTGAGCGACGACGAGGTCGTTGGTGCAGGCAAGCCGAAACACGAACGGCTCGACAGAGATGCTTCCCATGCCGACTTCGGAATTGCCGACCATGACCCCAGCCTTTAGGCCCGAGGCCTGGTCCGTGATTTCCCCGGAGACAACCTTCACGAAAAGGTGTGTCTCCTCGATCACAAACGATTTGACAGATATGTCTGCTTTTTTGAGTAAAATATCGGCGGTTTCGGCGATCTGCGCGTTGTTGTACGGCACATAGTCCGCCGAGAGGAACGCCCGAATCCATTCTCCCTTGCCGCGAAGCAGGTAAGAATGGCCATTTAATCGCCCAAGATCGTGGTTTGCTACGACGGCCTTCATTTCTCCAGGCAGCCGGCGGTAGTAGGCAACTGGGATTTCCAGTTTCTGGCAGAGCTGGCCCACAGCAAGGTCCGAGACAGCAAATCTCGCCGCCGGACCGTCGCCGTTTGACAGCTCCAAGGCGCCGCTTGAGGAAACTCTCATTCCTTTCGCGGTTACCTTTCGGTCCCACTTGCTCTGGTCATCCTGCAGAATTCGTTCTTCAACAATTTTCCATTCCATAGGCTTTTTCTCCTTTTGAAAGACCTGGAATTAGGCTAGCAAGGCGGTGGGATATCAAAAGGAGGGGAAGATTGCCGGAAGGGATTCAATATTTGAAAAAGGATAGAGGTTACCTCTTTACAAATAGCCTCGTTTGAGTATCGTGGAAATAAAACTGCTGGAATGGGGATATGACAATCACGGAACTGCAAGATTATTGCGATCAGTTGTTATCCAGATTACCGCTCGAAAGATATATAGAGCGCCGTTTTACGGCAGCATCAGAAGCTGCCAGAATCCCTCTCGATACTGAACTGAGGTTTAGCAGGATCCTGCGGGACCGCGAACCCAAGCTTCAGGATGTGCTGAAGCGTTCTCGAGTTATGGTCCTTTCCGAACCTGGTGGCGGCAAATCTGTCGTCGCTCGCGCCGCCGTCCACCAATTGGCCCGTGCGCAGGAACAAGTCCCCGTTTTTATTGAACTCAAAGAGTATCGCGGAAATCTCGCTGAGCTGATAACGAGAGCCGTGCCGCCTCAAATGCTCGCCCACGATGTATCCATTAACGGCAGCTTTTTTTCGCGAGCCTATGTGTTCGACGGTATTGATGAAATCCCTGGGATTTGCTTCCCGCAATTCGGCAAAGACCTGCAAGAGCTTTTTGACAAGGAGCCCGCCGCGCATGTTCTTCTCACGGCAAGGCATGCCTTTTATGCAGCACATCGCGACTCACTGCCGTCGATAACATCGTTTTTTCACATTCTCGATTTCAGCGACAAGGATATCGCCGCTTATGTTGAGAAATCAGGCGAGAATACCGAAGAATTCCTAAAAGCGATTCAAGCGGCCGATGCAAGCGAGGAAATCAGGAATCCCTTTATCCTCTCAGTGATGATCGAGAAATACCGGCTGGAGAAATCCCTTAGTGACCGGAGAACTGAAAACCTTAACTATATGACAAGCCGATTGATCGCGAGCAGGCCTCGCGTGAATCAACATCAACAGCGCAAAGCCTTAAAGATGCTGGGCGTTACGCTGGAAACCTATTCCAGAAATGAGCTGACTGAAGACGAGGCGTTGCGCGTAATAAAGCAAGCAATGAGAATTTCGGATTTGGAAGCGCGCTCGCTGCTTGATGAGCTGCAATCCTCGATTCTCAAGAGAACAGCAAACGGTCTTGCATTCCAGATGCGGTCCTACGGTGAGTTCCTGGCGGCAGAAGCTTTAGAAGATGAATCCATGGAGCGCGTGAAGCAGCTTGCGTTTCTGGATTACAAGACCCCGAACGAAACCTGGCTGAATGCCGTGAGCTACCTTATCGAATTGAATCCCAACGTGAGGCGATATTTTGTTCGCAACCATCCGCTCTGGGCCATATCTGCATCTCCATCGGTATTCTCAGAGGAAGAAAAGGACTTCATCGTAGGCAGCGCGCTACGGCAATGCGAAAATGAAAAGCAGTATGTCACTCATCATCCGCTGATCAATGTCCACCGATTGTCCCACCTTGTAACCAGATCTGCCGAGAAAATGCTGATCGCCAAAATTGAAGATAACAACGAGATAATCTGCGGAAACGCGCTTATTCTTCTCGGGATGAAAGAAAATAACTCCATTCTTCAAATAGCCCTCAGAATCGTAAAGGATAGGAGCCTCGGCCTGCAGATTCGACACTGCGCAATCATAGCTCTCGTAAATATCGGTACGGCTTCGCAGGTACCCGAGCTGTTAGCGGCGCTCGATCCAGACGATCCTATTTACGCTAACTTTCTGGACTCAATTGGCGCCCTGATAGACGATTCCCAGATTGCCACCGTACTGCCCCTGATACTTCACGAAAACACGATGCTGAGCTCGACGTATTACCATTTTCGTGAGCTTAAGACGCGCAATGCGCTGATACAGGTACTCCGGTATTTTATTGGGCATCCCCATGAGCTCAATATCATCCGAGCTGAGAGTTATCTAACGCCAATTCTGGAGATCCTGCCGCAGTTTTTCGATGCTGAAGTCGCAGAGCTATGCGTTGACCTCCTCGAAACCGTAGAGACGCAGAGGATATATCCTAATCACAGCGGCCTTTGGCCCAAGCTGTTTCAGTTCCTTCAGGAAGGCGATCGCGGCGGTGATGCCCCCCGCATTTTTTTCGAAAGGATTCAACAGGGAAGAATCGGGCCGAAATTGCACGTCTACGATTTGCATGAAGTGCTCGTTTCACTCATGAAGCCGCAAACCGCCCAATGGTTGATAGACAAGGGCGCGACCGGGCTCATTCAAGAACTCGCCCCGTATTGCCGCGGCGAAATTCGGGAGATGCTGAGAGCCCACTCGGGAGGCGTCATTGATGGAGAAGACGTCGCTGTGAAGGCATATCGGGAGGAGCAGTTCCAAAAAGAAGAATCGCGCAGCCGCCATATCGCAGCGCTCCAGTCGGGCCTTCTTTCAAGGACCTCACTCGATGACGCGCTGAACGATTTCTGCGAACTTACGGAAGACTATTGGCCTGAACTGCCGGAGGCATACCGAGGCTGGCTCGCGTCTGAGGTATCGAAGCGCATGTCCAGCCTTGATTTGAGAAACACTATTCGATGGGAGGGCACAGTCCTAAGGCTGCCCCGCGTGCTTCCGCCGCTCCTGCAGATTATCGATCGCTATGCACTAAAAATTGTCCCGGACGAACCACTCATTTTCGTACTCACTGGGTGGGACACAGAAATCGTCGCGAAATACCACAAGCGCTTTCCTTTGGGCCAAAATGCCTTACGAACGATCGAAACACTCCTTGAAGCGCCTCCCTCACCGCAGGCGCTCGAAGGAATAGTCCGTTTTTTAGAATCCAGCGATATCTGGTCAGCAAATATCGAGAGCTGTCTGAAAAGCATCGCTTCAAACTCGGCATATCAGGACAATCTGCTGGGCATTGCCTTTCATGTACTGGTAAAGCACGATATTGACAGTGATTTCATAGAGGCGATTGCCAGGACCGGGATCACTCTGGATCTCAAAAATCGCGCCTTCGAGACCTTGGTGCAGCGACAGCATAGGCCAACCATCGAGCGGGCACTCGCTCACCTTACGGATGACGATCTTAGGGCTGGAGATGTACGCCTTCCGAGAACATCGCCTCTCGATTGGATTGTGGCAATCAAGAGCGGTTTTGCATGGGGCAAGCTTGAAAAACTAAGAGCAAGAGCGCTTCAGCTTGAACTCCCGATGACGGTCGGCCTCCTCACGAACGCGCTCGCAGGAATCGACCACTCAAAGGCGGCATCTCTCATCAGGAGGCAGGCTAGCCTTGCTCCCGAGAGCTGGAGATCCGCACAGATCGCCCACGCGATCGAACAGGAACGCGCAGCTATAATCGAGGCTGCACAGCGAACGCCTTTCGAAGACGTATTGAAAAAGCTCAAGGGCTCCACATCCATTAATCGGCTGAAAGTCCTCTGCGAAGGTCCCACGGATCGCCCAATTATTAAATCATTGATAGATCAAATCGGGAGCGTCCCAGAAATCATTCTCGGCTCGGTCGGAGGCTGGGCGAACTTGCGGGCGGAACCGGATCCAAATGTGTGGCTTCATGGCTGCAAAGAGGCGGTCATGATTATGGATGGAGATCTGGGGCGACACTTGGAAAAACCCGGAAAACCGTACACCGCAATGGCTAAAGAAGAGATGAAGAAATTGTCAGCATACCCTATCGACCTTCGAGTTCTCGAACGCTACGGGATCGAAAACTATTTCCCGCAGCATATACTAGAGAAAATCACCGGTGCCGATCTATCCTCCTGTTTCCCTATTCCAGACCATGTGTCTGCAATTAAGCCTTTTTCCAAGGGATTTCTCTATTCAAAAAGCCAAAACGAAGAGGTGGCGAAGTATCTTAAATTGCAGGATTTGGAGGGCACAGATTTATTAAAGGCTATCCAGGATATCTCTGATAGAGCAATGCGCATTCTTGATGAGTAGATTGAGTTGTGGAGAACCCATGGCCACGACCATTACACTACACTCCGATAATCAGGCTAGAAAGTATTGGGAACGCAAAAGGGTGAACAGCCAGATACGATAACAGATGTTACTCTGCTTAAAGCCTATTGCTATTTGTGGCAGCCCATTGGATCCTATGAGCCTATAGGCTTAAAGTATTTCATGGTTTTGTTAGGCCATGCCAAAACGAAAAGAGTACATTCCCCATTGTCCTGCAAACTGTGCAGGTGGCCACATTGGCCGCCTTTATGAAGTTACTCCGGAATTCGCTAAAATCACACAAGAAGTCCTGTCCCGCAGGGGCGATACTAATCAAATATATCGTTGTGGGTATTGCGGACTTGTCTGGTTTCAGAAGAGCTCGCGCAAGCTTGGTTTCGAACCTATCCCAGCGGGATTTTTCGATAATTTCACAAATCCAAATGAATTTGTGGCTGTTGCCGTCGATTTTCCTATCCGACCGCAGAATACCAGGGAGTATTGGGATAATTATCGGGAAAAAGCACAGAAGCGGCGCGGACAACGGGGGCGGCGGCGACGATAGTTCAATGTTGAGAAGAGCGACTCATCCGGTCCGCGCACGTAAGCGCGAGCGCCACGGCGTCGAACATGTTCTCGTGGTATCTCATCTTCCATTTTGAATTCTGGTTTAGGTAGACCTTAAGCTCCGGAAAGCGACCGACGACTACCTGCGCCACCTCTTCTTTGGTTGCGCGCCCATCGCCGCAGATGAATTTCTTCACCGTATTCGGCGCAATGCTCATGACTTTGATTCCCTTCTTCTTCCCTAAAGATAGTATTTCGTCTGCAAAGACGTTGAAGAGGGCTGTCCTTTTGCCCGAAAGAAAGGTTTTCTCGACAGCGAGCACGCCAGGACGGAAATCGTCTAGCAGCCGGAGTATGATCTTTCTTCCCTCCTTCAGGATCTCGTGAGCCGACGACCGATTCCTGATGGTCTTTACGGCGTGATGAATCAAACTTGGACCCTCAAGAAGGACGATCCCCATTTCCCTGGTTCCCGGATCGATGGCAAGTATCTTGGTTTTGGCGTGATGCATGGGCTTTTGTCAAATTTGGAGTTTTCGTCTGCCGGCAAAGTAAAAATACGTGAGGCCGAATGAGGCGGCGTCGAAGAGGCTCATCCGGTCGTCTTCGGTCATCCAGGGCTTTCGGAACCGGGGCAACCGAGGCACGAGTTCCGGAAATCGCTTCGCGATCTCTCCGGCAATTTCATATTTCGTTTTAGCGCCTGAACCGGAGAAAGCCCGCCTCACCCTGCCCCGCGAAAGGCGGCGCACTACGACCGACTCTTTAGCGGCGACGCGCTCAACCTTGTCGAGGAGCTTCCGCACGCGCGCGCAGCGCCGGGAACCGCGGCCCGTGGGATCTTCAAGTACGAGCACATCGGGCCGATATCGCACGAAGAGATCAGCCACGCGGCGTAGACTCCTGCTCTCCTTGTTGGCCTTCGTTTCCACGACGGCCCAATCGACCAGCTGCTCCGGTCCTTCAAACACCACAAAGCCGAACCCACGGGTTACAGGGTCTATGGCCATGACGCGTTTGATTTGGATAGGGCAGGTGTTCATTGTTTTAGCGTGGGATTGAGAGCGTTTTTCAATGCAGCGAGTTTCTGTGTCGTCAGTCTATTGGGCGGTGCGGTATCAAGCCTGCGGTATAGCGTCCTTATACGCCGAACTGTGTTCCGCCGTATCTGCTCAAAGACTCCGGCAAAGAGTTCGCTCGCCGGGATACCGAAAGTCACCTGATAGGCAAACGCCGTTGGCAGCTCCGGCAGCCTCTTGAATCGCTCATATCGGGAAACCTTGGTTCCGCGCCCGCCACCAAGGAGGAAGGCCATTTCCGCCTGGGAGAAGCCGGCCCGCTTGCGGTGAGTCCGGAGGTAGTTGTCGAGTTTTCGCGTCGCCACGGAAGGTTGTGAAAATGCGAATCGTGCGCGGCCTTTTTCTCAAGCCTATCGAATGTTCCGGCTTGCGCACGAAAGGGAAACTTGCCGTTGGCGGCAAGTTTGAAGAGAAAAGTCCCGTAAAATCGGGACAAATTGCTTATCCGTTCATTCAAACACAGAACGGCTGCGGGTTGGAGAGGATAAATGTTCTTTTCCTGTGGGTAGCGTGTTTATAACGCATGCACCTCGATTAGCAGGCATGATGGCCGACAGCCCGACACAACGCCGCCCGCCACTGGCCCACCGCTGCCGGGTACAAACTCTGAGGCAGATCCCTGGTGCTGCAGTATGGCTTTTCGTGGCCAGCCCGGATGCCCGCCACAATCGCGCGCTGGATAGCTACAGAAGTCCGCCTCCCACAAGAAGGCGGGCGAGGCCGGCAACGAGGGCTACACTGCAACAAATGATCCCTGCAATGGCCATGCCTCTGGTCTCCCCGGGCTTGACCTTCACGACAGCGACGATGCTTATGATAAGCCCGATGGCCGCAAACGGGATGTTGAGCCAGTTAAGTGAGCCGAGGCACGGAAAGAAGCCAACGACCATTCCGACGATGGCCAGGATGCCTAATACCAAACCTGCAGTCTGCATATGCTACCTCCGCATAGTTATTGGGTTGGACCGGGATTGTTTTTCGCTGCAACAGTCGACGCGTCGTTCAGAATATGACGGGGTTCCTTAAGACGCCTTTGGACAAAAAAGAAAGCAAAGAACTGGTTGCCGATGAATACCGCAAAAAGAGGGATGCTGCCCTTATTCCGCAGATATGCCTGGGCGAATCTGCCGTTTGAAATGAGAATGAAACTTGTGGTCATGCCGCAGAGAGCGCACTCTCTGTGGTATTTCACCTTCCACTCGCAGGCTGGCGTTATCCGCCGGATTGACTCTGGCGAGAGAATGAAAGGCGTAATGAGAATGAAGAGTACTGCGACAGACAGCGTAAGCCAGGAGATCACGAGCGCACGTCGCATCATCTAGCCTCTCGCCCCTTTCACCAACTTTCGATACCTAGTTGGGAAAGGGAGGCGTGAATTGGCAAAGGGTAGTCCCAATTCTGCACATGTCATGAGGGAATGCAACTGGATTCGATGATAGGAATTAAGAAATATGAATCGCGATTAATAGAATGGATAATGGCACCGCTCATGGCTCTTAGGCACGGTAATAACCTCCCGCCCCGCCGGCCTCGAAGCCGAGCTTCTGCGACAAACCCCGCTCATGCCGGATTTCCAGGAGGACCCTTGCAAACGCGGTTTCCAGCGTGAGTCGCGGTCCGGGGGATGTCCTAATTTGGCCGTTAGCTTTGATTTGTCTGGTATGCGGTTGCTCAATTAGCCCATTCACCCATCATGGACGGTATGAGCACAACGCCATCCGGTGTGCCATTAGGAACGAAGAATCCCATCCACCCGCCGCTCGCTTCAGGGCGACCAAGGGGAAAAGCATATCTAGTCTGATGGTGCTCGGAATCAAAGGGAAACTCATAGTCAATGCAGGCGACCAGCCAAGGGCTGATCTTTCCAGGAAGTTCACTCTTTTGGAGTGCGATCCTAAGTTCGTCGTTATCTATGCCGGTGATATAGCTGGCGGGATGTTGCTCACCTGGGAAAATGGTGTTTCCTGGCAACCCTCCTTTGGGCACCGTCTTCCAGCGATCACAATATTCCGCTTGCTGTCTAAGGAAGTCCTTTCCCCAACCCATAACCTTGCTGACGAAACGTACATGGATAGCGGGAGAATGTCCTACGTTCTTAAGTGTTATTCCCAGCCCAATCTTGCCACCTTTCTCGGTAAAACTCAGTGGCTCAATCAAGGACCAATCGGTAGCGTATACCCAAGGGCGCTCCGACATCTGCAGCTGCCTTTTGGCGGTGTTTGCACTTTCCATGGCTGCATTCGCTACCGTTTTTGCTGCCTTGGCTTGGTCCGTGGCCTGGCGGATGAGATCGTCAGTCTTCTTGAGCGATTCGGTCATCTTATCCGTTTGGGCCTTGGCAGCCAAGGCAAGATCATGAGTATCGGTGCCGCTAGACTTCATCTCCTGCCATTGCCTGTTGGCGTAGAAGGTATAAATTGCGGTTGTGACAAATATCATCACGGTGGCTATGGCAGTAACCCAATCCGGTCTCGTCCACTGTTTTTCTGACATGGCGTTTGCCTCTTTGGGTTTAATATTTTAATTGCCGTTGTCGCATACCCCTCTTATCTCGTCCAAAACGCTACTCATGGTTGCTCAAATCGTCAAGACCTATGGACAAGTCCTGAGCGCAAGTATAGCCCTCCAGAAGTTTCCTCGATCGAAAAGCGGCGCTTGATGGGAATGCCCGATATGAAACTGGACACTACCCAGTCCGCCATGTCGTTGCATCACGAAACCATTCATTTATAATGAAGAAGATTGATCCAAACAGCCGCAATCTTCAAGAAAATCCGTGCTCATCCCCCTCCTTAACCGGCGCGTACGCGTTTTGACCGCCACCACCCTTGCTGCGGGCCTCTTCCTTCTCCTCGGCCTCCCGCCCGTCCATGCCGCGCCGCTCCTCTGGAGTACCGCCGAATCAATCTCTCTTACCTCTCCCGCCACCACCTTCGTGATTGTAGCCGGCTCCATAGCGGATTTCCTCCAGGTGAACACGTCGAGCATCGTAGTGACCCTCTCGGCTTCGACCGGCGGCAGCTTCACGCTCGCGACCGCGGGGTCCTACAATCTGGCGGTCGCGTCCATTGGTTCCGGTGGGTCTGTGTCCCTCTCTTGCCCAGGGGGCGTCGCGACCGCGGTCATTTCACAGGGCGCGGGCTCGACGGCCTATACCATCACTCCAACCTCGCCCCAGTGCACCCCTCCGTCGGTAGGCGTCGGCAGCGGCTATGGCGCGCCCTACGTCCCCGGCGTGGGGATCACAGCGTCCTCGACAAGCGCCTCATCCTCTGCCCCAACTCTGCCGGCTCCCGCCTCCTCCACCGCCCCGATCTCCTCCACCGCCTCGTTGACCGCCGAGCTTGCGGCTCTCCAGGCCCAGCTTGCGGCCCTGCTGAAACAGGCCGGCCAACCAGCCGTTATTCCGGCTCCCACTCCTTCCGCCTTTGCCCGCAACTTAGGCCTTTGGGACTCAGAATCTGACGTCATGAACCTTCAGCTCTTCCTTATCGCCCAGGCCAAGGGGCCTGCCGCGGCGCGGCTCAAGGCCCATGGCGCAACCAGGATATTCGGGCTACTTACCTACAACGCGCTCGTAGAGTTCCAGAAGAGCGTGGGCATTGTCCCCGCGAGCGGCTATTTCGGCCCGAAAACCAGGGCCTACGTGAGCGCAAGCGGACAATAGGGCTTATCCACAAGCCGAACCCAGCCCGACCCTTCCTCTTTGCCGCCAGTCCTTTATAATTGACAACATACACCAAGCACCATGCCTGGATTTCTGAAACGGACGCTTCCTACCATTGCGACCTCCATCGTCGTCGGCCTCCTTGCCGGGGGGATTTCGCTTGCCGTGGCCTCGCTCACCTTCAGCGGGACTACCATAATAAGCGGCTCCGGCGTCAGCATAGATGCCTCGGGTACCATCTCGATAGGTACCTCCACGGCGACCGGGATCGTCATCGGCAATACCAACTCCACAGTTTCCTTTAACGGTAACGTCGGCATTGGAGGGGGACTGACGCTGGTGGGAGATTTGGGGATCGGTTCCACAGGAGGTAATTATCCCGTTGATGTTGGTGGTGATATTCGACTGACGGGCAACCTACTTTTGTCTGAATCTAAGGGGATCACCAGTGAATTTGCAAATAAACAATTGATGTTCAGTTCTGATTATTTACCTCTGATAAATGAGCCAACAAACCCTGTTCTTACTCCTCCATCTGGTGAAATGTCATCGATTGTAGAGGGAACTACCATGTATTTGTGGTATGCAGGAGGTTCTAGCTGGACGGATTTGTACTATACGTATTCAACAGACAGCAGTTTCAAAACATATGCAACACCAACGAAGGTCTTATCTAACATTCGTTTCCCCTACGTCATAGAAGTGAACGGCATTTACTATCTTTTTGCCAATAAATCGACGATTGGTAACGGGATTCATATGTGGTCGAGCCCGGATAGAGTAACTTGGACTGAGATGAACAACGGAAATCCTGTGTTTACCCAAGTCGCCGGTACAGTATGTAGCACAGTCTTTAATCCAGGTGTCGTGGTCATCGGTAGCACTTGGTATATGTTCGTCGAGTGTTCTCCAATTAATGATGGCTATCATTCCGGCCTGGTCTATTCATATAGCACGCTAGCAGACCTTAATTGGGATACACATAAAACGGCAACTCAGATTTTTTCAGGAATGGGAGGACCAAATCCTATATATGTACCGGATCGGAACGCCATTTTGCTATTGGGAGGTCAACTCAACAATCAAAACAACAGTCTGCTTGATGTAAAAGCCATTTACGCAAATCTCGGTGATAACTTGGCCCTGGCAGCGAGCTGGCATCCGGCCTCATATTTTGAGATCACTTATCCGAATATGTCCACAGCCGATCCCGATCTCGTCGTAATGGGGGCTGGTAAAGATCATAGTCTTCTGATTCATTACTTCTATAACCAGATATCGACTTACCAAGCGTATTCCGATCTCACATTGGATCAATTTTATGATGCAGTGACTTCTGGCGGGAATTATTTATCGGTTTCAAATTCCTATCCATCTGTTAGTCCGACAATATCGGCGCTTGGAGCTGATACAAATATTGGGATTAATTTGGCTCCACAGGGTACTGGCTCAGTTAATATCGTAAATGGCGGAGGTCTCACCCTAGTTGATGGAACCGCACATACTCCTGGAGGGTTGTTAACAGAAGGCAATTCATATCTGATCGATTTTGGCATGAACGAGGGTAGTGGCAACCGTTTCGGCACCTACGTTCAGGCAAATCAAGGCGGAATGCTGACAATAGACACTCGAAGTGGGCACCCAGTCTTTAATTTTCAGGTTCGAGCGGCAGGCAATGCAGGCAATGGCTATGAAACCAACGCGATGGCAATTTTAGGAAGTGGTAATGTCGGTATCGGGACGACGGGACCAACACTAAAATTGGATGTCGAAGGGTCAACCGGACTTCCTGTGGCTATAGGTGGTGGGGCGCAGACAAATGGTGTAGCGAGGTTTGGCACGGGGGGAACAAATCCTATACTGGATTTTGGTGGAGATGTAAATTCGCCTTATGAATTTTGGATGCAGGCACATTCACCTAACAATGCAGTCGCATTTCCTCTTTCGTTAAATCCCAACGGCGGCAACGTCGGCATCGGGACGATTACCCCGGGCGCATCTCTCGACATCAACGGCACCTCAACCATCCTTGAGCAGTCAAATACGCCTCCAAGTTCGACGTCCACCTGCACGACCGGCATGGAGGGGTGGGATGCGAACTATGAGTATCGATGTGTGGCGACGAATACCTGGAAGCGCGCTGCGCTATCCTCATTCTAACAACGCAATGAAGACCTTGAAGAATCTCGCATATATAGCAGTCGTCGTGCTCGCTGTTCTGGCCTTCTGATGCATCGTCTGGGTTTTCGCGTCCTATGTCTTTTCGCTGAACGCCCAGGTGAACCAGAACACCCAGAATATCCAGTCGATCGTGCAGCACATAAATCAAAAGGCGCAAGCGTCACCCTTGCCTTCGACCAAGTGAAGAGATCTATGGAAGTTGAATCCCAATTCCTCTGAAAGCCCATGAAATTCTTCATCGCCTCTCCCTGGCGGAACAAGGAGGCCGTAAAAGATCTGACGGACGCCCTTACGCTCCGCGGCCATACGGCGTATTCGTTCCTCCAGAGCGGCGCCAATCTCGCCACCGGCACGTCAGTCATAGAGGAATTCAAGGAATTCGGCCGGTCCATGGTGGACTGGGAGGACGCTCCGCTCATAAAGAACATATTCGACTCCGAGATGCAGGCCCTCAGGGACTGCGATGCGGTCCTCCTCCTTGAACCCTCAGGGAGTTCCTCCCTCGCCGAGGCGGGCATCGCCTACGGCCTGGGTAAGCAAGTCATACTTGTAGGCCTCGTTGAGCATCCAGAGGTCGTCTACCGCATCTGCGGGAGCCGCTACGCGACCATAGAGGCATTCTTGGACGACCTCGACAACATTGCAAATGGATCGGGGGGAAAGTAGTCCAGCGTAAGAGTTCTTTCAAATCGCGACATTTCACCCCATCGAGCACAATGTCATCCCCGCGCCGGTTGTAGAGGACCCGTATTGGGACATGCCTCGAACTTTGGACGAATTATTGACGAAACTTATGGCACGGTTTAAATCAAATTCCACCGCTCGGATGGCATTATCTCCCGCGGTTTCTCTTGAGGAGGGCGCGGGAGAGAAGGCAGAAAAGACAGAGAAAGGTGCCGCATGAGGCACAAGCTACTTGCCGCCGTTATACATCGCCGCAATCTCGGCGGCGGAGAGAGCTCTATTGTAGATGCGGACGTCGTCGATGAGACCGCTCCAGAAATATGCCGCCTTGTCTTCTCCTATAAGAGAGGGACCGCTTTGTATATTAGGACTCATCACCTGACTGGAACCGCTTGGCTGGCCGTCAACATAAATCTGGATCGTGCCGCCAACATTCGTCATCCCTACGAGATGCCATGCGCCATTGTTTACGACCGCCGTTGAGTGGGGGCCGCCTGCACCTGACAGATCGAATGCCACCTCATTCGAACCCACATACAGGTTGGTACCCTCATCCGTAGTGCCGGAGCCATAGGAAATAATGCCATAACGTGAGCCACTGACTGAGAGAGTTATCCACGCAAAAATAGAAAAGTTAGCACTCCCGATTGTCGGTGGGGACGATGATAAGGTGGTGACCGTATTAGCACCGCCGAAGTCCCCCGCATACGATCCCACCTTGCCTCCCGCATAATAAGGCGTCGACCCACTCCACGTCCCAACGTTTCCGTTCCCAGAGTAGTCATAGGCAGTGGAGTCAGTCCCCTCGTCGAACGTCCAGTAGCCCACGAGGGAGGGGTCCCCGTAGTCGAGGGGCTCGAGGCCGAGTTTGGTGCCCTTCTCATAGACGGTAGCGAGCGTCCCTCCGTCCTCGCTTATGGCGTCATTGCTGCCTCCGAGCTTGTATTTGCTGGACTCTAAGGCCGTAGTGAGCTCGTATTGGGTCCCATTGGTCGTATAGGTGTCGTAGTTCCGGGAGCTTGACTGGTTCACGGGGTCTATAGGGAGGGACCCTAAGGGAGAGCCCTGGGACATGGACTTGAAGCTTACGGGGAGCCACCCTGTCCCGTCTACGTTCCGGTAGGTGCTTGTAGAGGCGCAGTGGTAGGCATAGGAGGCGGGGAGGGCAGGGAGCCCGAGGCCCTGGCACTGGTCGCCTGCGGTACTGGTGGCTGTGGGGTCGGGGAGGGAGACATAGACAGTGGAGGCGTTGCCGAGGTTCACGCTCCCGTTTATGGCCTGGTCCGTCATATAGAGGCCTAAGGAGTCCTGCAGGGAGGCTATGTCCTGCATCCTTGTCCCGTCCCTCGACTGGAGGAGGAGCTGGCCTGGGTTCAATACGAGGATGACCGCTATGGCGAGGACCGCTATTATCGCTATCACTACGAGCAGCTCTATGAGAGTGAAGCCCGAGCGCGAGGCGGCTTGCGGGCCGCTGGAACGGGTTAAGGTAGTCATGGACTGGAAAGGAGGTTATACGAAGCGGCAGAGGGAAGGCACGGCATGCCTCTGCATTACATATAAGCATACCAAAACGACCTTGGAATTGCCCGACGTTCGCCCGCAGTCCAATTCCTGCCTGGAACCGACGACGACGTGCCGGGAGTGACGCCTCCCAGGAAACGAAAAACACCGATGTGATCAGTGTTTTTTCGCGGTTCTTGCCTGGAGGTATTTGGACCTGGACATGGTTCTACATCTCTTCCGGAAAGAACTTTGCCTTTCGAGTAGCCAATTCCCGAGTCTTTACGTACTTGGTAATAGGAAACTGTGACTGCTACGTTTCTCGAAATAAGTGAGAATATGATGAGTCCGTTAATGGCATACCGGCAGCGAGCGCGGCTCCTTGGACATGATCTCTGGGTTGCCCAGCTTGCCGATGGAAAATGGCGGGCCTGGATCGAAGGTGGAAAGGCCGTAGAACATGAGGCTCTCTTGGCAAGTCAGGAGGAGGCCAAGAGGGTGGTGCATTCGCTTGCGCATTGGCATATTGAAGGCAGGCGATTTTGCGACTGTGCCGCCGAGATGCTCTGGCAATCCGTTCAATCGGATTTTGTCGGCTCCCGGCCGGAGCGTCGGAATGCAAAGCGAATTAACTACGAATGTAAGATCCGGTGCGAGAATCGGGGAGTCTCCCTAATCGGCCGCATTGGCAATCTGAGCACGGAGGGGGCGTTCATTCAAACCCCGAACCCGTCATTCACGGATTCCGTCATAAATCTGAGCTTCCAGGTCGGCCGCATGAAAGTCGAAACCCAGGGGACAGTAGTCCGTCACAATCCCGAACGAGGCATGGGAGTGCGGTTTTTAAATCTCGATCCGGGATATCGCGCCGCAATTGCGGCTCTATCGATCCGCGAGAACGATTGATTGGAGCAATAAGGCAGATCCCCGGCAACGGGTCGAGTTGCGGGACTCTTGAACGGGCCAAACAGTGGAATAGCTGCTCATCGTAGATCTGTGCGGTAGCGGTCTCCAAATGGCCAAGGATTCCAGCCTTTCATTTATCCCCAGTATGGCTCTATTCGGCTGACTCCCGCTCCCGCTTCCACCCTTTTCCTACAACGTCCTCCACACGCCGTACCATCTCGCTGGCGGAAATATCTAGGGCCGAGGTAAGGCTCAAAATCGTGCGTAGCGAGGGGTTCATAAGCCCGCGTTCCAGCATTCCGATGTAAGTGCCGTGATACCCGGCCTTGAAGCCAAGCTGCTCCTGTGACAAACCCTGATCAGTTCGTGAGAATCTCCGTGATCCTTCTTGGAAATCTGCCTATTTCCCCTCGGGACTCTTTACCGCCCTGAAGCCTTGGCTGCCCAAAGCTGATTCCTTATTTCGACGATAGACATTTCCGTTAAAGTCAATACTGTAGGCCCTTCTGCCATCGTGTTCCGAGGAAGTCCACCAATAGATGATAACCGAATATGGATTCCAAAGAGGGGACTCTTTATCTGGCTTTATGGAATAGGAGGGGCGGGCGTTGATAGGATCCCATGCTCCGCCACAATTGGCACCGTGACGAGTCAGTGAACGGACGACTTCTTCTACAGTGGGAAGCCGCCAGATGTCCTGCGGGGTGACCGCGAGGGACTTCCCATCCGCCATGAGATACCGGCATACTTTTTGAGCTTCTTCCCATGTGGGGCCCCGCCATTGAGCCAACCAGATTTGGTCCTTGGGATCTGGACAAGGCCAGCCCGGACCTTCCGGTGCCCAGATCAGATTTACGCCGTTTCCCTGCACGATTCTCAGGCCTCGGTTGCCGTCATCCATGCGGCCCGCAATGCGCGTGACCGGCTCGGCTGCAAATCCGGCCGCCACGACTAAGGGAACGAGAATACTGACCTTATACGCAAGGCTCACGGGCCTGGGATGGCCCAGCCAGAAAACTATTCCGAGGAAAACAAGCGGCAAGATCACCAGCAGGCAAAAAAACACAACGTTGAAGGCCGGGACCTTGCTTGTCGTAACAAACCAGATGCAAAAGCCTATGGCAGACAGCTGGTATAGGCTTGCTCCTACTCTGGGCCAGCGGACCGCTATCACGGAGAGCATCACAAAGATCAGCATCAGACCGAGGTACTTGCATGTAAGAATGAGATTTGCAGCAAGGGAACTAAAATACCATCCTTCATGAAAGCTCTCGAAGGCGCCGATGAAAGCCCACAAGCTTGATATGATTGTGGAAATCCCTACTGCTATCCAGCCCAAAACCGCTTCTTTTTTCATGGCCAGTCTCCTTGGATTTTAACCTTGGTAAACATGGCCCGAGAGGGCTCATTCCGGCACAAAGCATCAGCCTAATACTCAGAAGTCATAGGTGGAATATCCTTTGCGGCAGCTTTTATTGAACTCTCTCCCGTTCAGCCTCGATAGGGTGTTGCTGTCGCCAGCATTCCTGACAGAGAATTGTCCAAACAGTGTTTTGAGCCAGTTCGTCGAGTGATACCTCTTTCGCCGCCTGGCCCTTTCTCTTCTCCGAGATATCCACCATTACGATTTGGGCAAGCCGAACCTCGATGACCTTTCCGCAGTCAGCGCATGGGACCTGGAGATTATATGCCTTAAACATGGGATCTAGCTTAAATGGAACAAGCTTACGCATAGAAAAGTATCTTAATCTGGACGCTTCGCGCCAGCAATCTAAAATAGGTTTTACTAAAATCGTATCGCTTGCCAATGATGCTCACTGAACGAATGGTCGGCTACTCACAAAAGTGAATCCGCTTGGACGCGGTCCCGGCCACAAAATGTACCGGGTACAGATAGTACCCATTCTAAAGTCGCGCGCGGAGAGGGGTAGTAAGAACCCGTAAAGGCAGGATTGTGAATGTCGGCAAAGTTCGCTGAATGCTTATGCAGAGACATTGGGCGCAGTATAATTTGGGAGAGGCTGGTAATGCATTTCGAAGAATATGCGTTTGGTCTGATCAAAATCGACGGCACCACTTACGAGTATGACCTAATGATCGATCGCGGCGAGATAGCGAAGCGCCAAAAGAAACAGTCAAAAAAATATCGTGCCGGCTTTGGACACACGCCCCTGTCGCTGGAAGAAAAGATACCCTGGAAATGCCGTCGGCTGGTGATCGGCACAGGTATGAATGGCGCCTTGCCAGTGATGGACGAGGTGAAGGAAGAGGCCGAGCGCCGCCGAGTCCAACTGATCATTCTCCCGACAGCCCAAGCTATCGAGAAGCTGAAGGAGGGTCTCGAAAAAACCAACGCCGTCCTGCACGTGACGTGCTAGCGTCAGCCGCGCCTTGTGTGCGCCTCAGGCCTCGATCACGATGTGGGTGTCGGTCGACACGACTGCCGGGAACTTTTGCATCATCGAAAGAACCAAGGTGCTCAGTTCCTTCTGATCGGCGACCTCAACTTGGGCGATGATATCAGGCCGGCCCCAGCAAGCATCGACGGTCTTAACGCCGGGGATCTGGGCGAAGGCCTTAACAACCTGCTGGACTTTTCCAGTCTGGACGTTAACGAAGACATAGGCACGCATGGGTTCCTCTCTATCGGCAACCAAAAGAACCGGAGCTGCAAATAACCTATGGGAAGGATCTTCTTAGCAGCTATTTTACCTGCATTTACTGTGCCGTGGTAGCAGGAAATTTCGAACATGCTGACAGCTGCGAATCCTGGGGGCAAGACCAGCGGCTACTCATCTTGAGCGGGCCAAACAGTGGAATAGCTGCGCATCGTAGATTTGTGTGGCAGCGTCCGGAAATGGTCAAGGACTCCATTGCCCTGCATAGGTCCGACAACTGCCTGCAGTCTGTATTGATGAAAACCGGTGTTGGTGGCCCGGAATGGTTCTATTCGGCTGACTCCCGCTCGCGCTTCCACCCCTTTCCCACGGCGGCCTCCACGCGCCGAACGAACTCGCTGGCCGGGCAATCCAGGGCCGAGGCAATGCTCAGGATCGTGCGCAATGAGGGATTCATGAGGCCCCGCTCAAGCATTCCAATGTAAGTGCGGTGATATCCTGCCTCAAATCCGAGTTGCTCTTGCGATAATCCTTTCTTATTCCGTATTTCCCGGAGAACGTTTCCGAACGCCGCTTCCGGCGTGAGTGACCGCCTAGTCTGTCGTCGCATCGAAAATGATGCTGCGACACTTGCATAGTATTTATCTACAGAGTATACTATGCATTCCCATTTGTTATTGCCCATACGCGAAAACTTAACCTGAGGAGGACCAACATGGATATGTTTCGTCGTTTGTGGCTCTTGCTGGCCACTGTTGTAACACTCGCAATTCCAATCTGGGCGCAATCCCCCAGTCAATCAGATGATTTCAAGGGAAAGGTCGTGGTCGCCGGTTCCGGCGTTCAGGTTGAAAAGGCGATCGATGTATTGGTTGACACGCTTGAAAAGGGCGGAGTCGCATATAGAGTTGTGTCCGGTGATGCTTCCCGCCGTGCCGAAAATGAAAAACTGGCCGCCAATGGGGCTGTGAGCCTGCTTTACGTCAATTCGGACATTGTGCCGCGCCAGAGGCCGAAGCTCACCGTGGAATGCTACGATCCGGAGGGGAAGATGCTCTGGAGCGAAGACACATCCCTCACGTTCCAGAAGGGCGCGACGAATGACGCCAGACGAATGGCCGAGAGGATATCGGAGAAGCTTGCAAAATCGCGGATTGGCGGCCCTGGACTCCCGAAGAAGTAGGGAATGGTTCTTCCCGCATATCTCCCAAATTAAGTAGATCGGCAGATCGTGTTCTTTTCTGCGGCGTGTTCCGGGGTGGGAAACAAGACATTGACTGCGCACTGGGTTTCCCCGCTGTTGCCGCGTATTTGAGGGCATAGGAGGATTGTTATGGGTAAGGGTCTGGGGTTTATCGCATTGATCATCGCTGCCGTCCGCCTCATAGGAGCCCGGTTGAAGTTTGCGAATGAACTCGCACGCCGTGCGCCGATAATCGGGACCATTCTGTGCTGTTTCCTTGCTCCACACATGGCGCGGTGCCAATCGGACGCGGGACTTCCCGTGCCCGAATTCTACGGGATCTACGCGGTGTCAAACGGGCGGATCGTGAAACTCGACGGGAAGGAAGTCCGCACGGACAGGACTGCATCCGTAAGGATAGGGCAGCGCCAGGCGGTCGGCGGCATCCTCAATGGTGCGCCTGTCGCCTCATCCCAAACTATCAATCTGCCGGTATTCGCTGCCGACCTGAAGATAATCGTGTTCTCGCAGAGCGGAGGAATGGCATCTCCTCTCCAGGTTGCGGAGCCGCTCCGCATCGAGCCGTTGGTGTTCGTCCGGAACCTGTCCGTGGACACCGGCTTTCCCAACAATGTCCGGCGCAGCGGTCCGGAAAACGGATGGGAATACGGCAACGCGCCTGAGTTGCTCGGCCTGGCCACCGGCGATCATCCTGAAGCTCTGGAACTGCTGAAAAAGCCTTTCCCGGGGCAAAAGGACATGATCATCGCCGGTTTCGCCGAAAAACTCTCGCCGGGCGTATACCGGTTCACGCTTGAGCCCGGCGAGGATCTCCCCGGTTTGGGCGGCGGCAGATATTTCACTTTCGCAGTGGAGCCAATCGCAGAGGCTGAAAACTCAAAGTGCGTAGACGCCTCGGTTACGTATGCGATGATGGCTTCCAATGTGAAATACCGGCCCTGTCCGGCGGCTACCGCTCGTGCCGCGCTCCAGAGCTCCGAGGCCGGCGCGGCCTGCCTGACAGAGGCTACATGCATGCGCACTGGCGATGATGCGCTCCGAAAATCCGCGTGGGGCGCTTCGCTCGCCGCCTATCGTAAGGCTGCTGAGCTGAGCAAAGACGGCACCCCCTGGTTTTATGTCGGCAGAGTCGAGTTACTGGTCTCCCCGGCTGATGTGGCCTCCGCCTGGGACAAGGCCCTGTCTTCCGGTGCCTCTCTGCCGATCCCCATATGCAGGGGAAGCATTCTTAAAGGATGCGACAGTGGAACCCTCACACTCGGCCCCAAGACGATCTCGCTGGCGTTTGGCAGAAAGGAGGAATTCACTGTCGCCCCGGGCGAGGTGACCTCGGTGAAGCTCACGGAGCACAAGCTGGAGAGCTTCGCATCGATTGACATCCAGGTGGGCGGCAAGAAGTACAGCCTTGATCCAATTCCGCTGGGCGTGCAGTGCAACTGGGGAGCGCATGCGACATGCGGGGAAGACGGCCTACAGCAGCAGAGGGCAGTTGCCGGCTACGTTGCCAGGACTATTTCGAAGCTGGCCAATGGCGGGCTTGCCCCGGCTAACCCGCAGCAGTGACACGGGGTGAAACGATGAGAGGCAAGGAGTGTCATTTGGTTTTCGCGCGACCAGTCGCATCCCTAGAGGTCACGATCAGCCCACCCAACTTTCCGGATGCTGATTCCTCACGCCCTTCCAAAAACTCGCCGCCTTTATTCAAGCTGTCGGACTTTATTTTTTCCCATCATAGAAAAGGAGGCATTCAATGCGAACCGTTCTAGCTCTCACTGCGCTGTTGCTTCTCACCTTTGCCTGCTCGGATCCGAAAATGCTCAATGAAAAAAGGGCACGCGACTTGGTCAGCAAAGAAATCGAGCGGACACACGAAAAATATGTGGCATCAGTTTCGAATATTGAGCCGCTCATGCAAAGGACTCTGAAAGATTACACCGCGACCACCGCAACTGCCGGCCCGGAGTACATTCTCAAAAAACTCATTGAAAAAAAGCTGGTGTCGGAAAAACCGATAATCATAAGCTATCCCGCTATTTCCGGAGCATTTAAGACGACCGTTCCCTACGGGTTCGGCGGCAAATTTTCTGAAGCGACGTTTGATTTGCACACCGAGCCCAACTCAAATATTGTAAGAGGCATCTATACCAACAAGAACCCCGACTCGAACGAGCTGTATGAGTTTGAGGGAGAGGTCCAGCCAGATGGCATGATGCAAGTGCGAAACGTCGGGAAATGGTATGCAAGCTTTCCCCTCCTCCAGTATCAGGAAACCGGAGCCACCGGACGCATTGTCAGAAAGGACAACGGCCTGCAATACATCGGTCCCGCTTCCGGGAAGACCACCCAAAAGAAGTTTTACGAATATTCGTTTACGGACGACATGCAAAAACTGATATCCGACCGACAGCACGGTCCGTTGCGGCAGAAAGGCATTTTCGGAGAGCTCTCCGGCAGGTTCGTTCCGGTCGGCGATTTCGTCCTCGGCGAGGTCTCGGACCTCCAGCTCGTTATGGATACGAATGCAGCGGCCAATATAGCGTGGGAGGTGTCACCGAACGATCTGGGCCGACTATTCCTGGGGACCGAAAGACCGAAGGGCAAGACCGAGGTTCATTTTGTGAAGAAACCAGACGGGACCTGGGTGTTGGCGTCCGAGGAAGAATGAAGGGCCGAAAGCCGGTAGAGCCCAAGCGGCCGTCTCACCCTATAGCTCTCAGCGCAGATTCCTCACGCACGCCCCAAGCCTGGTTGGTGATGTCGCCCGCTCTATGTATGAGATGAAGAGCGCGAGCCTTTATGCTGGCCTGCAGTTGAGGACGCGCCGGTCTCGAACTGTGCCACTTATTTCTGAAGTGATACCCGAATGTCGCTTTGCAAATTATTCGGCGTCAGCTGGTCAAGGCCCGCCGATTAGCAAGCTTTTCCGACCGATTGACCTTTTCGCTGGGAACAGGTTGCGCTTCCGGAATCGGCCGCCTCAGAGCCTCTTGGGACAAATACCCGGTATCGTTTACTCGAACATAAAAGACGTTATGTCGTAGTATGTGGACGCGCCGCTTCATTGATCCTATTCCCAAGCGTTGACCACTGATGCTTGGTTTTCTCCAGTCGAGTTGGATCGAAAACGGCCATACACATGACCGCCGTTTGGTGCAGGCCATAACAAACACTGGCAAATACGGCATTCATCAGCGGCCCCATACCGTCGAGGGAGCCTCCCACGAATACTTCATAGGACTGCTCTCCGGTTTTTCGTACAGTTTGGTTTAGGCTGTCGAGGTTGGCGTGAGTAATGTTGCTAAGCCACCCGTAAAGCATCCGATTCAAATCATGGGTTTCCTGGTCGATGGTGACGATGACATCCCGAACCTCTGAAGGCGACTTCGCTTTCAGCTCATTGCGCACCCACCCCGGCTTGAACTCCTCTCCCTGGGACCAGCGGCGGAAAAGGTCTTCCGAAGAGTCGAGCATGAGGGCCTGCAGCAGCAGGAGTGTCTCAATCGCGTTGCGAGAGGCCAAGGCCGCATCGATGCACAGCCCGCGTTCGGCCAGGGAGAATGTCGCCAAGGCATGGTTGAGCGATTTCGAAAGCAGCAGATAGCTGCAATTCTCTGCCAACCGTCTTTTCCCTTCGAGAAGGTTCAACACTTCCGAGACTGCTGGGACAATATCCCAAAACGCCGCGATCCAGTCACGGTATTCAGATCGGAAGGCGTTTGTAAAACTACGCCAGTGCTTTTCCATGCCGGGCCGAGTGAGCTTTTGCATACCGAAGTACCTTACCTCGTACGACGGGTAAAAAGGGAACGTGAATCGTAGAACCACTCTAATGCTGGCAGGCACCTGTCGATGTATTGAGGCCCCCGGCATACCCATTGCATCGGCACCAATTGCTGTACGTGGTGATCAGTTTGCTGCATTCTGAACTCCCGGAAGAGCAGGCATAAAGGGGGTTCTGGGGAGCAGGCCCGCATGTTTGCAATGCTGGTGGGGAATTGTGGTTGTCAACCTGTGCTGGAGGCGCTGGTTCTGGCGAAGTGGCTTGAACGTATGGAGACGGTAAGGCTATTGGTGCAGGATCGGGGGGAGCCACCGCAACAGGCAGCGGCGTTTCAACGATCTTAGGCGAAGGCATATAAGGGATTGTTGGTCTGAGATTAACCGGGCTGTTGCTAGGCGGGGACACGTAAGTGCCGTAGTCTGAGGATTGCCCCTGCCCGCCGGACGACGCGACCGGCTCAGGCGGAGAAGGTCCATCAGATGCGGAGACGCCTTGGCTTGTTTCCTCCTTCGGCGGCAGATCCGTGGAGTGCTGCGTCTCCGCATCAGGGCTTGCCGTCTTGTCTCCGGTCGGTTCCATCTGGGTTGTGGGCGCAGGCATTGGCTTGGGCGCCGGCGGAGTAATAGAACTAATATACGTGATCGCCGCAAGGACTGCGATTGCGGCAACGACGGCAACCGCCTTGAGCCTCACCGCAACCGTCCGCAGTTTCTCCGCCTTGTCCCAAAGCTCCTTGGCTTTCGATTCCGCGAAAAATTCGGCGTCATCGGTGCTTCCTCCCTGGGCACGAATCAAGCTCATGAGACGCTCCTTGAGCTCGTTGCGAGCAGCCTCGCCCGTCTCCTGAAAAGTGTCCTGCTGAATCTGCGACAGTTCCTTGGCCGCCGCATCGTAGTCTTCTTCACTGCCGCTGCGGATCGCCCGGAGTGCATGATCGATTGCCTTGGTCGTCTTCTCGGCGAGGGCCTTGGGAATCTCCCTCATGTAGCCATTAAAGGGCTTAGCCATGGCTGTTTCGCTCCTTCAGTGCTGGATTCCGATTGTGCCTCCAATAACCTCAATATACTCCCAGTTTTCTCGCCCACCAATGTTTTAAGCGTGTGACTTGAATCTCTGCCGCAAGGTCTGAGTCCCTCGGGGCTGGCGGTCAGGAAGCTCGAAGGGTGAAGGACACCTGGTGTGTTGCCGCCGAGTAGCGCAGCACTCTTGGGACAGGCTTCTTTCAAGACGGAGTGCACACGGTAAGGGTTGCGCAATTGCTAATTCCCGCCATCTATTTGCTTTCGCTTGCCCCATGCCATCTAGCTACGTATGTCAAATAGCGCCGAAAGTTTTATGCCAAAAAATTTAGAAAGCGACACAAAACATTTCCCTTTTCTTTGCCGTACAAGCGTGTGATAAAGGACATTATCACACGTATGAATAACTATAATACCGCTGACATCGCCTCGCTTGTTCCCGACCCTGACGACCTCCTGAAGCTCAATGTTGAAGAGCATGGCAGGCTGATCCTCAAATTATTGGCCCCATGCGACAGCCCGCAAAAAGCAGTGGCTTCCTCGAACTTCTTTAGTCGTACAAACGATTATATGTATCAGCCGAAATATGGAAATATCGCAAGGCCGCTGACCAGCAAGAGGCTGATGCCCAGTACAATCTCGGGCTAATGCACGCCCCATGAGCTTAGAGCCCTTACTTGCTCAGTACCTCGGATGGGGCACGGCTTGGAGTGGGGCTCATGCGCTCAAGGTCCTCTGGGGCGGAGGTCGTGGTGCCGGCTGGCAATACGAACACGTCCCGATCGACGTACCACATGGCGTTGGCATTGAAACGACAGTACCGGAATTGCCCCGATGTCTCACACTCCTAATAGTCATCGTGTTGTGTAAGCGCATCTTTCCTAGCTTGCCGTTGGCGGTCAAGGGTCGTCCTCGCTTCGCGTGCCTTTTCGAGAGCTTTCGTTACTGTGTCTAATAATGGTCCTTGTTCTTCCTCCAGAAGTTTTGCATTTGCCGGTCCCGTCAGCAGAAGACGCCCTTCACCCAATACGCGTGACAACTCTTCTGAATACCTCTTGGGCAATTGTTTAACTAACTCCGACCTGGCCCTTTCGATAGCCGCCAGACCCCTTTCAAGAGGCTCAATTGCTCCTTCTATTGTTTTCTGGATGCCCTCTATTCCTTTGTTTATCCCGCTTACCATTGCCATTATCGTTGGATCTCCCTTGTCTCCAGGTTCAACTCTCACTTGGTCTCGTGCTTCAATGCTCATGCGCACTCGCTCCCAACGGCGAAGATCCGCGGCCAAAGAAAGCTTCGCCTCGATCAGAAGAGCCAATAGGTCTTGCCTCTCCTGACGTTGTGAAAGTGCGTGCGCCGCTGCATCGGATTTGATTGAGCGAACGAGCGTAATGCACGAGATCACAAAGCCCAAAAGACCGAACACGATGCCTGCCCACTCGTGAGGCTTCATGTTTCCCTCCGTCTTGCGCTAGGGGAGCAAGTCTATCGCCCGTCCTGTCCCTGCGCCGCTCTGCCGCTTGCTGCCTAGCCGCTTATCTGCTGCGGCTCGCCGCGACGATATCGTATCCCTATTATTTGCTGCGGATAGGAAAAATTAGCCGCGGTTTTTCGGAACCCTCTCCTTATCGAGCCTCCCTCTGATAAGAAGCGATTATGTAAACTTACTGGAATCGTTTTTAAGCTTTCGGCGTGATTTTACCTCGGGTTGGCACAAAAAGCGGCGAATTTTGCACACCTCCACTTTCTCAACCGGCTCGCGACCGCTGTAGGATCGGGACGTTTCTAATTATAGGGGCAATCCAGTAATACTGCAGGGGAAATTGGAGGGGGCCTGGATGGCAGGCCGAGGCAATCTAGAATCTTCGCAATCGCGTCCGGTGCATTAATTGAAGGATAAAACCCTGTTTTTTAAAGGTTGTCTCCTATCGATCTGTCCCCGGTTGTTCGGATAAGATGTTTTATGTTATTTTGTTTGGAATTCCGGGAAGTGACAGGTATGCCACGGAACGTACGCCGTCTTAGAAAATGTGAGTTTGCACCGCTGAACCACGTTCCTGTCGGGTGCACCAACAGAGAATACGAAAATATCAACAATATCAAGTTGATCGGAAACAATCTTCAGCATATCAACTGCGAACTTGATTCGAATGAGCCAAGCCCCATGCGGCTGGCAAAAGAGTCCTACCAATTACTTTTACGCATGATGGTCGAGGCTCTCCGCGGGACAGCAAACCGCGCCATAGTAGTAAGGAAAACAGAAAATAAGGAACATTGGTATAAACACGGCGATGATCCATGGAAGGTAATTAGGCCCGGGAAAGTCCAAGGATGCGAAAAAGCCTGGAGGTATTCTGTGCCTGTTCTTGAGTCGCCTCCGCCTGGGAAGAAGAAAGAAGCCTCGGCTGCGCCGCCGCCAGAGAAAGAATACCTTCTCCACTTCTACGAGCTTTTGGCAAGGATCCAAACGCCTTGCTTCATGCTGCGCTATACCCGCAGCGCAGTTGTTTCTGTATCAGATGCCCAAATGCAATTGCTTGAGTGGCTCCACGAGGAGATCAGAAACGTATTCGAGCACTTCATCCCCGAGATACGACTGGTACCTTCTGATTATTGTCTTCATGCATCCGAGACCTGTTTGCAGCTTGCGTTCGATCTACTGACGAGGTCCAACAATGTGATTTCGCACGGAATAGATGATCTTGAAACCAAGCTTTATTCGGCACTTATCTCTATTTCGGCTTTGAGGGCTAAGCTTACGGAGGTCAAGAATACATGAAAGCAGCTTTTGTAGATAAGCTGTCAGGAGCCTTATTTCGGGCACTTCAAGAAATAAATAGATTTGATCCAAGCATGAAAGGCTTGTGCTCGACATGGCTTGCAGTTTGTCCACATACCTATTTTTCTGGGATCTTTCTGGAAAGTGCAAACTGGAACAGGCCATTTGTAACAGTCTTCGATAAATCCGACATGCTCAACGCTGAAGGTTGTTTCAATCTTACTCAAGCATACTATTTGAAACACTTGAAACAGTTAAATGGGCAAGATCCTAAGTATAAGAAACTATCCTTAAATGAAATTGAGAGCAACATGCGGGCTAAGATGGCATCTGGTGATGCAATTATCAGAGCAGCTGCTGAATTTGAAAAAGCTATACATGACATGTCGTGTCCAGAAGATTTTGTTTGGTGCTATATGGAAAAGATGCTGTCAATTCTATACCTCGACGAAGAAAAGAGAAGCCTTTGGTTGTCGGAATTATGGAGAGACTCAATGACGCTGCTTGGACTTCTAATGTTTACCAATGAATCCTTAAAAACGGCCAAAGAGATTGACAGCCAGTGCGGCAATGTCATCAAGAAAGAGGTTACTCTTAAATAGCGTCTAAGTTTTATGCCGCAGCCGATAGGAAGGATAAAACCCTGTTTTTTAAAGGTCGTCTCCTATCGATCTGTCCCCGGTTGAAGTCCGAGGACTTGCTGAACAGTCTGAAAACCGAGAAAGAGAAACTCGAACCTCTCCTCAAAGCAGATCGTGATGTCATTAGAGCAGTCTTCGACTTCCAGGAGCAAATGCGTCAGAAGGGCAAATGGACTGGGAACGTTGTTAGTTTTGTTCTGGGAGTTCTGTCCTCTCTGACAGCAATGTTGATAGTAATGGCTATCAAGTCTGCTCGACTTCGAGTCCGCACTGGGCACAGAGGATAGAAAGCCCAACCAAAGAATCCACCGTATCCTGAACCCGTTGCGCGGGTTGAGGTCCGGTGATTCTTGTCGTTTTGCCAAAAAGGAGGTGTAATTTGAATAGAAAAATTATCTACAAGTTCTCTCCCAAGCCTGCATCACGACTGTCCTGGCAAGATAGGATTCTCATGTTTATGGTACAACATGATTTAGCCGCTGGCAGAGATGGTGCCGTAAGTGATTGGTACGGTGATCTTAAGGAAGCAATATTCATGTTTTCTTCTGGATTTGTTTATTATAGCGCGGAAATATATGCTAATTGTGTCTATTGGGACGAACTTCGCGAATATGGCCAACCGGACCAATTCAGAGAAGAAGGAATAAAGTTGCCTCCTGGGCATGTGGGTCTAGCATCCCCAATAGAAGGGGATAGAAGGGCTTTTTATCTAACGCTCCGGCGCTTGATTAGGGAGAAGACGATATGGGGCTTTACGAGCACTTTTCGCGCAATTAGGGGCTTGGGTGGAAAAAGCATCCCTCTTCTACAAGTATGGGATGAAGCCAATCGAGATGCTCCTAAAGATATATTTGCGGTATCACTCACTGAGACCGGGTTCAAAAAAAGTCAAGACTTAAATGCTAAACATAAACAAATGGCACCATGGAACATACATAAAGCTATAACTGAGAGCAAAAAGTTTGCAGCAGAGCTAACAAAGAAATCGTGATCAAAAGAGCTCGGCATAACAAAAAAATCAACCCGACCGGGAATAGCCCTTTATGGTTTTGGCACAAGGTAAGTGCCCCGGCGGGTTATTTAAATCGTTGGCCGTCTAAGAAAATTGACTTTCATGATGACTATCAAGAGAGACATTGTTGAACGTCGCTAAGGAGGACCGGGCCAAAAGCGTCCCTCAGGGTCCCGCGGGCCATCGGTCGTCGCGGTATGTACCATGTACAAGTTCCCGACTACAGAGACCAGTTTGGAAAGGATAGATTGAGGAGAATCACAGCCGGGGACCCTCTGCCATTCCAGTAGTGGGTCCCCGGCTGAGTTTAGCTTCTCGAATAGCCACCCAGCTTATCGTCAGTTCCCAAAGAGCAGATCACGGTTCTTTGTTCATATAGGCATTTTTTGCGCCCTCTGATCGACTTCCAACCGTCCAAGGCATTCACCGCCCGCACCATGGTGAGAATCCGAGGTCTTAATAGCCCAGAACGGATAATCCCTAAGCTCTTTCTCTGTCACTTGTCTATGAGTGATTACCTCCGGCTGGCACAGGGCAAAGCGGTCATGGGTCAGGGCGAAATGGATAGTGCCCAAAGGGGCAGTTTCGAGCCCGTGGATATTCACGATACGCGGCCGTTCAGTAAATAACTGGGGATAAAGCCGCCCATAAACGCCAGCCTCATCAGTCACAAGGATTTTCATAACCGCGAATTTGCCGTCTTCGGCTTGGACGGACACAATGTCACCCCGAATAAGGGATGCTCGTGTTTTTGCGTTCCTGGAAATTTCCCGAGCCATCATCAAGACTCTTTAACAGCATTCTTTGGAAATCATTGGATAGATCTCACCTTGTATTTACTATACTACAAGAACGCAAAATGAGCTGGATTGCCTACTGGAAAGCGCTGCCTCTGGTCGGACTACTCCGCGCAAAAGAGCGGCGATATTGCGCGCTGGATCGCATCAGAGGTAAACTCTTGTTTATAGCGCCATTTTTGTAAGGGAGGGCTCGAGATGGCTGATTTCGAGGATTGGGGGCGCGCAAGCGCTTCCGATTCTGTCGTTGCCGGCTCACCGCTTTGCGGGGATTACCCCCATGCCACTAACGTTGATGTCAATGCCCGGGATATGCCAGAGGACAAGCGTGGTCCCCGGAGTTACGAGATTTGCGGGAAACAGCCCGCAGGAAGACCCACTGCCCCGCAACATGGCAGTTGAGGCGAACAATCGCGCTCCAGGAAAACGTGGCAGTTACAGGTGAACATGGTGAACTTTGTGAACATTGCAGGGAGACGGCTTATCGCGATATCCCTATGCCCACGTCCTTTTTGCTTGCTGGATTTATGGGCGCATTACATTTGCTCCAGCCGTCCCTAACGTTCACTATGTTCACCATGTTCACAATAAAGGCTGATCCGCATCGATCCCTTCCTTTGCTCCCTCCTCAGCCTCGATGCCATATTTCTCGTACAGCCGTTTAAGCTTGGATTTCTCGGTGGCCGCGAGAATATAGCCATCCCGGATGCGCTCAGTCTTGAGACCCAGCTTCTTCCCGATAATTTTCCCGATCCATTTGGCTGTGACTTTCTTGTCGTATTCGTCGCCATGCTTGTCGGCAAACCAGTCTGCCACCTCCTTCACCAGTACCTTCCCATCGGCGGATGTCGCTTTAAGATCGCGGATTGTTTCAAGGACTTGGGCCTCCATGTCCATGCCCCGGTCGGTGATGGTCTCCCGGTTGTAGCGGCGGGCGAGTTCTCTGAGATCGCTTCTGGCCTGATTGTCCTCAATGATGCTGAGCAGAGGCACGAAAATCTGGTTAAGGCGCGGCTCAATTGTTTTGTCCACCAAGCTGTCGACGGTTTTGCGCTTGCCGAGATTCTGGAGGCGAAAGAGCAGGAGCTTGTTCCGGATGTGCAGGGCTTCGGCTTTGTATACGACAGACAGATTTATAGGGATATTCTCCCGTAACGGCGACTGGCCCATTTCTTCGGTCAAAAAGCGGCTTTCCAGGGCCCGATCGTCGAAATACCCGCGGGTTGCAACAAGTTTCGGCCCGAAGACGTTATAGGCCCTCGGGTCGAATTCCCGTTTGTTCACGACTTCGCTGCGGAGCACCGGAAAGCCCTTGGAGTTGCCGTTGTTGAGGATCTTCACGACCTCAGCCCGCTCGTCGCTCATCCGGAAATCGCATTCGTCAATGATGAGCGTCCCCCGGAAGGAGTCCAGAATGCGGAAGAGCGGCGAGACCGTCGAGGCGCCGCTTGCAAAAATCGGCTTGTAGCAGATAGAACCCACGGTAAGCAGAAAGCGTGTCTTGCCGCTTCCGTAATCGCCGCGTACGCGCAAATAAGGCAGTTCATTGAAGTCATCGTAGACCCAGGTGAAAAGGACATAGTAGCTTGCGATCTTCTCGAATAAAGGGCTCACGTCCACGTAGCGATGGATGAATTCTTGGATCTCCGCAATGAGTTTTTCTTCTGTGTCGTATTCCTCCGGTTCCGAGGGAAGCAGCACCACTTCATGGGCGAGCAGGTTGTTAGCGGGAGAATACGGAACGAGGCGGTTCTCTTTTTCGAGAAGGGAATCTTCAAAGCGATACTTTCCGCCGAGTGCGACGCAAAAGCAGGTCCGCTGCTCTGCTGGCCTGTAGAGCAGCTCCACGAGTGAGCCGTCGCGCAGCACAGCAGATACCGTCGGTTTCGCACTCTGGCCTTTAACATCGGCCACCGCATCTTTGAGTTTCTCATTCATGTCCCTCTGAAAGCCGGCGGCAGACCTGGAGAGCCTCCGGGAAGGTCAGATGTTCAATGCGCATAAGAAATGCCAAAACGTCGCCGTGGGCCCTGCAGCCGAAACAGTAGAAAGTCTGAGTGTCGGGAAATACGACGAAAGAGGGTGTACGGTCTTCATGAAAAGGGCACCGGCCGACGAGGCTCCGGCCGATCCAGCGCAAAAGAAAGTATTGCGGCACGATATCCTCGATCCGAATAAGAGATTTCAGGCGGCTGACCTCTTCGTCTCCGGTTACCCGGGCACGTTCCACGGGCGGCGCAGAGAAGTCAGCGGACGGCAACTGAGAGGCCGTTTCCATGAGCCGAAGGAAATCCTCGCGGCTTCTCCCAAGCCGGACGAAGAAGTCGGTGACATCGCCGCCTGGGCCCACATCATCCGGTAATCTCACAATCCGCGCATGGGGAATCATCTGCGCAACCCGTTCCGCCCCCCGCTGTCCGGCTTCGTCGCTATCGAAGCAGATATAAACGTCCGGAATTTCTCGAAACGCCTCAGCCCACTCCGGCCGAAACGTACCGGCGCCGCCGGTCGAAGTCACCGCACCAAATCCCCGGCTTTCGAGCACGAGCCGGTCGAATTCGCCCTCGCAGATGACGATACTCTCCGGTTTGGCGAGCACACGCTCCCAGCCATAGAGTTCAGCGTGAGAGCCCGGAGTGGTGAGCATCTTCGGACTGTCGGATTGGTCTTCCGAATCTTTGCGCAACTTGAAAAAGGCGATATTGCCGGCGCGGTTACGGATTGGGATCGTGATGCGCGAGCCGTTCCAGCCGAGCAAGTGTTCGTCTATTGTCGCATCAGGAATCCCGCGGCCGTTGAGGTAGCGACGGATGAGGTCGGGCAGCGCGGCGTGAAACGCGATGGCTTGATCGAGCAGGTTTGGACTCTGAGGCATTGCTTTTAACGGTAAGGCCTCCACCAGGGAGCCCAAGGCTGGAGGATTTGCCGCTTGCGGCAAGGTTTGCGGCCTTGGAATGGAGCGCGGGGTCTGGCAACCTCGAACCATATGGCGACTAATCAAACCGAGCCGCAACAGGAAAAGAATTTGCGTCAACTCTACCCACACCTCAACGACTACCAGCTGGCCGAGGCGAATGAGAATCTGAGACAGTACGTCGCACTCGGGCTCCGGGTGTTTAAGCGCCTCGAACTCGATCCGAAGGCCTGGGCGCGTTTTGAAACTTTGACAGCCTCCCGCCGAGAGCCTAGGATGAGTCACGAAAGGCCGCAAACCAACCCCGCAGAAGGCCAATGAAAACCTATTTCGGGTATATTCGCGTCTCAACTGCGCGCCAAGGCGAGCGCGGCGTGTCGCTCCAGGAGCAGCGGGACGCAATCTTGCGATATGCCGAGCGCCACCAGTTGGAGATTTCCCGTTGGTTTGAAGAGCGCGAGACCGCCGCGAAGCTCGGACGCCCGGGGTTCAACGAGATGCTCAAGCTGCTGCGAGCCGACGAAGCCAGTGGCGTAATGATCCATAAAATTGACCGGAGCGCGCGCAACATGAAGGACTGGGCCGAGCTGGGAGAGCTGATCGACCGCGGGGTCGAGGTCCACTTCGTCAACGAAAGCTTGGATCTCGCATCTCGGGGAGGGCGATTGTCCGCCGACATCCAAGCCGTGGTTTCCGCCGATTATATCCGCAATCTGCGCGAGGAAAGCCGCAAGGGATTCTACGGACGGATCAAACAGGGCCTGTATCCGTTACCAGCGCCGCTCGGTTACCTGGATATGGGTCAGGGCAAGCCAAAGGAACCAGATCCCGTTAGGGCACCTCTGGTTGGCCGGGCCTTTGAGCTTTACGCCACCGCTTCCTGGACGCTCGAAGAGCTTTGCCAAGAGCTTTATCGGTCCGGACTTCGCAACCGCCGCGGCGGCGCGGTTTCGCTCAACGGACTATCGACGATCCTTAACAATCCTTTCTATATCGGCATCATCCGCCTCATGAGGACTGGCGAGACGTTTTCAGGTATCCAGGAACCCCTTATTGCGAAGTCGTTGTTTGATCGCGTACGGCTTGTCCTTCAGGGGAAGGTGGCGGCCCGGACCCAGGTCCACGATTTTCTGTTCCGGCGCATCCTGAAATGCGGCCATTGCGGCTATGCACTCATCGGAGAGCGCCAAAAGGGGCACGTGTACTATCGTTGCCACACAAAGGATTGTCCAACCAACGGCATCCGCGAAGAGGCAGCAGAAACCGTCTTCTCCGAGGCTTTGGAGCCACTCCGCTTCGACGATGACGAGCGAGTGATTCTCTTACAAAAACTTGGCGAGTTAAAGGAGGATCTGGCTGCGCAATGGGAAGCCGAAACCAAGGCCTCTCGCCTGCAGCTTGATCAGCTCCGCGACCGCCTGGACCGATTGACTGACGCCTATATCGACCGCCTGATCGACAAGGAGACCTTCGAGGACAGAAAGACAACGCTGCTTATGGAGCAGAAGACGTTGGAGGAGAAAGTTGCCCAGCCGGAACGCGCCAACTTGGACAGGCTCTCAAAATTCCTCGAACTCGCGGGAGACGCATGTTTGCTGTACCAAACGTCATTGCCAGGCGAAAAACGGGATTTGCTCAAAATCGTCACCTCGAACCGGACAGTCAGCGGCAAAAACATAGCAGTGGCGCTGAAAGATCCGTTCTTGGACGTGGTAAACCGCTATATTTCTTCAAACGGTCGGGCCGATGGGAATCGAACCCTCGTCTGGCCTGGGTCTGGGGGCCGGATTCGAACCTTGAATTATGCCTTGTTTATGGGGATACAAGCCCAACCGTGCACGAAACAGCCAATTTATTCAATTCCCTATTGGTACCCCAATCAGGATTCGAACCTGCATCCTGCCCTCCTGTGGGGGCTGGAGTCGGACCCACGTTCCATCCCGTGCGGGGGATGGGATTCGAACCTGGGTTTATGCCTCGTTTACGGCGATCAGAGCCCAACCCTCTATGAAACAGCCGCACTATTCGCCTCCGTACGGGGCCCTGGCGAGGAATCGAACCGGTACATCCTTGTGGGTAGGGGCTGCCGGAATCGAACCTATGTCCTATCCTCTGGGGGAGCTGGGATTCGAACCCTTCCCTGTGCCTGATCTATGGCGACTCGAACCAAATTGCGTATGAAACAGCCATTTTATTCATTTCCATATAGAGCCCCGAAGAACCCTTTGCCGAAGGAATTGCTTACTGCCGCCTCCGGCAACTTTCCCCTTCTTTCGCGTCACACTCTCGCCGAGTACGGTGTCGGGTATGGAACTCACAGACCAGGAACTGCAAGAATTCCGGGATATCTGGAAAAAGGTATTCAAAGAAGAGATCTCGATCGGAGATGCGCGCCACTGCGCCTTTCAGCTCATCGAGCTCTATGCCCGACTCGCCAAACCTCTGCCGTCGGAGAGGAAGTCTTTTGCGCAGCCATCTGAACCATGCGCTACTTCCTCTACTGCCGAAGATCCTCCGAAGCCGAAGACCGGCAGGTCCTCTCCATCGAATCCCAGCGGGAAGAAGTGAAGCGGCTGGCTTCCTCCTGGGCGGACGTCACTATCACAGAGACGCTTGAGGAATCCATGAGCGCCCGGAAGCCGGGCCGGCCGGTCTTCGAATCGATGCTCAAGCGGATTCAGAAGGGCGAAGCGGACGGGATCATCGCCTGGCATCCGGACCGCCTGGCCCGCAACTCGATTGATGGCGGCCGGATTATCTACCTCCTTGACACGGGGACGCTTAAGGATATGCGGTTCGCCACGTTCTCCTTCGAGAACAACTCGCAGGGCAAGTTCATGCTGTCAATCATCTTTGGATACTCCAAATACTACGTGGACAGCCTATCGGAAAATATACGGCGCGGCATGCGTACGAAGCTGGAACACGGCTGGCTTCCCAACATCGCTCCTGCCGGATACCTGAATGATGCCGAATCCAGCACCATCGTGCCCGACCCTGAGCGCTTCACTCTTATCCGCCGCATGTGGGAACTTATGCTCACCGGCACGTACTCTCTGCAGCAGATCCTCGATATCGCCACGAACCAATGGGGCCTCCGCACCAGGAAGCGGAAGCGTATAGGCGGGAAGCCCTTCACGCGCAGCGCCATATATGAGATCTTCTCCAATACCTTCTACGCCGGCATCATCACCCGGCGGGACAGGACCTACCCAGGCAAACACCAGCCTATGGTCACACTCGACGAGTTCGACAAGGTGCAGCAGCTCCTAGGGCGGCCCAGGCTGGCCCGGCCCCAGGTGCACACGTTCGCATTCACCGGCCTTATGCGGTGCGGCGAGTGCGGGTGCGTCATCACTGCGGAGGAGCATACGAAACCGTCAGGCCTGCATTTCGTGTACTACCGCTGCACGCACCGGAAAGTGACCCCGTGCTCCCAGCGCCCCATCCCCCTCCGCGACCTGGAGCGCCAGATCATCGCCTTTCTCGAAAGCATTACGATTCCGGACGAGTTCCATCAGTGGGTTCTCGCCCGGCTGGAGCGCTGGGGCGATGACGAAAAGGAGCGCGATACAACGAGCCGTGAGTCCCTCCAGGCCGCGTTTGATGCCGTAAACAGGCAATTGACGAAATTGACGAAGCTAGGGATACGGGAGCTCATATCAGACGAGGATTACGCCAAAGAACGGGAGGCCCTCCTGGCTGAGAAAAGGCGGATCGCCCAGCGGCTCGAAGGCAACGAAACCGCCGATTCATGGTTTGAACCGGCGCGGTTGCTCGTTTCGTTCAGCAATAGAGCGGTTTCCTGGTTCTCCGAGGGAGATTTGGAAATAAAACGTCTTATTCTCGTTGTCGCAGGTTTGAACCCGACGCTCCTCGGCCGGCAGCTCAGTATTGACGCACGAAAACCGTTCCGAAGGTGGTCAAAAACGCCAAAAATTCCTGCTATGAGCAGCATACTGGACGACGTTCGAACACTTTGGCTCAATCAGGATCAGGAGTTTTTGAGCACTGTGGCTGCGCTCCGGCGACTTTCGGAGCTTGTGAAATCCTCGGGAATAGCCCGCGCTGCCTAGGGGCACGGTCCCCTGTTCCAAGGCGGATAATTCTTTATCGCTTTCAAAAACATTGAGAAGAATTCATCGAATTTGGGCTCGTCCCATTGAGGCGGATAGAGCCGCGAGAGTGCGTTTTTTCGTATTGCCTCATAGTCCGGGTGGAACACGATCATCAAGAAGGCATACAGCTTGTTGACTACTTCCTTGTTCAGAGCAGCCATCTCGGGGTCGGTCAGCTTGCCGGCGGCGTGGTAGTCCTCGATGACAGTATTCCGCACACAGTGAAGCGCCATGCGCAGGGCAAGATCGCGGAAAAACGAATCGAGGATTTTATCGACCAGCTGTAGATCGCGGGCAGCTTCGGAATTCTTCATGCTTCCATGATAAAGACCAGTCTACATTACGAAAGGAGGGAAAAGTTGCCGCTGGCGGCAACTTTTGTCCACTTAAGCCCTGTTTGCTTGATATTTTTAGGATGAAAAAATCGAATCAAATACTGCTTTATCGTGTTTGCGTAGGAAATCCTTAAATCCTTCGAGTTCCCGACCTTCGAGCGGATCATCCTCTGTGTATGGATACCACGGGATCACGCCAAGCTCCCGCATGGGCTTTGAGGGGTCTGTCTTCCAGATCCTAAGCATGGCAGCGAACTTCGCGCACTGGCCTTTGATGTATTCCTCTTTCTGTTTCCTCATATGGCCGGCCTCCAGCATTACCTGAGGCCCGTTTGGGGTATCGAATTTCCTGAGTATGGCTTCGTAACCGTATTTGTCCTGTCCCTTGAATCCGACTGGAATCCGGCGGATGTAGTTCGCGTCGGTCCCGTCGAAATAGCGCCACATGTACTGGTGGAATTCCTGCTCGTCTTCCGTGAAATTCGGCATCTTCCGGGCGATTCCGTTCTCAATGTGCTGGTCCATAGCCATGCATAGGAATTCTTCTTTTCCCTTCCCGTCTCCATGGTTCCATATCTCACAGATGAGCTGCGCGCGCATCCAAATGAGGTTGGAGTTCGCATTGTTATCGTTCAATAGAGCCCATGCCTGAGCGCGCAGTTTCTCGTCCTTGCTGATAAGGGCCTGGGTGATCACATCGTACAGGTCGTCGTGGGACATGCCGGCGAATTTGCGGAATACAGCCGCCCCTTCCTCGTTTCCATTGCGAATCTGTGCGACAACGTGGGCAATTTCAGCAAACGTTTTCCGTTGCTCCTCTTTTTTGATCTCCGTCTCTGCCTTGCGGTAGAAGATTTGTCCCGGGTCGTAAGTAACGTACAGGAGGCAATCCTTTTTGTGGTTTTTGACCTGATTCGCCTCGTACTCGCTGAACGCAATCACCACAAAAGGATCAATATCATCAATCACGCTTTCCCAATCCGAGGACAAAGCATAATGGACTTCTCCAAAGTCGAATTCCTCAAGGAGGTCCTTGAAATACTCATCGTTCCGGCGCGCGTTTGGTTTTTTACCGCCGGTATCGGCCAGAGGGACAAGGCCAATAATGAGGGTTTTGACGATCATGGCGAAGACACAATCTGGCTACCCTAGCGCTGGCGGATGATCATGCCTAAAACACAAAGCTCCCAGCCAGCGATCCCTTGCGGGACCCACACCCTTTCGGGCATGGCCAACGACGGCGCTCTGACTAGGAGCTTTCTGCCGTCGTTGGACTTATTTAGACCATGCCGTTCTTTCGCCCGGTTTAGGCCCGCCTTTTGGGCTATTTAATTACTGATTTCGGAATGAGCTGGTCCTCGTTGGAGGACACTCATACCAAAAAGAATAACCTAATTTGATTGTCCTGTAAAAATGAGCAAATACAAGGCCAGCCGCGGGATTGGCGATCCGCTCGCAGTAATAAGCCCTTCCCCATTGGGATTTCCCGCCGAAAAGAAAAAGGCACTATAATTAGAGTTATAAAGTCATGCCCTCCCGATTAGAAGCATCGGTACGACATCACATCAATACGCAATTAGAGAATCTTGGCTGGATTTTGGACGAGCGGAGACCAGATAACAACGTAACTCAAGAACGGGTCAAGACGGACGAACAGGCGAAAAAATTGAAAACTAAACGGCCCGATTACGTCTTGTATGAAAAGGGAACAACGAAGCCCATCGGGATAATCGAAGCAAAAAAGCCAGGGCAAAATCTCGACGAGGCATTGCATCAAGCGGCACATTTATATGCGAAGCCGCTCGATGCCCCACTTATATTTGCCTATAACGACACCTTCGTTGAAACGCGATTCTTGTACAATGATCGTGTTTTGAAGATTGATGGCGAGGATGTAAAACAACTTATAGACCATTACACCGCGTTGCGTTTCTTGCACGAGGGCCCAGAAATCCTTTCCGCGCCACCGGAGATAAACTATTCGCGGGAACAGCTCATTAAGCTGTTCAAGAAAACATCAGATCTACTGCGCGAGGCGGGACTGCAAGCAGGGCTGGAACGTTTTGGCGTGTTCTCGGATATCCTCTTCTTGAAACTTATGGATGAAGCATCCGAGTTACGAGCACGTGTCGGTGGCGATATTATATTGCCCGATCATTTGCGTTGGCGGCATTTTCAGAATATGCATGGGAAAGATATGCTCGAATATTTCCGAGGTGTAGTGTGGCCCAAAATGTCCGAGAAGTACAGCGGTATTTTCGGGAGAGAGTTTCTCATAGAATCACCGGCGATTTTAGCCGATATAGTTGGGCAACTTTCCGAGCTGAATCTTACGAGCGCAGACACCGATATCAATGGAGATGCCTTTGAATATTTCCTCAAAAACGCGTATCAGGGCGTAAGCATTAAAGACCTAGGCGAATATTTCACTCCTCGAAATGTCGTGAGAACCATGGTGAGTATGGCCGATCCGAAGATTGGGGAAAAAATCTATGATCCGTTCTGCGGCACGGGAGGCTTCTTAATCGAGAGCTTCCGATATATAAAACTGCGCACCAAATTAACCCCAGATACCGAGAGGATTCTGAAACACGAAACTGTGTACGGAGCGGAAATAACCAGCAATGCGAGGATCGCAAAAATGAACATGATACTTTTTGGCGATGGACATTCTAACCTCGATCGACATGATAGCTTCGCCAATCCTCGAAAGGAGAAGGTGGACATCGTACTGACGAATCCCCCTTACTCGCAAAAAACACGCTACGGTGATCTCTATGAGGTGCCGAGCACTAGCGGAGATGCCATCTCTATGATGCACTGCTTTGATAGCTTGAATGCCGGAGGCCGAGCGTGCGTATTAGTAAAAGAGGATTTTCTGACTGACGGCGGAGATGTCGGGAACGTCCGCGAATTTATTTTCAAGAACGCTAGGAATTTCTCGATCGTGTCTCTGCCACGCAAGATGTTCGAGCCATACACGCCCACCAAGACGAGTATTGTGTATTTCGAAAAGAAAGGGAAGCGAGATAGCACCTTTTTTTACATAGTGAAAAACGTAGGGCATGAGCTAACGGGCCGAAAACGACCAACCTTAAAAAACGACTTGCCGAATGTGCTTGATTCTTTCAATGAAGGTCAAATGACCAGTGCAATCCGAGGCGGTATTGTGGACAACAGGAATATAACGAAGCATGGTTACTCTTTATGGTTCTATGACTATTATGAGGAACTGCCACTTACAAGGCATGAGCTGGACTTTCTCGGAAAATATATCGAGGAGAGGGACGAGGTCGTCGCGCCAAACGATTTTCCTGACGACGAGTTTGATATTCTCGGCGTGAACAATGTTGATGGCGTATTCTATAACGAAACATTCGCTGGATCGGACATCAGGCAGAAATACAAGAAAGTGTTTGAGGGTGACTTGGTATATAATCCTCATCGCGTAAATGTCGGTTCAATCGGCATTACGCCGGAAAAGCTGAACGGAAAATATGTATCCGGTATTTATGTTGTCTTCTATCCAACAAATCAGAAGGCAATGCCATCCGAGTTAATACACTTTCTTATGAAAACCCCCGCGTATAAGAGAATAATCGAGGCATATGATACGAAGCACGGAGCGGTACGAGCAAATCTGACCTATGAGATGCTTTCCAAAATAAAGGTTCCGTTATTGAACTCCATGGAAACGAGGGAGTTTATGAAAATGAAGAGCGGGATAAAGGATGCACATAAACAGTTGGATGAAAAGGAGGGACGAATGCAAAGGTACGTTGGCGGTATTGTGCGGACTGATCGAAACTCCGGTCAAAAAGAGATTTCGAATCATCCGAAGAGGATAAGAATATAGCAGCAGAAAAGCCTGGAAGAATATGGATTCTAAAATATGGTCAAAAGGAGGATGGTTTCGCCACTCTATAGAGGATACTGTGTAGTAGGACGGTTCAGAATTCAAAAAGTATCGACGGAATCGATGCCTTTTGCCCCGCGCGGCAAAAGGCAATGCTCACTATTTCTCCATAAACAAATCGTATATTTTAACAAAAAACGGTTCTAACTTTCTTACATTGATACCCTTATCGTATTTAAGCGTCGCTTGCTTCCAGCGTTCATCGTATTCTAGTTTATATGGGCTTAATCTTCTAACTTTAAGAAATTGCGAGTGTGGAACCTTGAAGAAGAACCCAAATGATCGTGTTCCGAGCCATTGGATACCAAAGACGTTTGGAAATCCTGTTTTGAACCCCATATAATTTTTGTTAAATTTCTTTTCAAGATTCCATCCCTTTCGCCTGACTAACGCCTCAACCTCGTCAACCACCTTAAAGAAAATATCAACGCTTTTGGGATTGTTGTGTTCATTGTAATACTCCTTATCATACACCTCCATCCCGTGGGCAGATTTGGTTTTGGCTTCTGGTTCTTCTTCTAACCTGTTAAGCAGAAGCAATTCTTCGTGCCCAACCGAAAACCTTCTAACCTCAATGAGGTCGACTCTACAATTTAATATTTTGAGCAAACGGGGAACTGATTGCTTAATGGATGGCGCTAAGACCATCACCCTAATTTCCAGATTATCCCAATCTGGTGGCACGGCGTCTTCTGGTCGGTTCTTTGCCTCAAGCCACATCGCTTTTATAGCATCAGGGCTCGCCTTCCCCCAAACTGCATAGCGAGAGATTTGAGAAACAATTTCTTCGGTTACGGGCACGTTCTTATTCTCGATAATTACGATATTGCTATCCCTGTCAACTCCGATCATATCCGGAATATCTCTGCGCGAACCTGTATGCACCTGCCGCCTCAATATGAGGATGTCAGAAAATATTTCTTTGGTGCTCATCAGATACCTTTCCCATTCCTCCTCCGTGCGAAAGGGCTTTTCTACGGCTGTTAGAATTTTGTTCTGTTTGGCTTTGTAGAAGATGTTAAACATACTCCTATCCTACGCTGTTCTTCAAAAAAACGCTACTAATCTGTATTTCAAGGGATTTTAAGCAGGCATCCTGAGGAGCCTCGTGAAGGATGTTCGGATCCTCTGGCATGCCCAAGGTCAAAAGTTTATCTAGACACTCGCGACACTCCGGCGGTTTTCAGAACTCGTGAAATCCTCTGAAGCGGTTCGCGCTTCCTGATCGTTGCAACTCAAACAGAGTTCAATTCCCCTCGGGTGTCGGAACCCAAAGAGCCGATTGTGCGGAAAAATCAGTGGTTCAAATCAAAAAAATTGATTCTGTCGAATCTCGTTTTTTCTGACAACCCCGACCTTATCAGGAGGAAAGAGGAATACTTTCATCATCTTTGGGAAGGCCGTTAGTTCCCTTGGACGGGAGACTGCCATGAAGAGATGATAATTACCATCGACCCCCGAGAAGACCGTCACGGCTCTTAGTGTCTCTCTCATTTCGAGATTTTGGATTGCGGATACCTTCCCGGACAACTCGTCCTCCTGACCCATACCCATCCAAAAACTCAGCAGGACAGGCTGCTCAATGAAGAAATCGGGAATCAAACGATAGTCCACCCGCCAGTCGGATTCGCGTTCGGACTCGTCTATATTGGATACTGGTCAATGCTCACCGGAATGATTCCGAAGATGCGCTTGGCAGGAGTGAGCGTGGCTAGTGGCTCATGCTTCGCATAATGGGGCGGCACGCCCTTCACAACCTTACCGTTCTTCTTAAACTGCAGATGCACGTCCCCGTCGGGGCAATATCTAAGATGGACTTCCGAGAATGCCACATTTCCCTGCGACGGCGTGTCGTGTCTGGACAGCATGTCCTGCCATGACCCCGCGGACTCGAAACTGGTATTCGTGAAGTTCGGCGTGAAAAACACGTAGAAGTTTGGCTCTCCATTTCGAACCTCCATGCCAACACTAACCACACGGTGCCATTTTCCGTTCTTGTCGGGGAATAATACACGACTCTGTTTCATCTTCATTTTTAGGAACTTTATTTATTGACCCAATTGCCAATCCATCCACAAACAAATCCGGCGATGCAAACCCAAACTATCGCCCCGCCGAATGATGCCGTGTGTGCGACCCCGCCGACGTAGGTGGTCGATAGGATATAAGTGGGCAGGCCGACAATGACCGACGCGACCATAAGAACCCGCCACTTTTTTCGGGGATTATGTGAGCCAGATGCCGAACTGATGATGACCGTAGTCCCGCCAAGCCCAAGAACGCCGATAATTACCGCTGCTATAACGCTGCCGAGCGCACTTTCGATGACCTGCCACATAGCCGGAATTCTAACGCTTGCTCGAACAACGGTAAAGTGATAGCGCCCCTTGCGAAAGGATTCATAGTGGGATTGGCAAGTTGTTTTATGGTCGGCAGTAGTCCAGGACGTTAGAACCCTTTTCGCCACAGATTTGGAATTCCAGCAGGTGCTGCAAGGGATGAGAACACTATTCCAGAAGCTCGAGCTGGATGCGCTTCTTTCTGAAGAGAACGCAGGATAAGAAACGGAAAAGAGGGGAAGTCTCGCCACTTTGGATTGTTTAGCGTGTGTTCCCCATCCTCCGAGAACGCAATTTAATATGGAAATATAATATTGTAGCAAAAAGCCGGCGGCTGGGCATATTGAGCATTTTCCCGGCCGCCGGCGAAGTTCGCGAGTTATCGCGCGGGAGCGACGTGAAGAATCCGCTTGGAAACAACTTCATAGTTTAGGACGCCGAGAGCCGCGCCTATGAGTCCGCCGAAGAAAACGGTGGCTCCTTTCGCAACGAGCGACATATGCGGAGTTGCAAACAGGAAGTAGGCTATAGCACCGCTGATTGCTCCGTCGATGCCGCAGAGCAACCGCTCTTTGGAGTGAATCAGCTCGACCAGGTGCCACGCGAACCGGCCCAAATAGCAGAGCAGGTTCCAGCTGGCGATGACGAGATGCTTCCAAAGCGTCCACACAAAGAACAGGACCGTCAGCCCGGATCCCTTGGCAATCCAACGGCCGACGTTTCTGTATGTCAGTGGCTCACTTTGGAGGCCTTTTCCTTCGAGCCTTTTGGTGGTCTTTTCCGCGTCGTCGCTTGATGCCAAATGTGGCAACCAAAAGCGCTTCTCGCCGAACCTGGCACCGATGAAAGCGAGAAGGGTCAGCGGGCCCAGTACGCAAAGCGTCATTTCGAAGAAAAGGGCAACGGCCGCGAACGCGACTAGAAACATAGAAAGCGCGAATAGGATTACGTGACCGTCTGGCGAGGGTTTTATCAATTCCAGGCCAAGGAAGCGCATGGCCCACAGGTAAAATGGGGTCATCACAGCTACCGCAGGGTAGATTAGTGGGTGAGGTTCGGAAAAGAATTCCCTCGCTTCTGCGATGGCGCCATCCCACGCTTTCGCGCTCCCTCGCCGGGCAGCGCGTAGGGCGACCGGAATTGCCCGCAGGACTTCGCGAAATTCATAACTGATATATCCGCCCGCGAATCCCGCGAGAATGCCTAGCCACCAGAGAACAGGCGCGGCCACAAGGGCGACAGCGCAACAGAGCGCGCCGCCAGCAAAACAGGCGACAGCAATCTTTTTGGTTTCCATAACTGAATTGCCTTTCTGCTAACGTCGCCGTTGATTTTCTGATTGGTTCAGGCAGGCGGGTTATAGCTTCCAAACCGCGGCAGTCGTGGGCTGGAAGCTATAACCCGTGGGATTGTTAAAGTGCGCCAGCATGATAACATCCCGGTCCATCGCTGTCAAAGGCAGGGAAATTTGCCGTTGACGGCACCCCCAAAATACGAAAAAACACTGACGTGATCAGTGTTCTTTCGTATGTTGCCGCTTTGGTCTAATTCCCCTCCTATCGGTCGGCAGTAGTCCAGGACGTTAGAACCCTTTTTGCCACAGATTTGGAATTCCAGCAGGTGCTGCAGGGGATAAGAAGTTTGTTCGACAAACTCGAACCGGGTGCGTTTTCGCCGTCTGGACCTTCATCACCACGCTAACGTACAGAGGAACGACGGCAAGACAGGGAAACATACCATATTGGCATAACATTACACCCCTCGACATAAATCTTTGGGAGAGTTAGGGTTAAAGTGGTTCCTCAATATCCCAAAAAGGAAGGAGCGTGTCGCATATGCGGGATGATAAAACTATAATCCTATTGCAACGTGAACTGCTTGGGATTGCGACGCAAGACGCATCCGAAGCATTTCAGGAAGAAGTCCTGACCCCCCTTCTTCAAGAAAGCGGTTCCGTACTCCACTATTACAAACCCGAACAAAGGGAACAGATGCTTAAGGAAGAAGGGCTTAAACTGCAGACCGCCCTCCGTGAACTTGGCATAGAGCCGTTCACCGGCGCGTCGGTTACTCATTATAAACGGAAAGTTGCATCCCAGAAAAATTTCCCCAGAAAATTATGTATCGCCTTGGGACTGGTCGCCTGCTTAGGTTGTTTGGCCCGCGTGATCTTTCTTTCTGTAGCTGGCGGGCTAGACGCACCTTTCCCGGTGTTGTGGTATGTCTCGCTTGTGTTTGTATATCTGGTTACGGTTTTCGGGATCCTGAAAACGGATCCCTGGACCTGGCGGCGAACAGCCTTATCAGCCTATGGAGAACAGGTTTCTGAGCCCGCCCTGGCCATAGCTCTGAGCATAAGAAAGAAGCTGGAGTCGGCTAGTTTCCAGGTGGAATATCTTTCTAAGAAAGAGCGGGCTGTTCCAGGCGTGGATCCCTTCCTCGTGGTTCTGAACGGTCCCCGTGAGTATTACGTGGATGTATGGGATGAGTCCATGTTTAACCCATCGGTCGTTCTGCCGTGAGCATGACTCACGAATACAAAAAGCCGAAGCTTATCGCCTCGGCTTTTTTGGGGACTAGAAATATTGCTGCTTTCGACAAGGTCCCGTGCTTACGATTTACGAGTTCCTTTCCCGTCCGCTGCCCGGTGAACCCACTCAAAACAAGCTATCAGATTAGAACCAATACAAAATGCTTGCCTGGTGATAAAATATGAAACATGGCGATGCTAGAGAAACCATGGCACAGAAATGCGTCGAATTTGCTTGTGGTAAATTCTATTTTAGCCGCGATTTCACTAATTGTTGTTCAATCCACAAAAGGGAATTTAATATGGTTGATCGCGGGCATAATAGCGGCACTTCTATTTATCATCTCAGCTGAGAAAATCACAGAAGCCCTCGATGAAGACAATGTGCATACATATGTGTCGTATTTTGTCCCTTATAACTTCGGCGTCCTCCTGCTTTTTGTTGCTCTTGTAGGCATGATTCGCCATTATATTCCATTCTCTCCGATTGCCCTGCTATGGGTATCAATAATCTCTGCTGCGACACTTTTTGTGATTTGGCTGATTGTGTGGGGCAAAGACGTAAAGTTCCTAATTTGTAGCGGCCAAGAGGACTATCAGAATTATATTGACGAACTTGAAGGAATCTCGGAACCCAAGAGAGACAATGATTGTTGGACGAGGCTGTTTTATAAGGTACGCTCGCGTTTAAAGGCCAAAAAAATAAGTGTTCTCCCACATCGGAACGTATACGCTCGTCTCAAGCCATCGCCCATCCACGGCATCGGTGCCTTTGCCATCAGGCCAATTAAAAAGGGCACCAAACTCTTCCCAGATGATAAGTCAGAAATTGTATGGATTAACGAGAGAGAAATTGATGCATTGCCGAATAACATTAAAGAGCTTTATGAGGACTTTTCCATCATCAAAGATGGTAAATATGGATGCCCCGTTAGCTTTAATCAGCTTACTCTATCTTGGTATCTGAATGATTCAGACGCTCCGAATGTGTGGGTGGATGAAAATTATGATATGTTTGCTTTACGTGATATTAGAGAGAACGAAGAACTAACAATAGATTCCTCACAATTTAGCAAGCAGCCATACAAAAAGGGGCTTTAACAAATATCTCACTTACCAGGAGGCGCTCTCGTTCTTTGCCCGGCAAGTCGAACTAAAACGACCCTACCGCCGGGAATGGTTCGAACCCTGCCCCGTAAGCCGCATTTTCTCAGCAGGAAAAGGGTTCGATTCCCAGAGGGGTCAAGCCAAACTTGCCGGAAGCGGCAAGTTTCCCATCTACGAAAAAACACCGTTTTATCGGTGTTTTTTCGTTTTCGACACTAAATTTCGAGCTTTAAGCTATTGTCGGGCGTATCGGGACAGACCTCGAACTTTGGATGCCCTTCTCAGTAAGCTTTTGAGATGGTTCACGGCGAATCCGACCGCGGATTTCGACGCGGTCCCTACTCTTCCCACTCATTCTAGTGGAGATCAAGCCAATTCCAAGACGGGGGAATTTGCCGCTTGAGGCAAATGGTGAACTTTTCAAAAGAGGGCATGAATCCTATCTGGGGAAGCAATATCTTACTTAAAGAGTTATACTGTAAACATTACGAAACATGATCACTGACGAAGAATTAATCAATAAAGCAAGGGCTATCGTTAAACCGACGAAGGTCAAGAACGGCTTTACCGCGTCGGACTGCGGCTGTGCCCTGGTGACTGATAAAGGGAATATCTATCTAGGTGTCAGCATAGATACCTGTTCAAGTCTGGGGTTCTGCGCCGAGCACGGTGCCATTGCAGCGATGGTTACCGGCGGCGAATATAAGATTACATAAGCTCCTCGCTTATTGCTACTAGGCACAGGCTGGAGGATGACCGCTATATTGAGAGTTCCGGAATCTGCAATGTGCAGATTATCGATAATTCAGCCGAGTTAGGAGAGCATCAAAAACAGAACAGCCACTGGACGGGCCTCTATGAATTCCTAATAATTGCTAATGTCTAGATACAAACATTGCCGATATCTTATTTCGTAACACGTTTTTTCTTGACAAATCTGTGGCAATGGAAAGAATAGGGAAACGATTAAATTAAAATATTGATTGTTGGCCGTTAAGGCAGCGATATCAACAGGTTCCGGACTTTTGGACAATTTGGCTCGATCTTGAAAAAACAGATTACGGGGAATACTATTAACTCAGTCCTTACCATCCCCCTTCAACTCTTTTCCCCCATGCAAGGAGGCACCAAAAATGTGTCAAACTGTTGGGAAGTGTTTTATTGAGGATCCGCTTGCCAAAAGGAAGGACGCAATTTGGGAGGCACGACGGTTTGTAGAAACAAAACCGGAGGGTTCCTATTCGGATTTTGACGCCTACCTCCAAAGCAAAGGAATTTTGCCTCCTTATGATGTGCTTAAGGCAGATATCGGCGAGGCACTGACTTTTTTAAAGACACGGGATCGCGGACCTGAAAGACAACAGGCGTTTGAAAAGATATTGAGCTTGTTCCCAGAACCTTAGTCGTCTTCCTGCAAACTCTCGCCGCTGCCAACAAGATTCCTAAAGCATAACGGATCGGGCCCTACTGAAAGTAGGGCCTTTTTGTTGGCTAAACCTCTTTTTCGGTTCGCAAGGATTCTCTGTGCCGGACAACCACCACCGCAAATCGCCTTACTCGTGCACCAATAACAATCTCCCTGGAGGTCGCCAGTGGCAAGAGATCGGAAATCGTTAAGGACTTCGGAATCACGCCATACATCGCGGATAGGATGAGTTGCAATATTACCGAGAGACATATAGTCGATTTGTTTCCACGCCGGGCACGGATGTATACTGCCATCCGGCCGAACGACTAAAGTATCTCTCCCTCCGTGGCAGGGACGTTTTTCCGCAGGATACAGCAAGTGTCGGAAATCGATGGGGCAGCCCCATCTCACCTTGACAGTGTTTGCTCCCAACGGCTCTCCAGTACTCAGCTCGCCCTTTTTCCACACGTCTGTGATTATTTCCTGCAACTCCATGAATTCCGCCCTTGTAAGCATAAGTTTGCCCATATTTTTTAATGCCCTACCCTGCGGAACCAACCTAAGAAATGCCACCTCCCTTATTCTTTTTTCTGCCAGAAGCTCAATCAACTCCGGAATGTCTTTGTAATTAATTCTCGTTGGTGTGCAGTGTGCAGATAGTACAAGATTATCGTATTTCCTAAAACAATCTATCGCACCCAGAACCATATCAAAATGACCTTTTACATTCGTCATCTGTTCATGGGTGTCCGCCGTCGCACCTTCCAGACTAATTGCAATTCTGTCATCCTCATCTAAAATAGCTGCCAGCGCCTCGGCATCAGAAGGGGTGATCCGTTTTCCAGAATCGCAAATAGCAGCGGTGTAAACGGTTATTCGAAATCCCTTCTTTTTACCGTATCGAATGATTTCGGGAATATCTGGGTGCAGTAGTGGTTCGCCGCCTGATAACTCCAACACCGGCTTGCCACGTTTTCTACGCCGATTATTGATTATCTCAGCGTCTATTTGTTCCGCACTCAGCTTCCCATTACTCAGAAACGGCATGAAGTGAATAAGTTCATCCAGATTTATGCTTTTGGGAGACAGTGGGAGTGCAGATATCGATAAGAATGCAGCCTGATCGACGATGCTCTTAACTTGGTCTAGAGTGAGCTGACTCTGATTGGGCCGTGCATCTGCTGATGAAGAACAGTGAATGCATTTACATAAACACCGGTTAGTGATTTCGACACATACTTCCTCGAGCCCATGCAACATGTCTTTTCTCCACGAGAAAGCAGATATCCCTTGCTTCTTTACAGGACCATTAACTTCAAAATGCCCGTGATGTCAACGAAATATTCTTAGCACATTCGATCCCCTGAATTCATCTCAGAACTTGAATTGGCGTTGAGCCGCCTCAAAATGAAGAGATTTATCGCTAAATAATGACTTAATACCCCACTTTGGAGGGTACATGTAGCGCACGGGCTCGGGATGAGCCCGGAATTGTTGTTTGATTCTGATTCGAGACCCAATACCTGAAACCTCTGGGTGAGCGATGCGAGCATACTTGTCAGTCTCGCAAAACAGGTTTTGGCAATCAATCAGCTGTAAGCGTCTGTCGCCGAGGCGCTCGAAGTGAAGGCCAAGGCGATTAAATTCCTCCTCCTGCCGCTTCGCAACGAGATAGATCACCTCTTCCTCGGTCAAGCCGCCAAGGGTGTAGAAACACTTCCTAATTCCGCTCTTGGATCCCGGACCGGGCACAACAAACTCCATCTCCGAATAGTCGGTCACTTCGGAGTAGTTGATGTCAGTCACAAACTGATACGCCAAGAAGTCACCAATGGTGGGGTAAGACCTTAGGAGATCGAAGGCATCAGACATCCGGGAGCACCGCCTCAGCTTGGCCGAGATGCCGTCGGACATCATCCTTTCCAGCAGGGCTAGATGATTCCTGTGCTTGCGCTCATACCCCAGTTGCGATGCCCCCGAGGGCATGATATACGCCGCTGAGTATATAGAACGCTTGCTATTTAACGCCGACGACAGGACCTTGTCGTACGCCTTGGGCGAGAAGCTGCGGAGCGATAGCTTGCCTAGTTCGCTGCAGAGCAATTGCCATGTTTGGATTTTATTGAACAGCTTGAAGAGCAAGATTCTGAAAACGACCTCCTCTGGAATGGGATCGCCGGCATAAATAACCTCGCGGATAAGGAACTGACTTACTCGGTCAGTGGCGCGGTACGCATTGGTGAACTTGTAGGCACGGAGAATGGGGTCCTCGGTCCACGGAGCGGGGCGACCCATAGCCCGCTCCATGAAGATGCGCTGGCGTTCTGCGGCGAACCGCCAATACGTGTCGAAGACGACGGTTGGCTCTATAGGCGCCCAGCGCTTCCGCACCTCGGATGGATTGCAAATCTTGTCTTCAGCCAATGTCTTCATGCGTATTAGCATCGGACCTATCAGAGATATGCTTGATCATACTCCCGAGTAGTTGCAAGGCCCCTTTGCCCGCAGCACCCGCAACCGGATGGGTTACAAAGCAGCACAGTCCCGCCAGAGTCACGCCAATCTCATGCGCCATAAACATACCCAGCCGACAGAGACCAAGGTAGTTGCCGTAAGCCTTCTCGAAAATATACTGTGTCGGATAGAAGCCAATTACCGTCAGCTCCTTACTCTCGACTCTGAAAGCAACCTGTTGAAGGCAGGGGAAGCCTCGCTGTCTTTGATCGGTAGCATCGATTGCCGGTGCATATATCGAAGCTTGATGAGCGCTGTAACGGTGATTGCCGCCGATGTAGGTGGTGATGATGTACTCGAGCTGATTTCTGCTCCCCGCCCCGAACTCCGGAAAAGCCACTAGGCGTTGGAAGTACACGCCGTTCCGGTTGGGCCTGCACCTCTTCACTCGCGGCCAGATCGCTTCATACCGCTCATAGAGCTCTTTTCTGGGCCTCTTTGGATTCCATATTGAAGCAGGGAAAATCGTATTTGCGACCGTGGCTGTCGAGGAGAGGCCGCGATCTGAAAGCGATCTGTCCAACCTGGAGCGGATCTCATCGCATTCTACGATATTGCCTCCTAGTGTACCAATCTGGATCAGTATCGGTTTAGTCGGCCCCGGCAGTAGGACTTGTTCGAAGGCCCTTGCCCACGCCAATGACAAACAATCGGACGTAATCAAGACCGGTTCAATCATCGCTTTCCTCCGGAAGATGGCGGCATCTCGCCAGACCAGTGTACTCAGCGGGCATCACGCGGATATTGACGGCCCACGGGCCGCAAACTGCGCGGCCAATACCCCGTGTCACGGCGCGAATGTGCGTTGCGGAGGCTGACTCACATACGAGCTTGGCGACCGATCCCTGGGTTACCGAGCCTGCCGGAAGCATCGCCAGGTCACCGACGACAAGGTCGACCGCATGCGCCCAATGCTCGTCAACGATGAGAAGGTCATTTCCCAAGTCAACAGGGGCAAGCCGGGATTTGATTTCCTTCAGCGAGACCTGCTTCAGGTCATCAGCAATAGCCTCGGACATGACGCCTACAGCAGCGCTAGCATGCGTCAAGAATGCCTCGTAGCTGACACCCAGCCAGCAGGAGATCGCATATGCCTGCCCCGGTGTACAGTTCTTCGGATTGATTCCGCGCTCCCTGAAGGCAGTGACAATGGCAAGGCGTGGCATCAGCAATAGACCTGCAAATCGGTCGGCCAGCAGCTCTTCGGGCGGACGGGGGCCCCGACGTGCCTCGGGCAATTCGTCAATGTGCGTGCCGTGGCCGAAGACGTGATGCCCGTATTCGTGTGCGCAAGTGAAGGCCCGGCGACCGCGCGGCCTCAACGACGAAACTATGATCGTCCCGGATTGTCGCTCGTACATGCCTTCCATGCTCGAAGCAGCCATGAATCGGACCCTCGTTCCTCGGCTAATGGCGAAGTCGTATGGACAGATGGGCACTGCATCGTCGACCTCTGCCTCCTGCCTGGCCCTCAGAGCCGCGATTACGGCTTTCCGTTCAAGCACCTTGTCAATCATTTCTTGTGAATCCCTTTGCTGTGGCGAAGGGACTGCAAAAGCCGAAGGACTCGATCAAGGTCATCTTCCTTCAACTTTGCAAGCTCGCGCGCAGCCAATTCTACGCGTGGACGATTGTCTACGCTCCGCGTTCCCGCAAGCCACGCGATGTCAACCTCGTACAGATCGGCTAACTGACGGAGTTCTTCGGTCGAAACTTTCCGCCTGCCCGCTTCCATTTCCGTGACGGATGGGCGATGCATACCCAGGATGCGTGCGACCTGCGCCTGCGAGAGGCCAGCCATTTCTCTTGCCGACCGCAATCGGTCTGCGACGCTGTCAGGTTCCCTACCTTTTGCCATTGACTACTCCTCCTCCGGACGCTTCTGGCCCATCGCCTCCAGCTTGGAGGCAATTTCCGAGATAGTCAGCGCATGCTTCCCATCGTCGGAGATGCAAATGTTCGCGTCTTCCGGAACCTCGAAAAAGCGACTCATTGCGACGGACAACTCAAGCCCGCGCAGGCTATCGAAGCCGGGCAAACCGTTTATGACAGCAGTGTCCGGCACGAGTTCAGTGGACAATTCGCCGGATCGCTCTTGGATGCTGGTAATAGCGGCAGCAACAGCCTCTATGACTTCAGTATGCGTCATAATCGACTCCTTACATTAGGTAAGATATTCTTACTACACCGCTCCCGATATTGCAAGAAAGAATTTTAGTTTCCTCTAAAACAGCTGCCCACCGTACTCACTCATGCGGAGGCCGGCGCGGGTTGCCGCCTTGGATATTTTTGTACTGGTAATGCCATTAACGTCCAAGGTCTAATCCGGTCCATTGCTCGACCGCGTGGGGTTGCCAACATACGCCGTCGCCATCAATGTGCTGAGGATCCTCAAGAATAACGAACCGTACAATCGTTTCACAGGAAGGAACCTGGGACAGTGTGCAAGAAATTGCCGAGGCTGAAAAGCGCGAAAGCCGAAAATATTAATCTCGGCTATTCTCTAGACCATGAACTCTGACATGCCGGCCTGAGTCGAGGGCCTGACGAGACCACTTATGCCGCGGAACAACGGTTCTGATTCCGTCACCTGACTACATTCTTCAGGTAAATCCTACACTTTCGCTACGCGCGCATTCGGTGCCTACGCTTGAGCTGCATGTTAACCGCAGTGACCTTTAGCCGATACTCCAGCATGTCATGGCTCACTCCATACTCACGCGCTGCCGTTCTATGATCGATGCGCTGGGTGGATATTGTCATTAGGGCACCTCGGGGGAGTAAGAGACATCCGGCAAGCCAAGCGGCTTCCTCCTCCTGCTGTTTATTGAAGGTATTCAGTATGAGAAGTCCATCTTCGGTGACATCGATCCTCGCTGGCGCATGGCCGAGATAAATATGGGCCAACTCGTGCATCAGATCGCTCGCTTGGCGTGCAATTGAATGGGACGAATTGAGAATAACGAGATCGGTCGCACCAATGTGCAACATCACGGCGGACCAACTGTCGGGATCCCTTCGCAGCAGGATGTCCAATGACTCAGCGTCCACTCCGGGGACTTCCCCCGCCTTCCAAACCTTCACACCAAGGGTTTCGGCCAAGAGATAAGGATCCAAGGGCGCCGTGGCACCCAGCCCAATTTCCTTGCGTAATTGGACAGCAACATTCTCGCACCAGCTCTTGAAGCCACGTTGGAACATGTTCTTCAATTATCCTTTTAATGTTCGGAAGCTAGGATTGCCCTTTGGGCGGCAAGAATCATCCTCGCAAGGGCTTGCGCCGTCTTCGGATCTAGGGCCTGGTCTTTGCGGAACTGGACCGCAATTGTGGGCCTTTCCGCGGGGGATTGCGTCACCCCCAATACGTGCCCCGGATCAATTTTGAGCCACTTGCAGATCTTCCCGAATGTTTCCAAGTCTGGGAGATTGCCGCGTTCGACCCTCGATAGGGTTGCTGGACTGATTCCGATTTCTTTTGCAGCTTCCCTGATGCCCCGGGTTCCCCTGGCCTCAACGAGCTTGCGTCCGAGTGTTTGAATAGTGATTTTAGCCATAGCGTTTCACACCTAAGACAATGCTTGACAGGTAATACGGCCCGCCTTATACTGTTTCATGTATAAGACAGTTTTGCATAAAGTAGCCGGAGAGTCAAGTGTCCGGCAATTGAGAAAGGTCGAATCTAAAAACAGGAGAACGTACCATGGAACACTCAAACGTTGAAATATTCATCGACAATAAGAAGCACCAATCTCCGAATCCAACTACTGGTTCGGCGTTATACCTGCTCGGCTCAATTGATCCGAATGCGTACGACCTTTACCAGGAAGTCCACGGCAAAGGGGACGACACGTTGATTCCGAACGACAATGGCGTTGTCACCGTGAAAAACGGTGAGCACTTATTCTCGGTCCAAAGGAAGCTCAATCCCGGTGGCTTATGTCGCTAATCCCGGAAGATGATACTGAATTTCTAAAGGAGAAGGGGTTCGATTACGAGCTTGTCCCAGCCGGTGCCGAAGTTCATCTCATAATCCACTGTTTTCCTTTTGAGCCATACGTTCCAAAAGGAGCCGACTTGCTTGTTCGGCTCCTTTCGGGGTACCCCCAGACAGCAGTGGATATGTTCTACACGATTCCGGACCTCAAACTTCCCTCCGGTGCCTATCCACAAAGCTGTGATCAGCACCCGAGTATCGGCAATAGGCCGTGGCAGCAGTGGTCGCGCCACCTGACATGGCGTTCCGGCACTGACAACCTCCGCACTTTTATCGCCGCGGTCACAGCAGAGGTCAACAAAGGCATCTGACATGCGATACACGATTACATTCATAGAAGAGGACTATGCGCGGCTCACCAACCACCTCTTCCGTTCATCAACGGAAGAAGCCTCCTATCTGCTCTGTGGCGTCTCGACAACCACTAGCGAAACTCGTTTGCTCGTGCGTGATGTCGTTCCGGTGCCGACAGCAGAAATCGATCACTCTTCCGATGTGCACATGCAAATCCAACAGGTATCGTTCATGCGCGCTATAAAGACCGCAGCCGAGCGTGGGATGTGTTTTGTGTTCGTACACTCGCATCCACCGACCATTCCCACCCACTCCAAGCAAGACGATCAAACTGAGGCGTCGCTGTTTCGAACAGCGTACCATCGCATCCACAGCGAAACAGCCGTCCATGGCAGTATCGTGTTCTCCTCGCCGGAGAAGCCGGTCGGTCGCGTCTGGCTGGAGAACGGCGCCAAGGTACAGATGGAACGTATCCGCATTGTTGGTAATCGTTTTCGCTTCGCTATGGACCTTAGTGGGACCGATGTTCGTCTTGATTATTTCTCCCGCCAAGTGCTTGCATTTGGTGAAGATCTCCAGAAATTGCTGCATCATCTAACCATCGGCATCGTCGGCATGGGCGGAACTGGTTCGGCGGTTGCCGAGCAACTCGTCCGTCTTGGCGTGGGAAAACTTCTCACTGCCGACAGACAGGATTTGGAGAGATCCAATGTCACACGAGGATATGGCTCTCGCGTCATTGACGCCGGCGCGGCCAAAGGAGATGTGTTTCGGCGCCATGCCGATGATATAGGGCTTGGAACAGTTATTGAAACGATTCCGGAAAATGTGACGAGCAAGGCCGTGATCGAACGGTTTCGGGAGTGCGACCTGATCTTCGGCTGCACGGATCGCGAGTGGGGCCGTTCCATAATAACTCGGTTTGCTCTTTGTTATCTGATACCTGTGTTCGATCTCGGCGTTAAGATAGACTCCGCGGAGGGGAGCGTAAAAGCCGTAGAAGGGCGGATTACGACGCTTTTACCCGGTGCGGCGTGTTTGTTTTGTCGGGAGCGGATCTCAGGCGACTTCATCGCCGCTGAGGTGTTGGCAGAAACAGATCCGGCTGAGTACGAGCGTCTCCGAAAGCAGGGGTATGTTCCGGAACTTCGCACGAACGCGCCCGCGGTTATACCCTTTACTTCGTCGGTGGCATCTTTTGCAATTAATGAACTACTGCATCGGCTCAGCGGCTACATGGGTGACGATCGGGTCAGTACCGAGTTATTTTTGCTTTTCGACGACTCCAAGATCATAAAAAATTCGACGTCCCCGATTTTGGGGTGTCGCTGTGCCGATCGAAATAACTGGGGCCGGGGAGACATGGATCCCTTTCTGGGTTTGACCTGGGGTTATTGAAATCATGAAGCGCCTCGCTCGGCTTATTGTCCGCATAATGCCTCGCCTCCTGAGACGGCGTCGCTTCACAGGTGCGCGCATCGTCGAGCGGGTCAGTGAAATCCCGAGTCAGACTGGCGCACTCATATACGTCGTGGAGCGAAACGGGAATCCGCAGTGGGCGGTCTTTGACTGTCCTTGTCGCACGGGGCATAGGCTTTCGGTGAATCTCCGTGCCACCGATTACCCTCACTGGACTCTAAAACGAGACAGAGATTTTGTAACACTTAGTCCCTCGCTCTGGTATCGCGATCAATGTCATAGCCACTTTTGGATAAAACAAAATCGTGTGAAATGGGTTCGACAGGAAAAACATTAGCTTAGCCCTCGTTTGCGCAAAACCCCTAAACGCCATAGAATCAAGGCATCTGCCCAGCAGTTTTCGGCTGAAATCCCTAGTCTTTCTGATATGATAGCGGTCGTGCCTCGTTCCTGGAGAAACATCTCCTATTGCCAATTCCTAAGTTTCAGATGGGCGTAACAACGAAAACGCATGCTCACCGAAGCCGACTCCTGCCGTAAATACGTGCTCCCCAAGCTCTATGCTGTAGGCTGGACCGACGACCAGATCAGCGAGCAGAAGAGCTTCACCGACGGCCGTATCGTGGTCGCCGGAGTAAAACCGACCCGCCGTCCTCAGAAACGGGCCGACTACCTTTTGAAGTACCGCCGCGACTTCACGCTCGCAGTCGTGGAGGCTAAGTCCGTCTACAAGAAACCCGGCGACGGCCTCCAGCAGGCCAAAGAGTACGCCCAAATCCTCGGACTCAAGTTTGCCTATGCTACCAATGGCCAGGGGATCGTCGAGCATGACTTTTTTAGCGGAAAAGACAACGACCTGGAGACCTTCCCTACACCAGAGGAACTTTGGGCTCGGCTCAAAGCCGCGGAAAACATAACCCCTGAAATCGCCGAGCGCGTACTCGCCCCTTATTACCACCTCTCGGGAAAGACTCCACGCTATTATCAGAAGATTGCGATCAACGCCGCCGTGAAGGCAATCCTGCAGGGGAAAAAGCGCGTGCTTCTCACGCTCGCCACCGGCACCGGCAAGACCGTGGTCGCGTTCCAGATCTGCTGGAAGCTCTGGAATTCGCGTTGGAACCGGACGGGAGACTACCGGCGTCCGAGGATTCTCTACCTGGCCGACCGGAATGTCCTGGTGGACGATCCCAAGGACAAGATCTTCACGCCCTTCGGCGATGCCCGATACAAGATCGAAGGCGAGGCAATCAAAAGCCGGGAGATGTATTTTGCCACCTACCAGTCAATCGCGCGGGACGAACGCCGCCCCGGCCTTTACAGGGAATATGCACGCGACTTCTTCGATCTCATTATCGTGGACGAATGTCATCGGGGCAGCTCCCGCGACGAATCGAACTGGCGTGAAATTCTCGAATACTTCGAGCCGGCCTTTCAGCTTGGTATGACTGCAACTCCGCTACGCGAAGACAACCGCGACACTTATCGCTACTTCGGCAACCCTCTCTACACATACAGTCTCCGACAAGGGATTGATGACGGATTTCTTGCCCCCTACAAGGTCCACCGCATCGTCACGACCGCGGATGCGGCAGGCTGGAGACCGAGCAAAGGTGAGCTGGATCGTTATGGCAGAGAGATCCCCGACGGCGAGTACAGCACAAAGGACTTCGAAAAGATCGTTGCTTTGAAGGCCCGCACCGAGGCTATCGCCCGGAATCTGACCGACTTCCTCAAGAAGACCGACCGGTACGGGAAGACGATCGTTTTCTGCGTTGACCAGGAGCATGCCGAGGAAATGCGGAAGGCCATCAACAACCTCAATGCGGATCTCGTCAAGCAGAATCCCGACTACACGGCCCGTATCGTTTCCGACGAGGGCGCGATCGGCCGCGGGCATCTGGATCGGTTCATGGAGCTGGAAACCCTGGTACCTGCCGTCGTCACCACCTCCCAGATGCTCACGACCGGCGTGGACGTGCAGACCTGCAAGAACATCGTGCTCGCCCGCGTGATCAACTCCATGACCGACTTCAAGCAGATTATCGGGAGAGGGACTCGCGTTCGGGACGACTACGGCAAGCTATATTTCAACATCCTCGACTACACAGGGAGCGCCACGCGGATGTTTGCCGATCCGGAGTTCGATGGCGAGCCGGTGCTCGTGACCGAAGAAGAGATGAACGACAAAGGCGAGACGGTCGGGAAGCCCGAAGTCATCGCCGAAGAGGAATCGGGGAAGGAAGTGGGCGAAGAGGAACCTTCTTACGGTCCTCCATCCGATGGCCCGGAAGGCCCACCGCGCAAATACTACGTGGACAATGGCTCCGTCGAAATAGCCGCCCATCTCGTCTACGAACTCGACCCAGACGGCAAGCAGCTCCGCGTCGTCAAGTTCACGGACTACACCGCTGACAAAGTGAGGAACATGTATGCGTCCGCCGCGGCACTCCGCTCAAACTGGAGCAACGCCGAGGAACGGACATCCATAATCCAGGCGTTGGAGGAGCGAGGGATATCGTTCAGCGAGCTGGCTGAGGCGGCTAAACAACCTGACGCCGATCCTTTCGACCTCCTCTGCCATATCGCATTCAACGCACCCCTCCGGACGCGAAGGGAGCGCGCGGAGATGGTCCGCAAGGAAAAGACAGATTTCTTCGACAAATACTCGCCCGAGGCCCGCGCAGTCTTAAATGAGATGCTCGAAAAGTACATCGAATTCGGGACCGCGGAGTTCAAGATCCCGGAGATCCTCAGGGTTCCGCCGATCTCGGATCGAGGGAACATACCCCAGATTACGGCGCTTTTCGGCGGAGCCGAAAAACTGCGGGCGGCCGTAATCGAACTGCAAACCCTTCTTTATGCAGCTTGATCTTTAAGCCATGCCAAAAACCAAATCGAAAGCAATCATCCCTCAATCGACAGCCCAGCAGCTGGGAAGTCTCATCAAGTCCTGCCGCGACATCATGCGGAAGGACAAGGGGCTGAACGGCGATCTCGACCGTCTTCCGATGCTCACCTGGATCATGTTCCTGAAGTTCCTCGACGACATGGAAGAGATCCGGAAAGAGGAGGCGACGCTCGCCGGAAAGAAATTCAGATCGGCAGTCGAAGCTCCGTATCGCTGGCGCGATTGGGCTGCCAAAGAAGACGGCATTACCGGGCCAGAACTCATCGCCTTCATCAACCAGGACGAAGCGGTCCGGCCCGATGGCAAACGTGGCCCAGGTCTTTTTGCACACCTTCGCTCGCTCCAGAGCACAAACGGGGATCGCCGGGACGTTATCGCACGGGTTTTCGACGGTACCGTGAACCGTATGGTCAACGGATACCTTCTCCGGGACGTGCTCAATAAGGTCAACGAGATCCATTTCCTGTCAAAAGACGAGATCCACACTCTTGGGGCTCTCTACGAGACAATGCTGCGGGAGATGCGAGACGCGGCCGGAGATTCGGGTGAGTTTTACACGCCACGCGCTGTGATCAAGTTTATCGTGAGCGTCATCAATCCCAAGCTCGGAGAGACGATGCTCGATCCTGCCGCCGGCACCGGTGGATTCCTCGTCGAAGCCTTCGAACACCTGAGTAAACAATGCAAGAAGGCTGATGACTTTGCACGGCTGCAGCGGGGGACGATCCACGGAATCGAGGCCAAATCTCTTCCATATCTCCTCTGCCAAATGAACCTGTTGCTGCATGGGCTCGAATATCCCGAAATAGACCCCGGCAATGCCCTGCGTTTTCCGCTCCGGGAAATTGGTGACAAGGATCGCGTGGATGTCATTATGACCAATCCGCCTTTCGGTGGCGAGGAGGAGCGCGGGATTCTCTCCAACTTTCCGGAAGACAAGCAGACGGCGGAAACAGCGCTTCTGTTCCTGCAGCTCATCATGCGTAAGCTCCGCCGACCCGTGGGAGGTTCAAAAGGCGGCCGGTGCGGCATGGTCGTGCCGAATGGCGTGCTCTTCGGAGATGGTGTCTGCGCCCGGATCAAAGAGGAACTGCTCAAGGAATTCAATCTCCACACAATCGTGCGACTTCCCAACGGTGTGTTCGCGCCATACACGTCGATTCCAACAAATCTCCTCTTCTTTGACCGCTCAGGCCCAACCAAAGACATCTGGTATTACGAGCAGCCGATCCCTGAAGGCAGGAAGAATTACACCAAGACACAGCCAATGCAGTTTGAGGAATTCGCGCCTTGCCTTGAATGGTGGAAGAAACGGAAAGAGAACGGAATCGCCTGGAAAGTCTCGGCGAAAGACATCTTAAAGTATGGCGCGGACGGCAACCTTGTGTCCGTCAACCTTGATATCAAAAACCCGAACAGCAAGCAGGATCTTGAGCACCTTTCGCCTGAAGAGTTAGTCGATAGCATTTTCGAAAAAGAAAAGCGTATCACCGATCTTATGGAGGAAATTAAACAGGTGCTCTCGCGGACAAAGGAATGAACACGAATTGGCCACGGATTAAACTGACTGAAGTCTTAGAGCTCGATCTCGATCGGATAGATATCGACTCATCCGAAACATATGAAATGGTTGGCGTCTATAGTTTTGGCCGTGGATTATTTCATCGCGAACCAGTGCAGGGCTCGAATACAAGCTATAAGTCGTTCTATCGATTGAAGGCCGATCATGTTGTAATGAGCCAACTGTTTGGCTGGGAAGGCGCACTCGCCCTCAGTTCTGCCGAGTTCGCTGGAAGATATGTATCTCCCCAATTTCCAACGTTCCGCTGTAAATCTGACCGTCTTGAGCGAAGCTATTTAGGTTGGTATATACAGCGACGAGCATTTTGGGACGATCTCGGTAAGCGCACGCGTGGTATGGGAGATCGCCGCCGAACTCTGAGTCCCGAGGCATTGTTAAACTGCGAGATTCCCCTTCCTTCTCTTGATGAACAACGCCGCATCATCGCCCGTATCAAGGAGCTTTCAACCAAAATCGAGGAAGCCAGATCGCTGCAACAACAAGTGCAGGAAGAATGCGAAATTCTTTGCCGCTCCATAGTTCTGTCTGGATCATGCAAGCCGACGCCAATGCGGACACTTGTGAGACTCAGAGAATGTGATGTAATCGTAAGGGCGGAAGAAAACTATGACTTTGCAGGCGTTTATTGTTTCGGCAAAGGTGTATTTAAGGGTCAACGCAAATCTGGATCGCAATTCGCGTACTCCAAGCTGACGCGCCTCAAAGCAGGCAATTTTGTATACCCGAAATTAATGGCTTGGGAAGGCGCATTAGGGATTGTTCCCCAGGACTGCGAAGGGTTATTCGTTTCGCCTGAGTTTCCTGTCTTCGAGCTCGATGAGAGTCGCGTATTGCCCGAGACGTTGGATGTCTATTTCCGGATGCCTTCAGTTTGGCCGGAATTGGCGGCAATCAGCACCGGCACCAATGTCAGAAGAAGGCGGCTCCATCCTTCTGCATTCCTTAATTTTGAAGTGCCACTTCCAAGCATGGAAACCCAAATGCGCCTTCGGAACCTAAGGCAAGTCCTTACTAGATTGAAGCCAATCCAAGTCCAAGCCGCCGCCGAACTCAATGCCCTCATGCCTTCAATCCTCTCTAAGGCCTTTGCTGGAGAACTCAAACGTTAGGATGCGATATGTCTCTCATAAGAAGCCTTTCTCGACTCCCAAAATCTGATAGGAAACCCGAAGGACTTTAAATGCCATTACCAGGCGGACCAAGCGACAAAATCGGCAACCGCTACGAACTATGGTGGACGGTATCGCAGCTCGTCAGAATGCTCCTCGGAGAAGTGGAAAGCATTCGGATTGAGGATCCCGGTGTTGTTAAAGCTGAATTTGTGGTTGTCGGACCGTACCGAGAACTCCACCAGGCCAAACGCAGCCATCCGACAGGAAAATGGACTCTTGCGACACTTGGTAGCTCCGATGTTAAGTTGCTTCAAGCGATATGCGATCAGCTGGCCGGAAACGATGACCGTTTCGTGTTTGTGTCGAGCAGCGATGCAAGAGAACTCGCAGAACTCTCAGAACGCGCGCGGCAGGCAGAAACACCGGAAGAATTTCAGAAAACATTCCTGAAGGCAGAAGAGCCAGCCGCAAGCTTCAAAAGACTTAGCGCATACTGGAAAGACCCGGATGTCAGATCTGCCTACGACATGCTGCGGCGGATTGAGGTCCGCACGATAGATGAGAGAGGCATTGAGGAGAAAGTGGAGTATGGCCTACGAGTCCTGTTCCTCACCACCCCGAGCCAAGTCTGCAGTGAACTTCGCCGCATAGCTCAAGATTCAGTGCATCAAACCATCACGCGGGATATCCTCGTTAATAGTCTCGCACAGCGTGGCTTCAAGCTCCGGCGTCTGGCAAATATCTCCATGGCGAGCGTCCTCGTTAGAGAGGTTACCAAACGCTACATTGACGGTGCGCGAAAAAAACTCATCCGGCAATCGTTGCTTCCCAGGGCAGCAACACAGACTCTGCTCGCGAAACTTGGGGGGCCGGCTTCCGACTTCGTCCTTATAGGGAAAGCGGGTGCGGGGAAAACTGGCTGTGCTCTGGAGTTTGTCGAAGCGGTTCAAGCACGAAACATCCCAGTCTTGGCGTTCCGGATGGATCGACTCAAACCCGTAGCCACCGCACCGGAACTGGGGAAAGAACTTGGACTCGAAGAGTCCCCAGTACTGGTCCTTGCCGCTGCGGCGAGTTCGGAAGCGGTTCTCGTCATAGATCAACTCGACGCAGTGGGCACTACATCGGGCCGAGCCACGAGCTTCTTTGATGCCGTTGAAGACCTACTGGCTGAGGCTCGTGGTTTGCGAGGGCGACTTGTCCTCCATGTCGTCGTGGTGTGCAGGGAGTTCGATTGGAACAACGACCACCGGCTGCGGCAAATGCTATCTAAGGAACATGCCAAGGTAGAAGTCGCAGAGTTTTCCGTGGATGAAGCAAAGCAAGTGCTCTCCGGTTCAGGGTACAATCCGTCACTCTTTCTCCCACGCCAACTCAGTCTACTGCAGCTTCCCCAGAATCTTTCGCTCTTTTTAGACGCAAGGTTTGATCCTTTACAGGCTCCGAGATTCAATACGACGAAGGAGCTTTTCGATCGCTACTGGGCGGAGAAACGTTGCGCAGTGTCGCAGCGTACCAGCCCTATACCGGACCACTGGATGGACGTTATCGGAACCCTTTGTGAGGAAATGACAGAGACACAGCAGCTGTCCGTGCCACTTGAGAAGCTGGACAGAATACCAGGCAACTACTTGGCGCAGATGGCCTCAGAAGGGGTACTTACCTACGACGGGCGGCGGTACGGATTTGGACACGAGGGTTTCTTTGACTACTGCTTTGCCCGCGCATTTGTTACGAGGCAAGAATCTCTCGTTGCGTTCTTGACGAAATCTGAGCAGCATCTTTTTCGCCGGGCACAAGTGAGGCAGGTTCTCGCATACCTTCGCGATGCTGATCACAAGCGCTACTGTAACGAACTCGGTGCGCTACTCGGGGACGGGCGAATCAGATCTCACCTTAAGGATCTCGCCCTTGCGCTCCTTGCGGATGTGCCGGATCCGACGGAAGACGAATGGGCTTTGCTGGAGCCGTGGGTCAAGCAAGTGCTGAAGTCCCTGGAGGCAGGGCAACCGACGACGGACAAGCTGGCAGCGCTCGCCTGGCAACATTTCTTCACATCTCCATCATGGTTTGATTTCGCGGATCGGCGGGGATTTATCCAGACATGGCTCACTTCCGGCAGTGACATGCTGGTGAACACCGCGATAACATACCTCCGGTCGCATCAACGGCAGTCGCCAGACCGAGTCGCCGCGATGCTCGAACCATACACCGACCGGGGCGGCGAATGGATGAATCGACTGCGGTTCGTCGTGGAATGGGCCGATCACGCAAACAGCCGCCCATTTTTCGAACTACTCCTGCGGCTTGTGGATAATGGCACACTCGATACTGCCCGCGGCCCGATTGCGGTCAATAGTACGTTCTGGAGCATGTTCCACGATTTAGAAAGCACTCGTCCAGAGTGGTTACCGGAGCTGATCGCACACTGGCTGCGCCGGCGACTTTCATTAGTGAGAGTTCAGAATAAAGGGGCGGATTGGAACATACTTTTCGACCATGATAGTTTTGCAGCAAAAGCCTTCCAAACCGCTGGAGTCAAGGGAGCCGCTTCTTTTGTTCGGGACGTGCTTCCTATAATCCTGGAAATCGCAGATGCTGCCGTGTATGAAAATTCCAATCCCCCAAAACGTGATGCCATCTGGCCGTTCATCATGAAGAACGAGCGCTTAATGGCTCGGGATGCTTGCCTGGATGCATTAGTTACAGCCCTTACTACAATTGCGGCAGATAGCTCAGCAGATCTCCAAAGTACTATGACCGAGCTTAAACGTCGTGATACATACATCGCAAACTTTCTTTTGCTAAATCTCTATGCGGCAGATGCTCATAAATATGCCGATGAGGCAGTCGAACTTCTCTGTCGCGAACCATGGCGTTTTGAGTGCGGATTTTCGGATAGCGCATTCTGGTGTGCCATGCAGCTGATTCGCGCGGCTGCTCCAGCGTGCAGTACGGATAATCTAGTGAGACTTGAAGCAACTATTTTGGGCTACACATCATTTTTCGAGAAAACCAGCAAAGGTTTCAAAAATGCAGGCAACGCTCGGTATTCTCTTTTGTCCGCCATACCGGCCAGCCTTCGATCCGAAGATGCAAATCGCCAGTATGCGGAACTTGAACGAAAATTCGGCGAGCCCGACCAGGCGCCGCAAGGGATACGCGGGGGCCGCATTGGATCACCAATCCCACAGGACGCCACTGAGAAAATGACGGACGAACAGTGGCTCAAGGCCATCGCAAAACACAACTCGGAAGAACCCACGCGGACCGCGGAGGAGTTTTTCAAAGGCGGCGCACGAGAACTGGCGCTGATGCTCAAGGGCTGCGTAGAGAAGAACCCGGAGCGGTTTGCCGCCCTTGCCTTGAGATTCCCGGCGAAAGCCAATCCTGTCTACTTGGAGCAAACACTCTTTGGGTTGAAAGGCGAAACCGTCCCAAGCGAACTCAAAATTGCCGTCTGTCGTAAGGCATATCAGGATTCTCGCGAACAATGCGGGTCCGAAATTGCGGACGTGCTAGGCACGGTCAAAAATGGGTTGCCGGATGACTGTGTAAATATTCTCGTTTGGCTTGCCACAGAACATCCGGATCCTGACAGAGAACTCTGGCAAGAGACAGCCGCCGGAAGCGGCAATTACTATTATGGCGGAGATATTTTAACCAATGGAATCAATACAACGCGCGGTCGTGCTGCGGAGGCCCTTCAAGCTCTTATCCTAGAAGACGCCGGATACATCGAACGGTTTCGCCCCACGCTCGAACGGATAGTGCAGGACAAGAGCATATGCGTGCGTTCATGCGTCGCGGCCGTCCTCTGCGCTGTTGCTAACTACAACAAGCCTCTCGCACTGGAACTCTTTATTAAGATGGATATTTCTGACGAACGGTTGCTTGGCACAGCGTATGTGGAACGATTCATTTGGAGCGGCCTTCGTGAATATTTCGAAAAGCTCCGACCCTACGTGGAACGGATGCTCCGGTCGAACGACATGTCCACGTGTGAGGCGGGAGCTCGGCTTGCAAGCATTGCGGCATTGCATCATAAAAGCGCGATTAACCTGGAGGAAGAGGCAACGGCCGGCAATTCGAAGCAACGGCTTGGCGTTACTCAGGTGGCGTCGGCTAACATTACTTCTGACGTCTACCGCGCTTGGTGCGAAAAGCGTTTGGCCGCGCTATTCAACGACGAGGATGAAGACGTCCGCCGTGAGGCGGCGACCTGCTTCGGCTATCTTGGAGATGCCACATTAGAAACCTACGAAGGTCTCATTTTAGCTTTCTGCGACAGCAGGGCATATCAGGATTCATCGTTTCCCATTCTCCATACGTTGGAAAATTCGCTCCGTCGCCTACCGGGAATAACCTGTGCTGTCTGCGAGAAGTTCCTTGCCCGCTTTGGTGCTGAAGCCGCAGATATCCGAACGAGCCGGGCCGGGGATGTCCTAACCGTGGCGAAGTTGATCTTTCGGACGTACCACCAACATCAGGCCGACGAATGGACGGCGAGATGTCTCGATCAGATCGACCGTATGTGCTTGGAAGGCATCGCTGACGCGAAACGAGAGTTTGAGGAGTTTGAGCGATAGGCAATTGGGCAATTGTGGCGGTGGGCCAATCCCGGAAGGCCTGTGCACCATTTTGTGCCGAGAAGCCGCCGAAGCGGGCATGGGCCGAAATAATTCCGTGTACTTATTATGTACCAACTTTCCTGGAAACCTGAGCAACGTGCTTTTGGCGCTCACTGCAAAACCTGTAACTTACGTCGGCTCAACGCGGTAGGAGCAACCGATTCCCATGCACCTCCGCCACGCAACAACTCATTTATAATCATAGGTTAACGAAAGATGTGAAGTCTGCCTGTACATGATTTTGTCCACAGACCACTGCTAAGTCATTTAATTCAGCGCCGCTTTGATTTCATT
>Ga0187874_10000052_pt1 | contig 146413 bp, 132 predicted proteins | sample June2016WEW_16_1_3_FD_132993 | JGI IMG/M metagenome (GOLD analysis project Ga0187874, IMG submission 132993) | Peatland microbial communities from SPRUCE experiment site at the Marcell Experimental Forest, Minnesota, USA - June2016WEW_16_150 | ecosystem: Environmental > Terrestrial > Soil >... | reverse complement strand
GTTCAAGGCGCGTGACAGAAGGAGGTCCCGCCACGTAGCGTGACCATCACACAACCGACACGCCGAGGGCTCAACTGGTCAATTTCGGTGAGCAACTCTGGTCAATTTCGGTGAGCGCCATCACCTCTTCACGTCGCCTTCGAGTTGGATTTGTCGGGTCGTGACACAAAGCGTTCCTCGCTCGGTTGGCCGATCGCCCCCCACAAAGGTGGCCCGGTGTTGTCGCAGGTCCTCCCGCCAGCAACAGGATTCCTTCGAACTGATATGTCCCGTAGCGCTGTGATCTGCCGGCTTGCGGTCGTGATCATCGCGTCTCGGACATCAACTGCCTGAGTTGCGCTCTCACCGTCGCACGAACGTCATCTGGGAGCCCATCCCTCTCCGCCCCTGCAGCCTCAATCGCTTCGGGTGCCCGCGCTAAGAGGTTGTTGACCACCTCCGCAGCATGGTTCCTTGTCATGCCCCAATGTTCGGCTTCGTTAAGGATCCGGGCAACCGTGACCTTGTTGATCCGACGCAAGTTGTCGATGTACATCGCCATGCGATCGATGCCGTAGTGGAGTGTGCAGAGCACGTCGTATAGAGGGCTCAAGGTCAGGGCACCTGAGTCGTGGTGAAGCAGAGAAAAGTTCTTCCCGTGGGCATCCCCATTGGTCACAAGAGCGTTGACGGTCACTGCACGCAACAGGGCATCGAGGGAATCGGGTGCCGCCGCGGCCTGCAGGATGTCTGCGATCTTCTTCAGCGACGGCCCACCATCTTCTTCGTACTTGTTGTCTGGAAGGACCCCGGTCGCTTGGCAGAGGTCCTCCTGGTGGATCCGAACGACCGCCCCTGTCTCGTCGACGACACGGTCAAAGCGCTCGACCACGAGTAACTTCCTGCCGCCGATCATGGTTGTTTCGACATGAGCCACGGACAGGCCGAGGTGTTTGGCAACGCGCATGCAGAAGGCCTCGTTCTCCACGCTTGCCGGGAACCGTTCGATCTGCGGTTTGACGATATGAGTGGTGGGGGTCCCGTCCACCGGTCGTCCCCACCTGCTGTCAGGCAGGCGCGTGAGGAGAAGCTTCTTTTGAACACCACCTAATGACAGCCGCACCCGCTCGTCTATTCCAAGTGGGGCGATGCGGAGGTTGGCGATCAGCGCCGAGATGTCCTGCTCCGTCAAAAGCTCTGCTGTCAGCGTCGATGCTGGTGGGGGAGGAGGTTCCTCGGCCGGCTGGATCACCAATGCCCCGGCACAATCCCGGCCTATGGCACGGATCAGGCCGTACGTGTCGCTCGCCCGCAGGTTGAAGTCCCGGGCGACGGTGAGGCGGGACTGCCCCTCCGGGAGCAGTCCGTCCAGGAACGGTCGGACGACGCCCTGGGTGTGGCGCTCCGGCCGGACCGGGAGGCTGAGCGACAGCAATGGTGTACCCAAGGCGTAGCGACTGAGCGCTTCTGACGTGTAAGTGAGCCTCAGCCGCCGCCGTTCCTCCTCGACAATCGCGATCGGTTGGTCGTAGAGCCAGATCGTCAGCCCCTCCGCCACTACCACTCCGCCTTGTCCAGGGTCATCCGCACTCCGAGCTGCTTCAAGACGCGGAGGATCCGCCTTACCTGCTCGGTCTCTTTTCCCCGCTCGAGGTCAGACAGGTATGTCCGGTTCAGCCCTGCACGCTCGGCCAGCTCTTCCTGGGTAAGGCCGGCTTCCTGCCGGTAGTGGCGGATCGCAGAGCCGAGAGCCTCCGGGGTGTAGATGCGATATGGCTGCGATGTCTGCATATCCGGATATTATAGCATGATGGCGCTATATCTGAATATCCGGATATGGCGTCTTAGAGCGCTGATGTCCGAAAATCAAGATACCGGTTGGAGACGCCGGAACGTCCGAAGAACCAGACGCCCGTGTTCCTTTCCCCGAGGTTCGGACACTGGCTGACGGCCGCTCGCACGTACGACGCTGTCTTCAGCGGCCGCCGGCATATCAGCATCGCCATCACCACCATGGAAGTCACCACCACCGCTACGACGACCGTCGCCACTATCAGGAACACCAGGACGCCACGAAGATGAGGATGAGGAAGAAGATGACGATGATGATGAAGAAGGCCAACTAGTCAAGGCGATGCGCAGGCGAACGAGCTCGCCGTCGCCAACGGCAGAGACGGAATCTCTACCCAGGCCTACGCCTTCCTGAAGCTGATTCTCCAGGTAGAATCGGTGGCGAGACATCCCAGGCGGGCTTACGAGGTGCATCCCGACGTGTCGTTCGTACACGCGAATGGTGGAGCCCATCTGCCGTGGTCCAAGTCGTCGTGGAACGGCATCCATTTGCGCAAGCGGATCTTCGTATCGCGAGGGATCTCCTTGCCAGATGATCTCGGCGTCCCGGAGGGGCCGGCTGTGCGGATGTGCTTGACGCTGCAATCGCAGCCTGGTCTGCGGATCGGATTGCTGGCGGAAAGGCGGTTCGCTTGTCGGAAGGATCGGACCGGGCTGGTGCCATCTGGAGTTGACGACTCTCTTGCCCCCGAGGTTGCCGCGATCCACCGCGCAGTCGTCTGGCGCGTCTGACCCGTTACTCAGACCGCCAATATCAGGGTTGACTCAAGCGTCACCGCAGGTAGATCGCTCGTAGTCAACGCGAATATCGGGCCCCCGCCACCAAACCAATTTATGCCATCTACATGGGGCTCTTAGAATGCGATTTGAACCCTACGACCGCCAAGTATGCGTGGCCTTCCAGATTGGTCAGCAAGCAGACGCACAGAGAGCGAGAAAAATCGCAGTCTCGCACCATTGGAACGTCCAGTAATGACTACTGGGCTGATAGACTACGGATTGGTGGATGTTCTGGCCGGCAGTTAGAGCCGTGCATTGCTTGACCGTTCCACTCTGGCAGTCCGTACTGGGCAGCACGCACTCTTGACCGGTCCGAGTGACAGCCTCGTTGGAGAGAATGAGAGCGCCCGATATCTTCACCAAGGCACCCGGCGCGTTTATTGGCAAGGTCAGCTCGTCATTGTTGATCAATATGACGTTATTGTCGACACATTGAGCACTTATCGGTGGGATATACGTGCGGACCTGACCGGGTAGTGTGGCCTGACCGAGCTGGGCCAGGCGAGCTGTACCGCGACGAAGATAGGCAGCGTAAGCGCCATGGCTGCCAGGATCCGGCGGCTTAGCGCACCGATGACGACACCAAGCACGGAAGCAAAGACTGCATAACCGGCTGGAGCGACGCCACTCGCTGCGAACATCAGCGGAGAGAACCTGTCGACGTAGCTCAGATCGCCCGATGAGACCCCGGTGCGAAAGAGCGGATTGCGATCAAGGCGAGCTTAACGGCGAGCCAGTGTCTCGGACTGACTTGACAGCGGACGAGCAGCTATGCTCATCGGTCCGAATTGTCCTGCAATGATGTCCACATACACGCAAGGCTCAGGAGCTACAAGGCGTATAGTTTCGGGTGCGCGCTGGCAGCGTTCGGATCTCAGGTAATGGTGAGCGTGACCTGGGGGCTCAGAAGCAGACCAGCGGGGTTGCTAGCAGCGACGGAGAATGTATACGCGTTAGGGACGGTGGGAGTTCCGTGCAGGGTCCCATCAGGGTCGAGAACCAGTTCGGTCGGTAGGCTTCCGCTTGCCAGTCGGTAGGAGGGTGCTGGCCGCCCGTTAGCTACGAATCGATACGTATACAGCGTGCCCACTGTCCCATCCGGTGGAGCCAACTCTGAGAAGACACTTGGTTTCGTGCCTCCCTGAGACATAGTTACTGCGGTGCTGAGTGCCTGGTCGGCCGTCTTTGAAGAAAAATAGAAGGCCACGGCACTTCCAAGGCTGGCAATGAGTCCACCGAAGAGCATGCTTTGCAACGTGGCGTTGTTGATAAGTAGAGCGGCAGCACAGAAGGCCAGGAAACCGAATACCAGCGCAACGGCAATCCAGCTACGAACTATGGACGCCGGCGGATCGCCCTCGCCGCTTGTGATGACACTGCGTCCCAAGATCACGACAAGCCCGGCCAAAAGAGAACCACCAATGACCAGGGCCAAGAGCAGAGTTCCCTGAGAGAAAGTCAGAGTTGTCTCGGCCGAAGCGAGTAGTGAAAACATGACAGTCAACCTCCACAGTCGTGTAGCGATGGCATCTGCTCCGACAAAAGAGCCCTCATCGGACTGCCCAGTTCACGACTGCCCCGGACTATACAGTTTGCTAGTCGCCACCGCCATGGGCTCCGCACCGATGGCGAGTCCTCCGGGGAACAGGTCTCGCGGTCGACTGATTCCCCGGATCCGAATCGCCAGGTACGCGTCGCAACGCTTCAGCTCCAACGATTGAGCATGCTGAGTATCGCCGGGTTGCAAGCTATTTCCGTTAAGTTGCACGCTGTTTCCGTTAGCCGATTCACAGCGAGCGCACTCGCTGCAGTGTCAGGCCGGCTCGTTAGTGGCTACGCGCCGACAGCGGTGCCGATCAGTCGCCCTAGACCGAAGGTGACGCCCGCAGCGAGGAGACCAAAGCAAAGCTGGCGCGTCCCGGAGAAGATGGCGTTTCGCCCTGTCAAAAGGGTGACCAGCGTCCCAATCGTGAACAAGCCTACCGCCGCACAGCATATGGAAGCCAAGAGGGCCGTATTGCCACCCGTGATGAAGTAAGGAACGAGTGGGATGATGGCACCGATTGCGAAGAGAAGGAACGAGAAGCCGCCCGCAGCATAGGGAGATCCACCGAGCTGACTCGGGTCGAGCCCGAGCTCTTCGCGGACCATGGCGTCGAGCGCGGACTGCTCGTTAGCCATCAAGCGTTCCGCGATCTCTTGAGCTTCCTCCTGAGGAAGACCCTTCGCCTCATAGATGAGCGCCAGCTCCTCCCTTTCCTCATCGGGAACCGAGCGGATCTCGGCTGCCTCTGTGCGCACCTGGCGCTGGTACAACTCACGAGCGGTCTGGACTGAGATCCATTCGCCGATGGCCATCGAGAAGGCGCCAGCCAAAAGGCCCGACAGACCAGTGATCAAGATCGCCGCCGTCTTGAGCTGGGCTCCTGCGACGCCCATCACGAGAGCGAGGTTTGACGTGAGACCGTCATTCGCACCGAGTACAGCGGCTCGGAGCGAGTTTCCGCCTACTGACCGGTGGCGGCCCTCCAGTGTCGCAAGCGTCTCGCCGGCAATGCCTTGCGGGGAGCCTCCAGCGATGTAACGCAGGACGCGAGCGTGAGAACGCTCCTGATCAGACATGTTCGTGCCAACCGTCTCAGGTTGGTCGTCGTAGCCAGCTTGGTCGACCTGCTCGAGAGTGGCGACGGTAGGAAGGACGACCCTCGGTCCGAACCGGCTAGCTAGGAATGCCATCGCGCGGGCCCGCCACGAAGCTCTTCGTGGGCCGGGATCGACGCCGATCTTCCGGAGTCTGTCCTCCCAGAAAGACAGATGGCGTTCCTCGACCTCGGCGAGCCGAATGTAGACAGAGGCCAATTGCGGACTCTTCTCAGCTGCAGCCATCGCGCGATAGACGGTCGCGGAATCAATCTCACCCTGCAGGTTGGCCCTGTACCGGGCTGCTTCTGCTGATGTCTTCATGTCCGTTTTCTACCTCCAGTGCGCCGGTCATGTAGGGCTCACCGATCGCGCAGCTCGAGCTCAAGATGCCCACCTGGGTCCAAGCCGCACGACCTACGGGGCTCACCTGCTTGTGCATTGACGGATCCCGAGGCATTCGTGTGTCGCCTTGAGATTCCTTGAGCGCTTGCGTGCGATCGGCGACGCGTGGGCGGTATGGCGGTCCAGGCCAGGTACTTTCGAGAACACCCCACCAAGGAACACGCAGCTCAGGACACGTGCTAGCGCACTGGCCCTGGTATACCTGCCTTGCAGCGCGGCCCCGCCATTGTTCATTTCGACCTGCCTATGTGAAGTGAACCGTCGTCGGGTGGCGAACCGTCGCGGTCACCCGCGGCAGTCTCTTGCGCGCCCGCCGTCCTGGTCGGGTCGTCGAGGAAATCCGCGCTGGGCACGAAGAAGAGGCTTCCGGTCACCGCTTTCGAGAAGTCGAGGATCCGGTCGTAGTTGCCTGGCGGATTGCCAACGAACATGTTTGCAAGCATCTGCTCGGTGACCTCGGGAGTGCTCGAGTAGCCGATGAAGTAGGTGCCGAACTGCGCGTCACCCACGGTGCCGAACGGCATGTTGTCCCGCACGATCTGACGCTCCTCACCGTCCTCGCCGGTGATCGTGTTGAGGGCCACATGCGAGTTGGATGGCTTCACGTCGTCCGGCAGTTCGATGTCGCTCAGCTTTTTCCGGCCGACGACACGTTCTTGCTCCTCGGTCGCGAGCGCGTCCCACGCCTTGAGGTCGTGCAAGTACTTCTGGACGATCACGTAGCTGCCGCCGCCGAACCTGGGGTCCTCGTCACCGACGGTCACAGCGGTGGCCGCCGCCGGGCCAGAGGGGTTCTCAGTACCGTCGACGAAACCCATGAGGTCGCGCTGGTCGAAGTAACGGAACCCGTGCACCTCGTCGACCATTTGCGCGTGGCCTGAGAGTCTTTTCGCGAGCTGGCCGGCGAGCTCGAAGCACAAGTCCATCCGGTGGGCGCGGATGTGAAAGAGCACGTCCCCAGGGGTCGACACGGCCGTGTGCTTCACACCGGTCACCTCACGGAAGGGATGCAGCCCGGCCGGGCGCGGCGTACCGAACAGCCGGTCCCAGAGTCTGGCGCCGATCCCGGTCACACAGGTCAGCTCACCCTCCGGGATACGGAAGCCAACTGATCGAGTCAGGGCGGCGACGTCACCTAGCAGGTCGAGCGTCGCCCGCTCGGCGTCGTTGCCGGGGCCGATCGTGGCGACGAGGAAAATGGCTGCCTCTGTGAGCGGTACCAGCACCGCCTGCGGCGTACCGGTTTGTCCCATGGTTCTCCCCCATCCCTGGCCAGCGGCGCCAGCCCCGAGCTGTCCGGCCCGCGTCGGCCGTTGTCCTCCACGATGATCGCTGATCGGCCGCCTGTGCAAGAAGGCGCGACCTCCGCCACTGTTCTCGTGTCGAGACCGACTTTGCTGTTCGCCCGACCAGACTCGAGCGTGGTGGCGTAGAGCCGTTCAAGGTGTTCGGCACAGACATGACGCGACAGCGTCCGACCGACGGCAGCACGTGGTGTTCGATGTTCCTCCGGCGTGAGTTCAAGGTGCTCGGTCGAAGTACGAGCTTCTCGGTCGGCTCCCTTTGCGGGTCAGGCACGACCGAGCGTTTTCGTGCGGCGCGCAGTCCGACGTCTCCTCCGTGATCAGTATCGAAAGACCGCTAGAAAACGTGCGAAAGCATCGTGGTTCTTCTCGTTACCTGTTGCCGTCCCCGGAGATCAGGACTCGGCTCGTTTCCTCCGCGTTCACCGCAGCGACGCACCGACTGAGGTGTCGTAACCGATGATGGCGGGCAGTACTTTAAGAAAAGCCTCGGACCGATTGGCCTCGCGCCTACATGGCGGGGCGCACGCCAACCTCCTCCAGATGGTTGAGCATGTCCGCAGGATCGGCGTAGACGCGGTACGCCCCGGCTGCCTGGAGCTCGGCTCGCCCGTAGCCGCCCGAGAGCAGACCGACGCCCATCGAGTTGGCACGCTGGGCAGCCAGAAGGTCCCACACGCTGTCGCCGACGACGAAGCTGTGGTGGGGATCGACATCGAGCAGGCTTGCGGCGGCCAAGAACAGATGTGGGTCGGGCTTGGCCCGCTCCACGAGGTCCCTCGTCACCACTACGGTGTTCGCCGGCAGCTCCAACAGCTCGATGGCCGGCGAGGCTGTTATGCGTGACCCGCTCGTTGCGATCGCGAACGGCACCTCGCGGTCGTGGAGGTAGCCGAGGAGTTCCCTCGCGCCAGGAAGTGGCACCACCCCTCCGACACGTCGCAGGTAGTGCTCGGCATGGAGCGCGAACAACCGAGCGAGAGTCTCGGCATCGAGCTCGCGACCGGTCTCACGCTGCAAGGCGTTGAGGAACAATCCTCCGCTCATTCCGATCCTGCGGTGGATCCGCCACACCGAGAGCGGCACGCCACAGTCCGCGAGGGCTTCTTGCCAGGCGGTCACATGTTGGTAGACGGAGTCCACAAGTGTCCCGTCCAGGTCGAACAGGAATGCAGGCTGTGGCACCTCGATGTGCGGTCGCGCGGTGGTGGTCACGAACTCAGTCTACGAGTGGAGCCGAGACTCGGGCGATCCGCCCCTCACTCACTCTGACCTCGTCCGCTCGAGAATCGGTCCCCGCCCTGTTCCAACGGCCGAGCGACTCGGGAGGAATCCGGCACTTTGACTTCGAGCTTCCGCCCTCTCGAGCGCGGTGACTTCACCCTCCTGGCACGGTGACTGCCCTCACTGCACGTGGCTGATGGCGCGGGAGGCCAGATTATTCGACCCGGGGAGGGCGGTGGCCGCCTGTGCAGGACGGAAAGGAAGCGACGGAGGTGCTCATCGTCGAGCACGAGAGCCGACGATAGGCCCATCCGGCGGTGCCGGCTCAACGACCATCCCGACCGGTAGCGGCTGATGGCGGTGGCGGCCACTGACGAAGTTGTCGCAGTGTGGCGCAGCGGGCATGTCTCGGCGCCGGAGGCCGCTGCTGGTCGATGGGGTGACAAGGACCGACTCCTCCCGTCACACTTGTGAGGTGACAACGACCAGCTCTGACCCTGTTGGCGAGACAGCCTGGAGCGCACGTGTCAACGGAGCCCCGATCGCCTTCGACTACGACGACGTCAGCCTCGTGCCCCGCCTCGTCTCCACGCTGACCCACCGCGTCGACGCCGAGCCCAGCATCGAGTTCGGGCCGACGCAATTGGCCCTGCCGATCATTGGTGCCCCCATGCCTGACGTCTGCGGGGCCGAGATGTGCCGAGCGCTGGCCGCTGACGGTGCCGCGGGCATGCTGCACCGGTTCCAGTCGATCTCGGCGCAGGTCGAAAGCATTCATGCCGCGATGTCAGGTGACGACGGAGAAGCGCCTTTGCCCCCGCCCGGCGCGGCTGTCGGAGTCAGCGGCGACTATCGGGAGCGGTTCTCGGCGCTGTACGAGGCAGGCGTGCGCGTGTTCTGCCTTGACACAGCCAACGGCGCCCACGTGCAGGTGGCAGCCGCCATTGCGTGGTGCCGCTACCAGGCAGACGACGTCTTCCTGGTAGCGGGGAACGTGGCCTCGGCCGAGGCATTCCGTTGGCTGGAGGATCAAGGTGCCGACGCGATACGCGTGGGGATCGCGGGCGGTTCGGTTTGCGAGACGCGCACAGAGACGGGAGTGTTCGTCCCCACGCCGTACGCGGTCTGGGAATGCGCCCACGCCAAGAGGAATGCGCTCGTCATCGGGGACTCCGGGGTCCGCACGCCGTCGGACTTCTGCAAGCTGCTGGCCCTCGGTGCCGACGCCGTCATGCTCGGTTCCGCGCTTGCCGGCACGCGCCAGGCGCCCGGTCGCGTGATCGTCGTCGACGGCAGCAAGTACAAGATCATGAGGGGCGCTGCCTCGTTCTCCGTGCAGCAGGAGCACGGCGGGCAAGAGCCCGACTATGTGGAAGGCGCCGAGACCATGGTGCCCTACAAGGGGTCGGTAGCGGATGTGACCTCGAGGTACCGGGCGGGATTGCGAAGCTCGATGTCCTACATGAACGCCCGGAGTCTCGAGGAGTACCGCGCGAACGTCAACTTCGTGTTCCACTACAGCCGCCCCGGTTAGGTCGCCCGCCCGAGGGTCGGATGCCCATGACCGACGACCTGTCGCTTCACCGAGAGCAAGGCGGTGCCCGATGACTGCGCGTGAGACCACCTCGTGCCAGGTGGAAATGAACCGCCACCTCCAGGCGGCGCCCGAGCGTGTGTGGCAAGCGCTGGTCGAGCCTGAACAAGTCGGCACGTGGTTCGCGGCGAGTGCGAGGATCTCCCCGGAGCGGGGCGGTGCCTACGAGTTGTTTTGGCAACCCGAGACCCCTGAGCACAACAGCACCGTGGGGTGCCGGGTCACGGCCATCGCCGCAAGCCGCCACATCGCTTTCACCTGGCGCGGACCAGATGAGCTGAGCACGACCATGAACGAAGGAGACCCGCCTCCACCGCCGACCCACGTCACGATCACGCTCATGCCCACCTCGATTGGCACCGATGTGACCGTGCGCCATGTTGGATTCGGCCACGACGAAGGTTGGTCGGAGGCGGTGGCCTGGCACGAGCGGTCGTGGACCGCATGCCTGGACAATCTGGAGGCGTTCCTTGACGATCAGCCCCTGCCTCACCCGTGGCGCTGATCGTGCCGGTGTCGGACGAAGGCTGGGCGGCGATCTGCTGGTTCGCCCGAGCCATGTCGTCCGGTGGCAGTATCTGCACTCCCGGCGGGGCTGCGACCGGGATGCAGATCACGTCCAGTGACGTTGCCAAGGGGTAGGCACCCGAGCGCACTGCGATCGGTAACACTCTGGAACGGGAGGGTCAGGTTGCCTAGCGAATCCGGGATAGAGCCCTTCGTCGTCCGTCCGCTCGCCGGCAACGAGTTCGAGCGCGTCGCAGCCGTTCTTGGTCTGGCGCGCCTTCATCAGGGCGACGGCTTCTACCTCGTGGCATGGGAGCACGACGAGCCTTTGGGGCATGCACACCTGGCGCTGACGAACCCGCCGGAGCTGCAGGACCTGTCAGTGCGACCGGAGCACCGGCGGCGCGGGGTCGCGACAGCCATCGCGGCCTCGGCCGAGCGCCAAGCACGGGCACGGGGTTTCGACCGTCTCCGCCTCCACGTCAGCACCGACAACGAGGGGGCGCAGGCTTTGTACAGCCGGTCTGGCTATGGCGACGTCGGCGTGCCGCCAACGCGCGTGAAGGGAACCGTCGTGATTCGCACCGGGCCGATTGAGGTGGACGGCACGATCCTGACCTGGGAGAAGCGCCTCGACCAAGGCTCCTGAACGCGCTTGGCCGGAACAGGCGCCGATGTGGACCCGGTTTGCTTCCGCGAGCACCTGCTCGTGCCGGTCACGGCACAGGTGAGCTCATCCCCACCCCAGTCCTTCCTCGCTTCGAAGGTACTGGCGTTCCCGTGCGGACGTGCCGCCCCAAATTCCGTGAAGTGAAACGTCTTCGAGTGCAGTCGCGAGGCACTTGTCCTCGATGGGACACCGTGAGCAGACACGCCTCGCGCGATCCAGGCTGGGACCGCTCGTGGGAAAGAAGAAGTCGAGATCCATACCCCGGCACGCGGCATTCGCGAGTCCCCCCGGACGGATCGGGTCACGAGTGGCTGTTTTCAAGTTGCGTTGCGGAAGAGGAGCGACGTTATTGCGTTGCGGGCCGAGAGAGGCGGCGGTTTGCACGCCACCTGGGAAGTGGGCTCTCCCACCACTCACCGGAGCCGGCATGGTCCCTCTCCTTGGCTGGCGCGCCCGCCAGGCCGGGTCTGCCGGCCCGAACCGGCATTCGTGTTCCCGACACCAGGCGAGCGACGTCTGGTTCGGAGCAGACCCGGCCGTGGAGGCGCGCTGTCAAGCTAGGGCTCCGACCTGTGACCAGTCTTGGAAACTGATTGCAGTCGGGTTTCAGCCAACCAGGGCACACCGTCGCTCTCCTGGCCGCCAGATCTCGCCGGGGGAACCGGTGTGCGACGGCCTGGCCATTGTGGCGGCCCCCCCTTGCTTCCCGAACTGATGCCCGACTCGGTCTCCCGTACGCTCAGCCGTCTGGGCTGCCCCCGGCCCCGCCGGTCGCGCGGAGCGTTTGCCGCCTCGCTCGCTTACGCGTGCGAACGATCGTGGCGGTCCGTGCCGGAGGCCTTGCGGCAGCGTTACCTAGACCTTATGGACCATCCAAACGTTCGGCTCCCAGTAGCTGCCGGTGCCGTTGTGAACATGAAGTGGGGCGAGCCCGGAGGGAAAGACGAATGCGCCGTCTGCCGGGAAGGCCATCTCCGTCCAATGCTCCCAATCGGCCACGGGCGCCTCGATTTGGAGCGACTTCGGTTCGGGTCGCAGGATCGTCGCGCCCAACCGGGCGTGCACTCGCATCCATGGGTCGAAGGGCAGTCCGTCAGATCGCCGCCAGGTGGCATACCGATCGATCGGCGTCAGCGGGTAGCGATCCTTCCAACTCGGGCGGACGGGAGCCACGAGCGGAGCAAGACCGGTTCTCCTGGCGACGGTTTTCATCGCTCGGACGATCAAGCCGCTCAAGCCCCGTCCCTGCTGGTCGGGGGCAACCTCGGCGGCAAGCGCCGCGAGAGCGGTTGGTGGGCGCGGGTCATCGACCCCGCGCAGTCCTAAGGCGTCAATTCCCCGGGGGAGGTCCCCGAGAGACCCGTCCCAGCAGAACGGGATCGTCCTACCTCTGGCGACGATGCGGTCCAGGGTCCTGTCGTAAAGGAGAACCTGGAGGTGGGCGTGGCGGGGAAGCAGCGCGCCGAAGTACCTCGCCGTGTGGTTGCCGTGTTCGTTGTACTCCGGCCATACGTCTAGGACGGAGCGCGACTGCTCCCAGAGGTCCGGCCGCTCCGCAGCCGTGAAGACGTCGATGAAGGACTGGGGTCGTGGGGGAGTTTCTTGCACGCCTCTCATCTTGCCCGCGGTGCGACACCTTGATGCCCTGGACCGCTCCGATGGAGCAGCCCGGATCGCACGGTGAAACGCGGACGCCGCGGCGGGTTGGCAAGAAGTCGCGATTTCCGCGCGGTGCTGCCTCCAGTCCCGCCGAGCGAGCCGCCGTAGAGTTCTGGTGTTCGCTTTCGGTTCACGGCACGACTTTCAAGAAAGGGGCACCTCGGTGATCAAGGGATTCAAGAACTTCCTATTGCGAGGCGACGTCATCGTCATCGCGGTCGGCCTGATAGTCGCCCTGGCCTTCAGCACGCTGATCAAGGCCTTCACTGACTCTGTGATCAATCCGCTGATCTCGCGCGCTCAGGGGGGCGGGGCTGTCGGACTGGGCGTACAGCTCGGCCAGACGGGCAATAGCGCCACGTTCCTGAACTTCGGGTCTTTCATTTCCGCCGTCGTCTACTTCATCATCTTCATGGCCGTCGTCTACTTCGTCATCGTGGTCCCGTACAAGAAGATCTCGGCCAAGCACGGCCAGGTCGTGTTCGGCGACCCGGCGCCAACCCAGACGTGCCCCGCCTGCCTTTCCGACGACCTTCCGCTGGGCGCTACCAAGTGCAAGTATTGCGGCACCGACCAGCCGACTGGAGCCACGGGCAACACCGCGACGTAAGGCTGGACACTTCCGCTCGCGTCGAGCCTCGAGCCGGCGGGCTGAGGGCGTTAAGGGGCGGTACCCGGCGCCGCCGTGCCAGCGGCGCGGAGAGGCCCGTCAGCCAAGCAGCCGAGGGCCGGTCGATGGAGGTCCCTCACTTCACCGCGCCGGCGAGCATGCCACGGACGAAATGGCGCTGAAACGCCAAGAAGACGATCAGCGGGACGACGATCGAGACCATCGACCCGGTCGAGATGATCCAGAAGTTGGCCGCCAGGGTCCGTTCCTGGTCATAGAGGAACAGGGTGAGCGGGACGTGCGGATCGCCCCCGAGGAAGACCAGGCACACCAGCAGGTCGTTCCAGACCCATATGAACTGGAAGATTGCCAACGAGGCGGCGGCCGCCACACCCAAGGGGATCACGACGCGCCTGAACAGCGTCCACTCACCTGCACCGTCGATCCGGCCCGCCTCGATGAGGGCCGTGGGGATCCCGGTGTAGAAGTTGCGCATCAGGAACACGCCGAAGGGCAGACCGAAGGCGACGTGGAAGATGACCACGCCGGTTATCGTCCCGAAGGGGTTCCAGCCGAAGGCCGAACCCATGTCCTTGTACAGCGAGGCGACCGGTATGAGCGCCACCTGCAACGGCACCACCATCAAGCCGACGATCGTGAGGAACACTGCGTTGCGGCCCCGCCACCTGCCGAACACGATGGAGTAGGCGGTGAGGCTGGCGATGACCGTGACCAGGATCGTGGCGGGAATGCTGATCTCGAGCGAGGTTCTGAGCGCATCGAGCACGCTTCCGGGCGCGATCCCGGAAGGTACGCCGCCGCCCAGCACCGTCGAGGACCCTCCGGTGAAGAGCTCTTTGTAGTTCTGGATCGTGAGCTGGGAAGGGGCGGAGAACACTTTCCACCATCCGGACACCTCGAAGAGTCCGGACGGGCGGAACGAGATGATCATCATGGAAAGGGTCGGTACGAGCCAGAACAACGCGATCGCGCCGAGCACGACGTTGACGACCACGCGTGAGGGGCGGATGCGCCTCAGGAAACGTCGTGCCTGTTCCGGGGCTTCCGCCTCAACCTGAGGCGCAGCGGCGACAGCGGTGACCGTCATTTGCCGCTGATCCTCTTCAAGTTGAACAGCATCGCCGGCACGACGAGCACGAAAAGGATGACGGCGAGCGCGCTCGCGAGGCCCGTATGGACTCCTCCTCCGAAGCCCAGGTAGTAGACGTCGGAGGCCAGGGTGCTGGACTGGCCTCCGGGTTGAGAACTGTCGATGCCCAGGTTGACGACGATGTCGAAGATCTTCAGCACGTTGATGACCATGGTCACGAACACGACGGTCAGCACCGGGGCCAGCATCGGTATGGTCACGCGCCGGAAGGTCTGCCACTCCGTGGCGCCGTCGACGTGTGCCGCCTCGAGGGCCTCGCGGTCGAGGGCCGCCAGACCGGCCGCCACCACGACCATCGTGAAGCCTGCCCAGATCCACAGGTAGGCGAGGATCTCCGAGATGTCGATGAGCGGGACGCTCAGCAGCGCCTGCGCGGTCTGGCTGAGGCTGCCGGTGGGGGTCAGCGACTGCGGGCCGAGCCAGAACGTGCCCGAAAAGCTAGGCGTGAAGTTCGACGCCTCGATCTGGACGCGGAAGGGCCCGGGGCCGACGTTGGGGAAGACGAACCGTCCGAACGCGTCCGTGGTCGTCGTCGCAGCGGTGCTGCCATCGCTGCGGAGCAGGGCAACGTGCAGGTTGGTGAACCCGTCCTCACCCGGCAGCACCCCCGAGACGTTGGACGGGTTCGAGACGGAGAAGTCCCGCCATACCAAGCCGGTGACCGCCCCCGCGGACGGCGCGGGCAGGCGGGCCTGGCGAGCTCCCAGCACTGTAAGGGTGTCGGGACTGACACCCGTGAGCCCCATCCGCACCGTCTCGCCGGCTCTCACCGCCGCGCTGGACTCGAGCGTCCCGTGGGGGCCGGCGACGACACCACTGGTCGCTAGCGACGCGGCGCTCTGGCCTGCCGAGAGCGGGTACGCGCCAGGCGGGTGGAAGTAGTCGTCCACGGTCTGGACGATGGCGTTCAGGACTCCGACATGAGGGTCCAGCTGGAATATCTGCGTGAAGACCAGCGAGGAGGCCGTGACGCTGAAGACGATCGGGAGGAAGATGATGGTCTTGAAGGCAGTGGACCAGCGGATGTGCTCTGACAGCACTGCGAACACCAGGCCCATCACCGTCACGATGAAGGGGAAGACCAGGACCCAGATGACGTTGTTGCGGACCGCGATCAAGGTGTCGGCCGTCGAGAACAAGGACTTGTAGTTGGAGAACCCGACTGCCTTGGTCGCCGTTCCGTTGTAGAAGCTGTAGCGGACCGTCGCGATGGCCGGCCAGATCACTATCGCCACGAGCAGGACGGCTCCGGGGACCAGGAACACCAGGGACTGAAGGTGGTGCTGCCCCTGGCGCCGGGCGCTTCTCCTGGCAGGGCCTTGTTGTTGGGCAACGGCTACTGCTGCCATCTCAGAGGTCTCCCGGTCCTGCGACGGGCCAGGGCACGCCCGTGTCCTCCCGGGCGTGCCCTGGTTGGTTCATTCGAGCGGCAATGCTCAGTGGCCCATCGCGGCCGTGGCCTGGGCTTGCATGGTCTTTTCAATCGACGTGATGTTGCTCGTGCTCGGGTTCTTGACGAAGTTGAGCATGTCCTGCCACAAGCTCGGTTCCCAGCTGCCCTGCAGGTCGTCGAGACTGAAGACAAAGCTCGTAGCGTGCTGCAGCTCCGACGCGTCAGCCATGGTGACCGGGTCCGGGTAGCTGGTCAGGGGCACCATCTTGTTTGGCGAAGCAAAGCCCCCGAGGTGCGCCCAGATCTCACCGGCCTCGGCGCTGCCCAGGTACTTGATGAGTGCCTTGGCTGCCGCGGTGGGTTTGAACAACATCGCCACGTCCCCGGAGCCCTGGATCGCGGAATTGTTCTTCTGGTCGGCCGCCGGGGCGGGGAAGGGGAAGAAGTCGAAGCACGGGGTTTGGGCAGGGTTGGCGGTGCACTTCTTGCCGCCGGCCCCGGTCGTCCCGGCGGTGTAACCGGAGGAGTTGCCGACGATCTCGTTGACGACGAAGTCAGCCTCGATCACCATGGCCGCCTGTGGCATGGTCCCTGGCTTGGGGAAGACCTTGTCCACGCAGGCCGGATAGTCGTTGGCGAGGGCTCCCTTGGTGCCGCCGAGGAGATAGGAGGGCTGTCCTATCAACTGCGCGAGCGTGTCGAAAGCCGTTGTCACAGTTGGGCCTGTCCAGGAGATGTTGTGGGCGGCGAGTGCGTCGTAGTCGGTCGCCCCTGCGGTCTTCAGGTACACGTTCTGCCAGAGGTCGGCGACGGGCCAACCGATGTCGGTGCAGAGCGAGACCGGGGTGACCCCGGCCCTCTTGAGCGTGGCCGCGTCGGTGAGCAGCTGTTGCCACGTGGTGGGTGTGGTTTTTATGCCCGCCATGGCGAACTCGGCCGGGTTGTACCAGATCGTGTTCTTGTTGGCACCCTTGAACCAGACCCCGTAGAGCTTGCCGTTGTAGGTCACGAGGTTGTTCCAAGCAGCTCCGTAGTCGGATGCCTCGCTCCCGATGACAGGGGCGAGTGGCTGGATGGCACCCTTCTTGGCCAGGGCGAGCACCGTGCCGGGATCAGGCACCAGCGCCACCTGGGGTGGCGCTCCACCGGCCACGGCGGCGTCTATCGCCGTGTCCATGTTGCTTCCCTTGCCGCTGTAGTTGATCGTGACTCCCGTCTCCGCCTCGAAGGGCGAGAGCACGGCCTCGAAGTCCTGCTGCTCGACACTGGTCCACTCGGCCCAGAGCGACACAGAGCCCCCGATGTGGGAAAAGGCGCGGGTGGTGGTTGAGGCACTTGCCGGCACCATGGTGACTGCCAGGCCCAGTAGCCCGGTCAATGCTGCTATCGAGAACAGCTTGTGCCTCCGGGGCGCCGAAAGAATGGCTCGGGTCCGTGACTTGTTTCTGCTTCCTCCAATTGTCGGCCTCATAATCGTGCCTCACCTTTCTCTTTCTCTTTTGTGCATTGAGTTGACGAATTGCCCGACGCTCGTCGGTTCGGACGCCGGTTGTCCTCGACAGCGTGACTGCCTGGAGACCCCGGGGTGGCGATGAAGGCCGTTGGCAGCATGCGGGCGAAGTGCCCGGTTCCGGGCGATTCGGCGGCTGACCAGGCCACGCGCTGCAGTGTTCGAAGGGCACCAGAAGCCATTTGGCCAAGTCCCGGACATGGCGGCGAGCGGGCTGCGATGACCGGGTGTCCGGACGCAAGGCGCGTGGCAGGAGAGATGCTGTCAGTGGTCCGCCAAGCTGCCTCGAGGAGGCGTTGTGTAGTTCTGGTCGAGGTGCCGGCGACGGCGCGGAACGATCGAGGCACGTTGCAGGGAGAATTCCCCGCCCACCCCATTACCTCTTCGATCGTCCTGTTGGCCAATGGCACCCCCACACCCGGCTGGCCACTTGCGACATTCAATCTCTCTCGGGCACAGATCCGAGGAACGGCACGATAGCGCTGTGGCAAACACCACACAAGCGGTTGGGGAATCTTTTTCCAGTCTTCGTACTTGCGAGGCGGTGCGCCGCGCAGGCCTCGAGCACTGTCCACCTGTAGGCGGGCGCGACACCGGGCGCGCGGTGCACCCCGCACCCGGTCTGCGCGCTCAGGTCTGTGCAGAGAGCCTGCTGGGCAACCTGAATCGGACTCGACAGCGGTGCCGGTCCCGGGGCGCCGGGCGGCCGAGCCGAGAGCCGAGGGTCTCGCACCTTGCCGCGCTACATTCCAAACGTCGCTGTTGTCGCCCCGAGTCAGGCGAGGTCCGCGACTTGGAGCTTTCGTGTCCGAATGACCTCAGAGAGGACTGAGCGCCTTGTTCGTCGACCTGCCACTTGCCGAGCTTCGTGCGTATTTGCCGGAAGTCGACGAACCTTCCGACTTCGATGAGTTCTGGGCACGCGAAGTCGATGAGGCACGTTGCCGCGATGTCAACGCACAGTTCAGACCAGTAAACACAGCCATCCGCTACGCGGACGTGTTCGATGTGACCTTCTCCGGCCACGGAGGCGATCCCATCAAGGCCTGGCTGCTCGTCCCCCACGACCGCGGCCCGGAAGAGACCGTGATCGTCGAGTACATCGGCTACGGCGGTGGACGCGGTGATCCCCTGGACTGGCTCGCGTGGAGTGGCGCCGGCTACCCCCACCTCGTAATGGACACCCGTGGCCAAGGCGGCGCCTGGCGAAGCGCCGACACGAACGACCCCGGTGACGGTGGCCAGCCCGCCAGCCCCGGCTTCATGACGAGGGGCATCGGCGATCCCAGAAGCTATTACTACACGCGCCTTTTCATAGACAGCGTCCGGGCCGTTGACGCCGCCAGGGAACATCCAGACCTTGCCGGGCTGCGAGTTGCCACCACGGGAGTCAGCCAAGGTGGAGGACTCGCGCTCGCGGCCGCACATCTCGCCGAAGGTGTCGTGGCGACTTTGCCCGACGTCCCGTTCCTCGCCTACCCCCGGAGGGCGGCCGAGATCACCGCTAGCCTTCCGTATGGCGAACTCGCCCAGTACTGCCGTGTCCATCATGACGAGATCGATCAGGTCTTCCGAACGATCTCGTATATCGACGTTGTGAACCACGCGAAACGAACGAGGGTCCCGGCACTGTTCTCGGTCGGTCTGCTCGACGACATCACACCCGCGTCGACTGTGTTCGCCGCGTTCAACCACTTCGCAGGCGCGAAGCAGATCGCGGTCTATCCCTTCAACGGTCACGAGGGCGGAGCGACGACCCATATGCGAAGGAAGCTCGAGTTCCTTGACGCGACTTTGAGAAGCTAGTTTGCGGTAGCGCCGCCGCACTCACTCCATCTCGCACTGTCGTGGCGACCACAGCCCAGAGAGCTGTCCGGTTGCGGCCGTCGGCTCATGCGCCGTCGTGTTTCCTGTCCAGAAGACCCTTTCTCGCTTCTCGGCCTCGACTCACTGCTGCCGCGTGAATGACCCGGCCATGTGGCAGACGGGCTAGCGTATGTTCGCGGGTCGCGCCTCTTCTTCGGCTGAGTCAGGACCCGTGCACGCGAAAGGCGTCCGTCAATGAGCACCGCCGCCAGGGTCATTCCGCCCGAACTGACGGTGCGCGAGGTCGCTGCGCTCATCGATCATTCGCTGCTGCGTCCAGAGCTGACCGATGACGACGTTTGCAGCGGCTGCGCGCTGGCCGAGCAATACGGCACGTGGTCCGTCTGCGTCAGGCCAGCTGACGTCACGCTGGCCTCACGCCGGCTCGCGGGGAGCGGCGTCGTCATCGGGACTGTCGTCGGCTTCCCGCACGGGAGCTCCGCGACCGCGAGCAAGCTCTTCGAAGCCCGTCGCGCGCTCGACGACGGCGCCCGCGAGATCGACATGGTCATCAATATCGGCAAGTTTCGGAGCGGGGAGCACGGCTACGTCGAGGACGAGATCGCCCAGATCGTCGAGACCACCCACTCGGGGCACGGGTTGGTCAAGGCGATCCTCGAGAACGCGTATCTCACCGACGCGCAGATCGTCGCGGGCAGCAGGCTGGGCGAGCGCGCCGGTGCCGAGTTCATCAAGACCTCGACCGGCTTCGCCCCCGGAGGTGCGACCGTGCACGACCTGCTGCTGATGGCCGGGGCGACGTCGCCGAGAGTACAGATCAAGGCCGCGGGTGGAGTCCGAACGCTCGACCGGTTGCTGGAGCTCTTCGCCATAGGAGTCACGAGATTCGGCGCAACCGCGACCGCCGCCATCTTGGACGAGGCCGCGGAGCGTGGTGCCGGAGGGATCGCCCTTCGCGTTCCGCCAGCATCCCGTGAACAAGGCGCTACAGACTCGATGACGTACTGAGCTCGTAAGCGCATCGGACCTTGAGTCGACGAGGAGCCGGCTGTCGGGGGACCTCGGCGCAGTCGGGACACGAGACCCGCGGCCGGGCAGGCATGGATCAATCGCCAGGAGCCAGTCCGACGAGTAATCTCCTCTCACGCAGTACGAGAGGCGAGGAACACAGGCGCACTCGGGGCGGTTCCAGACATATTGGTACTCATCCACGGTAGCCACGGTGTCGCACATCGTGGGAGGCGAGCAAGGGGTGGAGTCTGATGGCAAAGTTCGACGCGAAGCGGTTATCGAGGGGAGACTGGGCCGTGGTCGGTGCGGCCGCTGTCAGCTTCATCAGTCTCTTTCTGCCGTGGTACGGCGCCTCGTACGGCTTTTTCAGCGCATCAGTCAGCGGCTGGAGCACGAGCTACGGATGGCTCGGCGGGCTTCTCATCATCGCCGCCGGCGTGTACCTGGCACTGCTCCGGTCCGAGGTCAACTTGGCCAAAATGCCCCTGACTCCGGCCGTGGTCGTGCTGGGGGCAGCAGCGCTCGGGACTCTGATCGTCGTACTTCGATGGATCACCCTGCCGAGCGGTCACGCTGGCCTCACCGGCTTCAGCTACGGCCCGCGCGTGGGCATCTACCTGACCATCATCGCGGGCGTGGTGCAAGTGGTTGCCGCGTTCGCTCTTTTCCGCAGCTCCGGCGAGAAGCTTCCCTGGGCGAAGTAGCGCTCCTTCCTCGAGCCACCGGGTCCGCGCCGGGCGGACCAGCACCACGGCTCCGAGACCGGAACGCCAGGGATCAGCAGTCTTAGCCGCCGCAGTGGCGGCCGCCGGCGTCTGAGGCCGGGCAGGCGAGCCCCGGGGGCTCAACCGCGCTCGATGCCGAGCGTCCGCCACGCAGGTGAGCCGGCCTCGTCGGAAGCCGCGAGATCCACTTCGGCGACGATGGCGTTGTCGTGCCAGCCTTCCGGGTCGTCGAGCACTTGGCGCACTTGCCATCTGTCGGGCTGCTCGGCGAGGTCGAACCAAGTGGAGGCACGGGCCTGAGCGCCGGTGCCGATGCTCGAATGAGCCGAGAAGTACTGATCCAGCGCTTCGGACCAGCCGGCCTCGTCCAAACCTCCGGGCATCTCCCCCTCGACGAGGTCGGCGAGATCGCGCCGGGCGGCGAGCTCGACGCGGCGGAAGGCGGCGTTGCGCACCATCACCTTGAAGGCACGGGCGTTGGCGGTGACAGGTGGCGGGGCGGCCGCGTCGGACCTCAGCTCGACGCCGATCTCGATGACTGCCTCCTCGAGCGACGAGCTCGCCGCTGCCGTGGCGAGGTGCTGCCACTCGTCGATGAGGCTCGAGTCGACCTGGCGGACGAGCTCGCCGAGCCATTCGGTGATGTCGAGCAGCTCCTCTGTCTTCAAGTCGTCCGGGACGTTGCGTATGAGCCCTTTGTAGACATCGGACAAGTAGCGCAGCACGAGGCCTTCCGAACGTGTCAGGCCGTAGTGGGCGACGTACTCCGAGAAGGTCATTGCCCGCTCGTAGATGTCCCTGGCTACCGACTTCGGCTGGATGTTGAAGTCGGCGGCCCAGGGATGGACGAGTCGGTAGTCGTCGAACAGGTCATAGGTCCAGTCGCGGAGCGGTTTCGGGTACTCGAGCTTGTCGAGGGCTTCGATTCGCTCCTCGTACTCCACCCCGGCCGCCTTGAGTGCCGCGAGAGCTTCCGTCTTCACACGGTCGAGCTGGGCCACCAGTACTGGGGCAGGATTGGCGAGCGTGGCCTCGACGACGCTGATGACGTCGAGCGACCACGTCGGAGCCGACCGGTCGAGGTGGGGGACTGCCTCGAGAACGAACGGGCTGAGCGGGCTGTCGAGGGCGAAGTCGGGCTGCAGCTCGGCGGTGACGCGAACCCGGCGACCCTGTTCGTCAGGCGTCTCGAGACGTTCGAGGGCCCCGGCGGCGACCAGGGAGCGGTAGATGGAGATCGCCTGGCGCACGAGACGGCGCTGGACGGCGCGCGGCTCGTCATTGTCCGTCACGAGCTTCGCCAGTGCGGCACAGCCGTCGCCAGGGCGATCGAGCACGTTGAGCAAGGTCGCGTGGCTTACCCGGAGCTGGGACACGAGCGGCTCGGGCGGAGAGGCGACGAGCTTGTCGAACACGGCCTCGTCCCAGGGGACATAGCCCCTGGGCGGCTTGGACTTGACGAGCTTGCGTGTCCGGCGCGTGTCGCCAGCCACCTTCTTGGCAGCCTGCTCGTTCTCTATGACGTGGTCGGGTGCCTGCACGACGACGAGACCCGAGGAGTCGTAGCCGGCGCGCCCCGCACGTCCTGCGATCTGGTGCAGCTCCCGCGCGCTCAGCAGTCGGGAGACCGACCCGTCGTACTTGGCGAGCCCCGAGAGCACGACGGTGCGCAACGGCATGTTGACCCCGACTCCGAGCGTGTCGGTTCCGACGACCACACGCAGGAGGCCGGCTTTCGTGAGCCGCTCCACCAGGCGGCGGTACTTCGGCAGCATCCCGCCGTGATGGACCCCGATCCCGTGATGGAGGAGCCGCGCGAGCGTACGGCCGAAGCCCGGGGCGAAACGGAAGCCCGCGATGGCCGCGGCGATCGCCTCTCGCTCGGCCCTTGTCGTCACCTGGGCTGACGTAAGTGCCTGGGCGTGGGTGAGCACCTGCGCCTGGGTGAAGTGGACCACGTACAGCGGTGCCTGGTCCGCTGCGAGGAGCGACTCGATCGTCTCGTTGAGCGGCGTGCGGCGGTACTCGAAGCGCAGCGGGACCGGCCGGGTCGCGGAACGCACTACCGTCACCGATCGGCCTGTGCGGCGTTCCAGACCCCTGCAGATTGCTGTCATGTCGCCGAGTGTGGCCGACATGAGGACGAATTGCGCCCGGGTCAGCTCGAGGAGCGGTACCTGCCACGCCCAGCCTCGGTCGGGGTCGCCGTAGAAATGGAACTCGTCCATGACGACCTGGTCGATCTCCGCCTCGGCCCCACTGCGAAGCGCCATGTTCGCGACGATCTCGGCGGTGGCGCACACCACCGGGGCGGACGGATTGATCGAGGCGTCGCCGGTCAGCATGCCGACATTCTCGGCACCGAGATCACCGCACAGCGCGAAGAACTTCTCCGACACGAGCGCCTTGACCGGGGCGGTGTAGAACGAACGCATTCCGCCGGCAAGCGCAGCGACATGGGCGCCGAGAGCGACCAGGCTCTTGCCCGACCCTGTCGGCGTGTTCACGATCACGTGCGCGCCGGAGAAGACCTCGAGCAGCGCCTCCTCCTGGGCCGGGTAGAGCGTGAAGCCCCGCTCGGCTGTCCAGGCGAGGAACCTGTCGAGGGCGTCGTCCCGCCCCCTGGTCATCGCGGAGATCTCGAGACTGGAAGACATGGTCCTCCTACTGTGCCGCGCTTGGCGCCCGAGCGTGGGACGCTCTTGCCGTGGAGGTCGCAAGAGTCGACCGGTGGCTGTGGGCGGTGCGTGCTTCACCAACGCGCTCGGCGTCGACCGCTTTGTGCCGGGCAGGGCACGTCAAGGTGAACGGCAGGGCGGCCAAACCATCGACGACGGTGCACCCCGGCGACACGGTCACCGCCCGCATCGGTGAGCGCGAGCGCGTTCTCGAGGTGGTCCGTGCCATCGACAAGCGCGTCGGGGCCCCCATCGCCGCAGAGTGCATGGTCGACCACAGCCCCCCACCGCCGCCCCGCGAGATCGTGCCCCGGGTGCTGGTCCGGGATCCTTCGTCGGGACGTCCCACGAAGAGGGATCGCCGTCAGATCGACCGGCTCCGCGGGCGCTGAACAACCCGCGCCTGCGGCATGCTCGCCTCATCGCTCGGGCTCCGCGCGCCTCGTCGCCACGATCGCGGGCGGAGCAAGCGCCCTCGTGGACCAAGCCGACGGCGCGCGTCCGAACGGTGCCGATTCCACGGCAGTATGTGGCCGTGACCGAGAGCGCCTTCCGCAAACGATTGACAGCTCACGGCGCGCTGCGCGTGCCGGAGATCACAGTTTACTTCTGGGTGATAAAGGCCCTGTCGACGGCGATGGGCGAAGCGACGTCGGACTACTCCGTTCACAGGCTGAACCCCGAGCTGGCCGTCGGTCTGGGCTTCATCGGGTTCGTCGCCGCCTTGTTGCTGCAGTTCTCGATGCGCCGCTATGTGGCGTGGACTTACTGGCTTGGAGTGGTCATGGTGGGCGTGTTCGGCACCATGGGGGCCGATGTCCTCCATGTCAGGTTCGCGGTCCCGTACGCGGCGTCGAGCGTCCTCTACGGTGCCGTGCTGCTAGCCGTGTTCGTCAGTTGGCAGAAGACCGAGAAGACAATGTCGATTCACACCGTCGACACGCCCCGGCGCGAGCTGTTCTACTGGGCCTCCGTCGTGGCGACATTCGCCATGGGCACAGCGGTGGGGGACCTGACTGCGGTGACGTTCCACCTGGGTTACCTGACTTCCGGCCTGCTCTTCGCAGCGGTGATCGCTGTCCCGGCGGTCGGCTACCGGTGGTTCCACTGGAACGCGATCTTCTCCTTCTGGTTCGCTTACGTTGTCACCCGACCGTTCGGAGCCTCCTTTGCCGACTGGATGGGCAAGCCCCGGATCGTCGGGGGACTCGGATGGGGCGATGGAACCGTGGCCGTGGCTCTGACGATCGCCATCTTCTGCATGGTCGCCTTCCTCGCAGTGACCCGCGCCGACGTGCAGCGCGCCAAGCACGCGCCCGGATCGAGCGCCCGGGCTCGCCTGTTGGTGGCGGAGCCCTCGCAGGAAAGGACCGATTGACGCACACCGGGTCCGTTACTCGGCTCGGATCCGCTCCCGCAAGGCGTCCTCCAAAGAGCGCGATGGCCGGTCCCGACCGGCGAGCCCTGCCGGACGGTTGACGCCTCAATTCAATGGCGTAGAGTTCAACGAACATTGAATTAGGAGCGTGAGCCAGTGCGGGCGATGATCGTCAAGGAGTTCCGGCAGCTCAAAAGGGACAGGCGAACGCTGGCGATGCTGGTGGTCCTGCCGGTCCTGCTGCTGGTGGTCTTCGGCTACGCGGCCCGCTTCGAAGTGTCGAACGTCCCGGTCGACGTCGTCGGCCCGCTGGCTGAGCAGTTCGCCGGTCAACTTCGCGCTCCGTTCCAAGTCGTCGATGTCGACCCGAGTGCTGGCAAGTCGTTCGTCGAGTCACGACTGCGCGACGGAAGCGCAGCCGTCGGTCTCGTCACCGGCCAACACCCCTTGCTCGCAGTGATGGACGGGACCCAGCTCTTCGCCGTACAGGCCGCAGAGGGCGCGCTCGCACGGATGACCGCGACTGGCGAGACAGCGGGCGCAGCGCTTCCCGGGGCCTCGGTCCAGATCCTTTTCAATCCGAAGCTCAAGACCTCATGGATCATGATCCCGGGGCTCACGGGCCTGATCCTGCTGTTCGTCGGGACCCTGATCACGAGCCTCGGTATCGTCCGGGAACGGCAGTCCGGGACCATTGAGCAACTCGCCGTCATGCCGTTTCGGCCCTGGGACGTGATCTTGGGCAAGATCGTTCCCTACCTGCTCTTGGCGTCTTTGGACCTCATAGTGATCGTCGTCGTGGGCAAGGAGCTGTTCGGCGTGCCGTTCGTCGGGAACGTGGCCACCTTCGCCCTCGGCGCCTTCTTGTTCCTGCTGGTCACCCTCGGCATGGGCGTCCTGATCTCCACCGTGTCGCAGAACCAGGGCCAGGCAATCCAACTGGCCATCATGTTCGTGGTGCCTCAGGTCCTGTTGTCCGGCCTGATCTTCCCGATCTCGTCGATGGCCGAAGGCGTCAGGTGGATCGCGTATGTGCTGCCGCTCTCGTGGTACATCGACATCGGCCGCGGCGTGATGCTGAAGGATGCCCCGCTGACGGCGCTCTCCGAACCGCTCGTGGTGTTGGCGGGCATGGGAGTGGTCGTTCTGGGACTTGCGATGCTCCGCTTCCGGCGGGACCTGGCACCGAGCGTCCGCCGTGGCGGCGTCCCCGCACCCGAGCTCGAGCCGGTGTCGCCGTGACGTGGGGGCTTGACGCCGCCAGCGTCCGATTCGGGACGCGGAGAGCGCTGGACCGGGTGACATTGTCGGCCGAACCGGCAACCGTCAGCGTCGTCGTCGGCGGCGACGGGGCCGGGAAGTCCACGCTCTTACGGGCGCTCGTCGGGCTCGTCCGGCTCAGCGGTGGCGTCAGCAGGCGACCATCGAAGAAAGAGATCGGCTACATCCCGGCCACGGCGGGCCTGTACACCGATCTCACAGTCGAGGAGAACCTGGCGTTTTCAGGTGGCGCCTATGGCGTGGTCGGGTCGGAGCTCACCCGGAGGTCGACTGAGCTGCTCGAACGGATCGGCCTTACCGGCACCGGGACCCGGCTGGGCGGCCAGCTCTCGGGAGGCATGCAGCGCAAGCTCGCGGTGGCGATGGCGCTCCTGCATCGGCCGGCCCTGCTGGTTCTCGACGAGCCGACCACCGGCGTGGACCCCGTGAGCCGGTCAGAGCTTTGGCGGCTCATCTCCGCGGCTGCCGCGGGCGGGACCGCGGTCGTCGCGAGCACCACGTACGTGGGTGAGGCCCACCGCGCCTCGAAGGTGACATTGTTGGAACAGGGCCGGTCGATCGCAACCGGCGCGCCCTCCGAGATCGTCGCCGCCATGACCGGCAAGCTTGGCGTCGTCAGGTCGGCGGCACAGCCCGGAGGTCTCTCGTGGCGATGGGGCACGTCGTGGCGAGTGTGGTCCCCGTCCAGTGTGCTCCCGGCGGGCGCCGAAGCGGTGCAGCCCGGCTTCGAGGACGCCGTGATCGTTGCCGCCCTCGCGGACGAGCAGAGGGCTTAGCTCGTTGGCCGTGCTCGCCGAGGCCCGCCTCGTGACCAAGCGTTTCGGCACCTTCACCGCCGTCGAGTCGGTGGACCTGGCCGTCAGCAGCAGCGAGGTCGTCGGACTTCTCGGCTCGAACGGTGCCGGCAAGACCACCCTCATCCGGCTACTGCTCGGGCTGTTGCTCCCTTCGGCCGGCGATGCGCTGCTCTTCGGATCGCTCCCGTCGACGAGCACCCGCCGCCTAGTGGGATACGTGCCGCAAACCCTCGGTCTTTACGACGACATGACCGTTCTCGAGAACTGGACCTTCACGGCTGCCGCTTTCGGGTCGGCACGCCCAGTCGTTCCCGAAAGCATCAGCGACACGAAGGACGAACTTGTCGGGAGCCTGCCTCTCGGTCTTCAGCGACGAGTCGCCTTCGCTGTGGCGTTCTCCCACGACCCCAAGTTGCTGGTGCTCGACGAGCCGACCTCCGGAGTCGGTCCGCTGAGCAGGGCGAGACTCTGGCAGGACATCCGTGAGAGCGCCGAACACGGCACCGGGGTCCTCGTCACGACCCACAACATGGAAGAAGCCGAGCAGTGCGATCGACTCGTCGTGATGGCCGACGGGCGTGTTGCGGCGGACGGCGACGTGGCCGAGGTGATCGGGAGCCGGACGGTGGTCCAGGTCACCTGCGACGACTGGCAGAGGGCGTTCGCAGTGCTCGACGCCGAGGGCCTCGTCGTGCAGGTACAGGGCGATGTGCTCCGGGTCCCCGGTTCACAGCGTCAAGTCGAGGAGCTCCTGGCCCGTCACGAACTGCGCGGGACAGTGGCCGAAGTGCCCGCCAACTTGGAGGAGGCGTTCGTCAGCGTCGTCACGGGAGGAGCGGATCGGTGAGCCGCACCGGCAGGCGGCCCGGGACACCGGAGACCCGCGAGGACATCCTGGTCGCGGCACGTCGAGCTTTCGCCGATCGCGGCTACGAGGCGACGTCGCTGCGCAGCATCGCCAACCGGGTCCACGTCGACCCTGCACTGCTGATGCATTACTTCGGCTCCAAGGAGGGGTTGTTCCTCGCCGCGCTCGAGGTGACCTTCGAGCCGTCCGCACTGTTCAGCGGACTGGACAACCTCGATTCCCGTGAGGCCGCCAGGCTGATCGTCGATCGGTACCTGAGCGTGCTCGACCAGGAGCGGACGCGAGACGTCGTCCTCAGCCTCGTGCGTTCGGCGGTGTCGAGCGAACGAGCAGCGACGATGCTACGCGAGTTCCTGGTCGAGGAAATGCTCGCCTCTCTCGGAGCGCTCATCGGTCGTCCCGACGGCCAGCTCCGGGCATCGCTCGTGGTTGCGCAGCTCATCGGCATCGCCATGCTTCGCCACGTTGTGAAGCTCGAACCAGTGGTCCGGGCGAGCAGGGACGAGCTGGTCTCGGTCGTCGCTCCCCTTATCGAGGGTTATCTTCGCTGACGACGTGGCGGGGCCGACCTCAGCCCTCGCAAAGGTGCCTCTCGCCACGATCTACCACAAGATCCGGGGAACCGGGCCGCTGCTGTTGATGCTTCAAGGCGGCGACGGTGACGCCGACGGCACCGACGCGTTCGCCGCGCACCTCATCAACCGCTACACGGCGCTCAATTGGGACAGGCGAGGCCCCTCGCGCAGCCGCTCGACGATCCGAGCTCCGGCGTCGAGCTGTCGAGGCACGCGACGACCCGTCACGGTTGCTGCAAGCGCTGAGCAGCGAACCGGCACTCGTGTTCGGTGCGAGCCTCGGCGCACTGCTGGCCCTGGATCTCGTCGCCCGCAACCTTGAAAGGTGCGACTTCTCGTGGCGCAGGCGCCGCGGACTTCAGAGCTGTTGGCGGAGCAGGCCCGTCAGATCTTCGTCCGGGGCCAGGAGGAGGTCGATGAGGAGGTTCGCGAACCTGACCGGCGTCGACCCGACGACAGGGGACCCGGCGTCGAGCTGACCGGGCCCAAGCCTGAGCGGATCGCGAACGTCGAGTTCTTCCTGAGCCACGACGCACCTTGCGTACGTCGCTATCGCCTCGACTTGGCCGCACTCAGGACAGCCTCCGGCCGATCATCGCGGGACGGCTTCGCCCACTGGTGCCCAGGTCCTAGCCGACGAGCTGCCCAGGCCGCTCGCAGAGTTCCCGGGCGGACACGCGGGCTTCGTTCTCAGGCCACGCGCTTTCGCGGAAAGGCTTCTGGAGGTCATCGCCGGCGCCCTCGACTCCTGAGGCGCGGCCCGCCGGTGCCACGACCTGATCGCCCGATCGGCGACGTGAGAATGGTGGCATGAGCGAGAACCTTCCGCCTGCCCAGGTCTGGCCCACGTTGCGAGCGCGCGACGCTCACGGCCTCATCAAGTTCCTCGTCGAGGCCTTCGGTTTCGAGGCGGTGGTCGTCTATGGAGCGGGAGATCGCGTGGACCACGCACAGCTGTCGTGGCCACTCGGCGGGGGAGTGATGCTGGGCAGTGCACGCCCCGACGACGATGACCGATGGCCGCTCAGGCCGGGTTCCTTTGGCGCTTACGTCGTGACAGACGATCCTGACGGCCTGCATGACCGCGCAGTGGCCGCCGGCGCCGAGATCGTGACCGGCCTGCACGACACCGATTACGGGTCCCGGGACTTCACGGCACGCGACCCGGAAGGCAACAGTTGGTCGTTCGGCACATATCGTGGCGAGCCGGTTCGTCACGCCTCTTGATCCGATGACTCCGCCCTCCTGGCCGACTCCAGCCAGGCGACCACCGCGCGAGTGGGCGCCGTGAGCGCCGTGCCGGCCCGCCTTCCTCTGTCGACGTTGCTGTCGCAGGCGTTGGTTGCCTTCACGATCGAGTTCGACAACGAGGCCGAGTCCCGCGGTGTGCACTCGACAACGCGTGGCTCGGCGGCGGACGCAGGTGGCCCGTGGCTGGTCTCGCAGGCGATGTGGGCGAACTTCATGCAGTACATCGACGCGGACGGTGTGCCCCTCGCGGAACTCGAGGGCTTGGACCGCATCACGAACCTGGTGGGCATGAAGAGGTGGGGATACATCACCGTTGCGCCGGCCCTGGCGGGCGAGCTGACAGAGCCCCCGCGCCCGGATCTGGTCATCAGGCCGACCCGGGCAGGCCGGAAGGCTCAGGCGATATGGCGACCACTGGCCGGTGAGATAGAGCAGCGCTGGAAGGAGCGCTTCGGCGACGAGCAGGTAGGCAGGCTCCGGGAGTCGCTCGAGGCGCTCGTCCAACGGTTCGACATCGAACTGCCCCAGTACCTCCCCGTGGTCGCGATCCATATGTTCGCGGGCATCGAGAAGCTGCACAGGCGTGTGCCGCCGGTCCCGGGCAGCGCCAATGGCGCCCGCCCGGATCTGTCCGTTCTCCTCGCCAAGGTCCTGCTCATGTTCACGGTCGACTTCGAAGGAGAGTCGAACCTGTCGCTGCCGACGAGCGCCAACGCGCTACGGGTTCTCGGCGAGAAGGGAGTGCGCGTCCGGGACTTGCCCCGCCTGACGGGAGTTTCGAAGGAAGCGATCGCGATGTCCGTCGGGCTGCTCGCAAGACTCGGTTGCGCCGTGGTCGAATCGGACCCGGCTGCAAGCAGGGGAAAAGTCGTCCGCCTCACTCCCAAGGGTCGTAAGGCCCAGGAGAAGTACCGTCGGATCCTCGCCCAGACCGAGGAGCTGTGGCGGGTCCGCTATGGCCATGAAAGCATCTCGCGCCTGCGCGAGTCCCTCGAAGCGCTGGTCGGGGATGCGACTGCGCTCCGGTCGCCCCTCTTCGAGGGCCTCCAGCCCCATCCCGACGGCTGGCGGGCGTCGGTGCGCAGGCCGGAGATGTTGCCGCACTATCCCATGGTGCTGCACCGGGGCGGGTACCCGGACGGGAGTTGACCACCGCCAGCTAGGACGGGGGGCGTCGGAGGCCTACCGGCCACGGCGCGCGGGCGCCCGCGCGGTCATGGCCCCGCGATAGAAAGGATGCGGTACTCGAGCGAGGCAGGGTGACAGATGAGCAGCGCGGGAACAGCTACGGCCGGCTGGCGGGAGTCGCTAGGCCGGGTAGGGGTCTGGGTCGGGCCCGGAGCCCTCGAGCGGGATCCCGGCGGTTTCGCCGCCCGGGTGGAGCTACTCGGCTATGGCGCTTTGTGGGTGGGCGGCAGCAATACTGACGAGAAGTCCTTCGACCTGCTCGAGCTGGCACTTGGCGGAACCGGCCGGCTCGTCGTGGCGACCGGTATCACCAGTATCTGGGCTTGGGAGCCCGCGGCGCTCGCTCGGCGCGTTGCGGCCATAGAAACTGCCCATCCTGGCCGGTTCGTTCTTGGCCTCGGTGTCAGCCACGCGCCTGCCGTTGAGCGGCTCGGCCGCCGCTACGAGCGCCCCCTCGAGGCCATGGCAGCCTTCCTCCGAGGGCTCGACGACGCCAGGGAGCTGAACGCGGATGCCGCCGCATCCTCGGCGACGCCCCGGGTCCTCGCTGCGCTCGGTCAAAGGATGCTCGAGCTCTCCCGTGACCGCTCCGAGGGCGCGCACCCCTACTTGACAACACCGGTTCACACCGAATCAGCCCGCCGCATCCTCGGCGACGCGCCCCTGCTCGCTCCTGAGCAAGCGCTCGTCCTCGAGGCCGAGCCGCGAGAGGCGCGCGCGACTGCGAGGGCGTACGTCAGCCGATACCTCGCCCTGCCCAACTACCGCGCGAACCTCGAGCGCCTCGGCTTCGACGAGGAGGACCTGGCCGGGCAAGGCAGCGACCGAGTCGTCGACGCCCTCGTGGCCCACGGGACGGCGAATGAGGTGGCAACCCGGGTCCGAGCCCACCTCGAGGCCGGCGCGGACCACGTCTGCGTGCAGCCGCTCGCTCCCGGCGGAGCGATCGATGCCGGGGCACTCGAAGCCCTGGCCCCACTCCTGCTCGCCCCATGAGCCGGCACCGGGCAGGCTGGAGGCCCTTCCCGAAAGGCATCCCATGGCGCGCGTGTTGATCACCGGCTCTTCCGACGGGCTCGGCCTCGGGGCCGCCAGGCTGCTCGCGCCGCACCACGAGGTCGTGCTGCACGCCCGCAACCAGCCCCGGTCCGCCGACGCGATGAGAGCGCTGCCCGGGGCGGCCGGCGTCGTCGTGGGAGACCTCACGACCATGGCCGGCATGCGCCAAGTCGCTGAGGCTGCCAACGCGACAGGCCGGTTCGACGCGGTCATCCACAATGCCGCCGTCGGTTCCAGCGAACCCCGCAGGATCGTGACCTCCGACGGACTGAGCCACGTATTTGCCGTCAACGTCCTCGCCCCTTATTTCCTCACCGCCGCCGTCGAGATGCCGAGCCGGCTGATCTACCTCAGCTCGGGCATGCACCGTGGCGGGAATCCGCACCTCGACGACCTGCAGTGGGAGCACCGCCGCTGGAGCGGCTCGCAGGCGTACTCGGACTCCAAGCTCTTCGTCGCGGTACTCGCGGCGGCAGTCGCCCGCCACCGGCGCGATGTCCTGTCGAACACGGTGGATCCTGGCTGGGTGGCCACGAAGATGGGCGGTCCAGGAGCACCCGACGACCTGTCCCTAGGCTCGGACACCCAGGCATGGCTGGCCGTCTCCGACGACGCTGAGGCCCTGGTGTCAGGTGCCTTCTTCTACCACCGGCGCCTTGTGGAGCCTCACGCCTCCATGGGTGATCACCGGATCCAGGACGAGCTGCTGGCCGTCTGCGCCGGCCTCTGCGGCGTCGCCTTGCCCGGCGCCTAGCGAGCCGAACGGCCGATCAGGGGTGACCAAGCCCGGCTCGGCTCAGGTCCGCACGACCTCGACCGTCGAGAGAGTTGGGTCGGCTGCGTACGCGACGCGGACACCGTGCGCCGCCACCGCACGGAGATCAGCGAGCAGCGTTTCGGTGACGAGCTCACCGGGGGCGAGCACCGGGATGCCCGGTGGATAAGGGGCGATCAGCTCGGCTGAGATGCGCCCGACGGCGAGGTCGGCGGCAACCGTCTCGTGGGACGAGAAGAAGGCCGTCCGCGGGCTCATCGCCTTCACGGGCTGGACGTGCCAGCTCACAGCGACCGAGGGTGAGCGCGGTGGGCCGGAAGTCGCCTGGATTGCCGGCACCAGAGCCCCGACGAGCTTGTCCAGCGTGGATTCGTCGTCAGCGATGGTGACCAGCGCCACGATCGTGTCGCGGTCGACCAGCTCCAAGGTAAGCCCCTGGTCCAAGAGCATGCGCTCGATCTCGATACCGTTCGCTCCCACCTGCGAGAGCAGCAGCACGAGCCGCATCGGGTCGAAACGACCCGCCGAGAAGGACTGCTCGTCGGGGACTTCGAGCCCCGGGACTTCTTCACGCAGTCGTTGCCGGGCGGACTTGAGGGCCAGGAGGACCGGTTCCACGAGCTCGGGACCACGAGTCTCCATCAGGGCTCGGCAGGCATCGATGCTCGCGAGCACCGATCCGGCAGAACTCGTGGTGCGGCTCGCCTCGAAGCCGCGCTCGAGGCGATCGCGGTCGAGCCGTCGCGTGCGGGCGCAGACGAGGCTCGCTTGGGTGTAGCCGGGGAGGAGCTTGTGGATGCTGGTGACCATCGCGTCCGCCCCGAGGGCCATGGCGTGCGGCGGCAATTGCGGGTGGTGACCGAAATGTGCTCCCCACGCCTGGTCGACTATCACGGGCACGTCGCGGCGATGTGCGACGTCGATGATGCGCTCGACGTCCGAGAGCGTCCCGAGGTAGTCCGGCTCGGTGATGAGCACTGCGCGGGCGTCGGGATTGGCCGCGAGCGCGGCCTCGACGTCCTCGACCGCGACTCCGAGCGGCATGCCCGTGGCGGCGTCGATCGCCGTAGGGAGCCAGCAGGGCTCCAGGTCCGCCAGGACCATGCCCAAAAGCAGGGAACGGTGGAGCGAGCGCGTGACGATCACCTTGTCGCCCGGCCGTCCGATCGCAAGGCAGAGCGCCTGGTTGGAGTGTGTGGAGCCGCACGTCGAGTAGCGGCACCAGTCGGCGCCGTAGAAGAGGCCAGAGCGTCTCTCGGCTTCAGCGAGCAGGCCGCCGGCCAACTTGACGGTGTCGAGGCCGCCGTAGAGGGGCACATCGCCTGAGAGCACAACACCGAGACCCGGGTCGAAACTGGATCCGCGGCCCTTGTGGCCCGGCGTGATGAAAGGCGTCGCGTCGGACTCGAGGTAGGTCAGATAGGCGTTGAGGAGCCGGGCCTCGTCGCGAAGTCTCACCTGTGCGTTCGATTCGGGCGCGGCTTCATTGGCGGCCTTTCGGGGGGTGTCGTTCTTGTGCGCTCTAGCGCGACCGAGGCTAGTCGCGCACCTGTCGACTGGAAAATCAATGTTTGGAGGGCAAAAGCGCCAGGGATCGCACGCTGGTGCGACTGCCCCCGGACCGGTGCGACAGCGTCGAATGCCGCGACAGGCTGGACAGGACAGAGAAGAACGACCCGGCCGAAAGGAGCGAAAAAGCGGAAAGGAAGCTCCCGATCGAGCAGATGGACCACGCCGAGCCGATGGAGCCGATCGAGCATGCAGAGCCGATCGAGCCGATCGAGCAGGCCGATCCGATCGATCCGATCGACAGCACCGAACCCTTGGACCCGATCGAGAGGAACGAGCCCTCCGACCACAGCGACAACGGCAGCGTCCGCGCGACACGTCCCAGGGCTCGAGGCGGCACCAGCTGCTCCGCCGTCGCCGGTGATCGGTTCGGGTCTAAGGCTCGGGACATGGACTTGGCTCCCAGGGTCATGGCTGCGCCATTTTCTCAGCCGCTCTCGGCCGTCGGCTGGCCACCTGCCAGTTCATACGACCACAACTCGGAAGAGATGGCAACCGGGCTGCCGTGAAGTGCCGGCCGGTCGGAGCCGGCATGGCCGCGCGCAAGAGCAGGCAAGGACCCAACCCCGGAACGCTTCCTCGTCGCGCCACCTGGTGACGACCAGCCACTGCTTGCGGCCGTCGGTGGGCCTGAGCAGCTCGAAGCCCTCGAAACCGTCCTGACCGTTGACGGCGCCGACGCGGGCGGCGAGCGCTGCACCAGCTCGTCCCGGCGTCGGCGGGCACGGTGATGATGTTGATCTTGACAACTGTCATGTGCCAGATCTGATCAGATCGGAAAGGCACAAGTCCCCCGGTCGATCCGTACCGACGGAGGGCGATTAGTAGGCTCCGACAGATGCCACTCGTCCAGGTGATAGTCGGTAGCACGCGGCCGGGCCGCTTCGCGGACAAACCGCTTGCGTGGTTGGCAGATCGCCTCGGGCGCCGCGAGGACCTCGAGCTCGAGATCGTGGACCTGAGGGATCATCCGCTGCCTTTCTACGATCACGGGGTCCCGCCGGCCCGCGCGCAACGTGACTATCCCAGTGAGGACGTGGCCCGCTTTGGCCGGACACTCGATCGCGCCGACGGTTTCATCATCGTCACCAGCGAGTACAACCACGGCTACCCGGCATCGCTCAAGAACGCGATGGACCACGTGTTCGTGGAGCTCAACCGCAAGCCGGTGGCGTTCGTCGGCTACGGCAACGTCGGCGGGGCGAGAGCGATAGAACAGCTGCGCCTGGTCACGGTGGAGTTCGAGATGGCCCCTCTCCGCCATGCCATCCACATCCTTCCGGAGCTGATGATCCCCGCCAGGCAAGCCGATCCCTTCTCTCTCGAGGCGTTCGCCCCACTGGATCAACGCCTCGACACGGTGGTCGCGGATCTCCTGTGGTGGGCCGCGGCTCTGGGCGCCGCGCGCAGAGTCTCGGCCCGGACCTGAAGCACCGCCGTCCGGTCGGGTCAGGAACCGTCTTTCTCAGGGTCCCAGTACGTCTCGGGCGGCAGCCCTCTCACCCCACGCGCCCGCGACAGCAACTCGGCAACGAAGCCTGCCTTGGCTGCTACATAGAAGTCGATGTTGCCATTGGCAAGCTTGGCGTTACGCCTCTTCAAAGCTGCATAGCGTTCCCGCGCCCGGGGGTCTTCCCGCAAGACGTCGCGCAGTAGCCAGTGGTCGACGTGGGCCCGGTTGTTCTCCACCACCAGGTACAAGTGGTGCGCCGGCAGGTCTTGCAACGGGAGGGGCTCGAACGCTTCACGACCCACGACTCCGAGGTCACCACGGCAGCGGCATCCGATCAGCGCCAGCCGCTCGATCACCGGACCGAGGTCGTCGGGTGACGCCACGACGATGTCGAGGTCGATGATCGGCTTGGCCGCGAGGCCGGGCACCGCAGTCGACCCGACATGGTCGATGCGAATCGCGATGTCCGCGATGAACGGCCAGAGGCTGTCGCTGACCTTCTCGAACCAGGACGGCCAGTTCGGGTCGTAGTCGCAGACGACGATCTCACGCGTCATATTTGGGCTCCTCGTGTCTACCGAACAGCGGAGCTAGCACGTCGACTTGTATACAGGCTCGGCTCTTGGGGCCGAGACAGTTACCTGACAGAATGGGATCGTGGCCGACACCGATTTCCATCTCGTCGCCGAAGTCAGCTCGGACAGCCCCGGCGCGATCGGGTCGCTGCTCGAGCAGCTCGTCGCGGGCAGCGTCACCGGGACCTCCGACGGTTTCCATGTCGACGGCTGGATGAGAGGAACCGACGCTCGCGAGCTCAACCGCTTCTTGCTGTCGGCCCTGCGCCGCGTTGAGCGGCGGACCCGCCTGCGCGCCGAGTGGACCGCCAACGGTGAGACGCACCGGTTCTTCGATTACGTGCCGAAGGGCAGCCGCCCGGCCCCACCGAGTCAACCCAAGATCTGAGGGCACTGTCGCGTCCCACGCGACAGTGCCCGCCCCTTGTTGAGGAGCGGGCACCCATCTGTTCAGTTGTCTACATCCCGAGGAAGCCGTTGAGTCTCCGGAAACTTGAGGCCTCAGGCGAGCTTTGTGCGCTCTGGCCGCTGCGTAATGCTCTGGAGCCGCATCACCGTCGACGCTCCTGAGTGCCAACCTCGGTAGGGCCAACTCTCCTACGAGGCGCTTACGGGCTTCCGGTCAACCTCGGGGATGTAATGGAATTCGTCTCGCACGCTTTAGTTCGAGCCCCCCTTCCCGGCTCCACTCAGGGAACCACAATTGGCAACACCACGCCGGGCCATTTCGTTCCCGGTTCGCGCCCGTTTCGGGCCCACGTGGTCACGGGCGCCCTGCGGTTTCGGAGCGCCGCGTAAGGTGGTGAGCATGATCACAGCAGTCCACACACTCGTCTACGCGGACGACGCCGAGGCGGCCCGAGCTTTCTTCCGGGACGTCCTGGGGTGGCCGCACGTGGAAGCGCACGGAGGGTGGCTCATCTTCAAGACTGGGCCTTCCGAGCTCGGTGTCCACCCGACTTCGGGCGATCACGGAGGCAAGCGGTGGTCGACCGAGCAACACCACGAGATCTCTCTCATGTGCGACGACATAACCAGGACCATGGCGGAGCTGAGGGCGAAGGGTGCCACCTTCGCAGGCGAGATCCGTGACGCCGGGTTCGGCATGACGGCGACCCTCGTGGTGCCGGGAGCGGGTGAGATGCTCCTCTACCAACCGAAACACCCTCTCGCTCACGACCTTTGACGGGATGGTGAGCTGATGTCGGGGAGGGAACCGGCCCTACCTGCTGTCGGAGCGACGGCGGTCGGCGTCGCGGCCGTGCGCGCCGCGGAGACGGAACGGCCTGACCGGCTCTTCGCAGACTCGCTTGCGGCCGGCTTCGTGCGAGCGGCTGAGTTGGCCCATCTCCCGCCCAGGGCTGGCGGGCGCACCCACCGTCGTGCCTCCCTCGACGCCTGGATCATCGTCAGGACTCGTTTCCTCGACGATCTCGTGCTCGACTCCTGCGAACGAGGATGTCGCCAGGTCGTGATCCTCGGGGCGGGACTCGACGCGCGTGCGTTCCGGTTGGCCTGGCCCGCCAAGCTACGGGTCTTCGAGATCGACCTCCCCGAGGTGCTGGAGTTCAAGGAGCAGGTAGTCCGGGCGCAGGGGTGGCGGCCCTCCTGCGAGCGCATCACCGTGCCGGTCGACCTTTCCGAGGACTGGGGCCGGCCGCTCTGCGATGCCGGGTTCGACGCGGGCTCACAGGTCGCCTGGCTCGCAGAGGGGCTGCTGGCCTACTTGTCACCCGAGGCCAGCGACTCGCTGGTGACCCGAGCAGCCGAGATGTCAGTACGGGGAAGCAGGCTGGGACTCACCCTGGCCAGTGCCCGTCGCCTCGATGCGTGGCGTCAGGCGCATCCTGACGGCAGGGGCGGGCAGGGCGACTACGTCGCGCTATGGCGCTTCGCAGGCGCCGAACAGGCGGTCGAGTGGCTCACGGCCCACGGGTGGCACGCCGAGGTCTTCGACATGGCAGAGCGCGCCGCCAGCTACGGGAGGCCGCTCGGTCCGGACGCCCTCGGAGCGGACAGTGCCCGCCTCGTCGACGCCGAACGCGGTTGACCGAGGAGGTTTGTCGGGGTCACGAGGTGCCTGCTTCCGGTGGTGACGCCGGTTCGGACGTGTTCAGGGAAGGGACCGGGCCTCCTCCGCGAACCAGGCCTGTTCGGCGGCCTCGAGGGCGTCGGGGACCGAGCCGCGCAACAAGGACGAGCTGCCGAGGGCACTTCCGAGGGCCTCGAGGGCGTCGAGCACGACACTCAGGCGGGCGCGTTGGCCGGTATGGTCGATCCGTACGACCGTGCTGGCAAGGCCGCCGAAGCCGGACGAGAGCGCCACATGGTGATGTGCTCGTGCGCGCTCCACAAGAGAGCGGGCGTCGGCCTCGGGCGGTGCCTGAAGCGTCGTCACCACGACCGACGCGTCGGCGTCGGGCGCGAACGGCGTGAGCCCGAGGGCGCGCGCACCTGAGCGGCTTGCTGCCGCGGACGCGCGATGGCGTCGCTGAACGCTGCGCAGGCCCTCGGCGAGTACGCGATCTACTGCAGCCTCGAGAGCGAGGATCTCGAGTGGCACTGGCGTCGCGGGGATCACGCTCTTGTCCGAGTCCAGCCACTTCTCTTTCCAATCGAGCAGCGAGAGCACCGAGCCTCGCGGCGCGCCGGGATTCTCGGACATCGCGCGCCAGGCGCGACGGCTCACCGCGGCGATCGAGATGCCCGCCGGTCCCGCCAAGGCCTTCTGTGGCCCGACCACGGCGACGTCGGCACCCCAGTCGTCGAGCCGCACCTCGTGTGCCCCGGTCGAGGCCACGACGTCGACCAGGACGAGCGCTCCGTGCTCGCGGGCGAGCGCCACGATGGCCGGGGCATCGTTGCGCAATCCGCTCGCCGCTTCGACGTGGACGAAGCTGACCATCGAGATCTCGGGGTTGGCCCGCAGCGTCCGCTCGACCGCGTCGGGTTCAACGGCCCTTCGAGGCTCGGCCTTCACATCGACAATCGTTGCCCCCGCCTCGCGGAGCCAGCGCCCGATCGTGGTGCCGTAGGGGCTGGTGTCGAGATTCAGCACGGCGAGGCCGACGCGGCCGAGGCCGCGCGCTGCCGCCTCGAGGGGAAGGACCGCCTCGGCCTGGGGCAGCACGACGTCGAGTCGTGTCTCGAGCAACGCGGCGACAGAGCGCCCGAGTCGCTCGAAACGCTCGGGTGAGATCGCCAGAGGATCTAGCAACGGGTTGATCACGGTTGGTCCCCTACGGACGTCTCGTCACGGAAATGGCAGGCCGCGGCGTGCTCCGCGCAAGCGCCCACCTGTTCGAGACACGGTCTCGCACGGGTGCACAGTTCCTCCGAGCGCGGGCACCGGGGATGGAACGCGCAGCCGGTCGGGATGTCGATCGGGCTGGGCGGCTCGCCCTTGACCATTGGCCGGACGAGCTCGACCTGGTGCAGGCGCGGAGCTGCCGCCAGCAAGGCGCGCGTGTAGGGGTGACGCGGATCGCTGAAGACCGCTTCGCGATCGCCCTGCTCGACGATTCGCCCCAGGTACATGACCGCGACGCGGTCGCTCAGGTGCCGCACGACGGCCAGGTTGTGCGAGATGAACACGACAGTCAGGCCGAGGCGGCTGCGCAGGTCCTCGAAGAGCCTGAGGATGGTGGCTTGGACCGACACGTCGAGCGCGGAGACGGGCTCGTCGGCGATGATGACGCGAGGCTCGACCGTCAGCGCACGGGCGATCGCGATCCGCTGTCGCTGGCCTCCGGAGAACTGGCTCGGCAGGCCGTCGAGCGCCCCCGGGGGCAGGCCCACGAGTGCCACGAGCTCCCTGCAACGTGCCTCGACGTCGGCACGTGGGACCAGCCCGTGGACCCTCAACAGCTCGCTGAGCACGTGACGGACGCTCAGGCGCGGGTTGAGTGACGAGTACGGGTCCTGGAACACCATCTGTATCGCCCGCCGGTCGGACGTGGTTCGCGTGACCGAGAGCTCGCGACCGTCGAAGCGCACGACCCCCGAGGTCGGCGCAATCCGGCCGGCGATGCACTTCGCGATCGTGGTCTTGCCACACCCGGACTCACCGACGAGGCCGAGGACCTCGCCTTCGGCCACCTGGAGCGTGACGTCCTCGACGGCCCGGAGCGTGTGCCCGTGCTCGGAACGGAACCTCACCGAGAGGGCGTCGACCTCGATGAGAGCCTCAGCCATGGCAGCCGGCACCCTGCGAGGCCGCGAGCACGTCCGAGTGCAGGCACGCCGCCTCGTGACCGGGCCCCACGCGCTGGAGACGGACGTCGATGGTCACGCACTCGGGGGTCGCGAGCTGGCAGCGGGGCTGGAACCTGCAACCGCTCGCCAGCCACAGCGGGTCCGGAAGCGAGCCTGGGATGGCGATCGGCTCGTGCTCAGGGCTGTCCACGTCGAGAGCCGCCGCGAGGAGCCCGCTCGTGTAGGGGTGCTTTGGCGCGGCCAGGACCTCGACGGTGGGACCGGTCTCGACGAGCCGCCCGGTGTACATGACCGCGACGTGCTCGGCGACCTGGCTGACGACGCCGAGGTCGTGGGTCACGAAGACCAGCGTGAGACCGCGTTCGGAGCGGAGGTCTGCCAAGAGCGCAAGGATCTGGGTCTGGATCGTGACGTCCAGTGCGGTCGTCGGCTCGTCGCACAGGAGGATCGCCGGGTCCGACGACAGCGCGATCGCGATCATGACCCGCTGGCGGGTGCCACCCGACAGCTCGTGCGGATAGGCGTGGTAGCGGCGCTCCGGATCGGGGATCCCGACCAGCCTCAGGAGCTCGACCGCTCTCGCCTTCGAGGCGTTGCGCCCGAGGCCGAGCACGTGTCTCGGCGCCTCGGCGATCTGGTTTCCGACCGTCGCGACCGGATTGAGGGCGCTGAGAGCGTCCTGGAAGACGATCGACATGCGTCGGTGCTGGCGGTGGCCGCGTCCCCGAGAGCGCGCGTCTGCCGGGAGGGTCACCCCGTCCACGACGACGCGACCCGAGCTGAGGCGCCCCGTGCTCGGCAGGAGGCCCATGATCGCCCTCAGCGTGAGGCTCTTGCCACAGCCTGACTCGCCGACGATCGCGAGCGCGCCGCCTCGTTCGAGCGCGAAGGAGACGTCGTCCACGGCACGGAACGCCACCCGGTGCCGTCGCATCTCGACCACAAGCCCTTCGACCTCAAGCAGGGGAGTCATTCCGGCCGCAGTATGTCCGCGAGGCCGTCGCCGAGCAGCGACAGGCCGACACCTGTGAGGACGACCGCCATCCCGGGGATGGCGGCCAGCCACTGGTTGGTCTGGATGAAGTTCTGACCGTCGCTGATCATCGATCCCCAGTCCGGTGCAGGTGGCTGGATCCCGAGCCCGAGGTACCCGAGGGTGACGACGGCCAGTATCACGAGCACGATGTCCGACATCGCGTAGACGATCGCCTGAGTGATCGTGTTGGGCAGGACGTGCCGCCACAGCACACGCGTCCTCGACAGGCCGCCCCCCTCCGCGGCAGCCACCCAGTCGAGGCTGCGCGCAACCATGGTCCCGCTCCGCGTCGTCCGGGCGTAGATGACCCAGTCCGTGAGCCCGAACGCGATGTAGATCCCGTGCGTGCCTACGCCCACGACGAAGACGAGGGCGATTATCAAGACGTAGAAGGGGAAGGCGAGCACGATGTCGACGACCCTCATGACGACCGTGTCGATCCAGCCGCCGAAGTACCCGCACACCGTGCCCACGAACACGCCGAAGCAGAAGGGGAAGAGCACCGCCAGCACCCCGACTTGCAGGTCGGTGCGCCCGGCGTAAAGGAGGCGGGACCAGATGTCACGCCCCAGTTCGTCGGTGCCGAGCCAGTGGGCCCTGCTCGGACCCGCGAGGATGTGCAGGAGGTCCTGGGACACCGGGCTGTAACGCCCGATGACGGGGGCCAACAGGGCGAGGGCGACGATCGTGGCGGTCAGGGTCGCGCCTGCCATGAAGGTCGGGCTGTGGAGCGCTCGCGACCCTAACGACGGCCGGCGGGTGACCTCGTGTTCGGTCTCGAGGAGTCGCGCCAACGGTGTCACGGCCGCGCTCACCTGAGCCGTATCCTCGGGTCGAGCCGCGCCGTGGCGAGATCGGTCAGCAGGATTACGACGATCACGCCGAGCGCGTAGATGAGTGTCACGCCCTGCACGACAGGGAAGTCCCGGAAGTCGATGGCGTCCAGCATCAAGTTGCCGAGCCCGTTCAGCGCGAAGACACGCTCGATCACGACCGTGCCCCCGATGAGGTAGGCGATGTTGATCCCGAGCAGGGTGACCGTCGGGATGAGCGCGTTGCGGGCGACGTGCACGAAGGTGACCCGCGAGGGGCGAAGTCCCTTCGCTCGGGCGGTCGCGACGTAATCGGCCGAGAGCACTTCGAGCATGCCGACGCGAAGGCTGCGGATCAGCACGGGGACGATGCCGATAGCAGCGCACAGTCCGGGCAGCAGGAGGGAGTGGAGATGGGCCCAGAAGCCCGTGCCGTAGCCGCCGACCGGGAACCAGTGCACGTCGACGGAGAACAGGACGATGAGGATGATGCCGAACCAGAACGACGGCATCCCGAGACCCATCAGTGAGAACAGCCGCACGGCGTGGTCGGCAGGCCGGTCCTGGCGCGTCGCGGCGAGCGCCGCCAAGGGCACCGTGATGACGACCGCGAAGAACGTCGCGACGAGCACGAGCGAGCCCGTCAGCTCCAGGCACGGGGGGATGAGCGAGGCCACGGGGCTCTGGTACTCGATCGAGGTGCCGAGATTGCCGTGCACGAGGCCGTAGAGGTACTTCCAGAACTGGCGCCAGATCGGCTCGTCGAGGCCCAGCTGGTGACGAAGGGCCGCGACGGCTGCCGACGACGCGTGCAGGCCGAGCAGGGTGCGGGCCGGGTCGCCGGGTATGAGCCGCAGGAGCAGGAACGTGACGACGACCACGCCGAATACGACGGGAACCGAGAGGAGGATCCGGCGTACGACATAGCGCCAGCCGGGGCTTGTGAGAATCCGGCCCGCGAACCGCGCCCCGCGCCCTTGAGCGCCCAGGCCGGCCGCCGAGTCGCCTTCACGGCCCCCAGTCGCGGGCTCCCTGTCGCCGAGCTCTGCTCGGCCGCTCATCTCAGCCAGACATCCTCCAACCGGTACGCGCCATTCGAAACCGCGGCGAATCCGTGCAAGGTCGGTTGCCAAGCGTAGCGGCGGTCTTGAGCCGGGGCGGGCGGGTCTCGTCGCCGCTCAGGACTTGCGGTCGGCCGGCGGCGCCTCCCGGCCGGCGATCTCAGCCTTGCGGCCCGATGTGCAGCTGCGCTGACGTTCGGGTCCGTGTGCGCATGGTCAAGGCTGCGACGATCCCGCATATGAGCATCATCGCCCCGGCCGCCGAGAGCGCTGCGTCCAGGCCGTGGCCGAATGCGACGTAGGCGGCCTGGGTCACCTCCCTCACGATCTTCGTGATCGCCGGTGTTCCCTTGAACTGCGCGGCCTGGGAGTTGAACGTGCCGGTCGTGACCGCCGTGATTACGGTGTTCTGGAACGACTTCGGGATCCCCAGCACGTTGAGCTGACGAACGAGGCTGGAGATCAGCTGGCCGTTCACCATCGATCCGAGTACCGCGACCCCGGCGACGGCACCCAGCTCGCGGCTCGTGTTGGTGGCGGACGCTGCCATACCCGAGTGCCGGGCGGGAAGGGAAGAGAGGGCGGTCGAGGTCACGGGCACGATCGAGATCCCGAACCCGGCACCGGCGATGGGCAGCGTCCAGCCGATGGTCGACAGGCCCGAGTTCGGCGTCAGGACGATCTCTGTCAGGACGATGCCGATTCCTGCGAGAACACAACCGACCGTCATCGGCAGCCGCGGGCCTGACCGTGCCACCCAACGTCCGGTTAGCAGCGAGGCGATGATCATCGCCGCCGCCATCGGCGCGAAGTCGAGGGCGGTCCCGTAGCCAGAGCTTGTCCCCACGTCCTGGAGATAGAGAGCTACGAAGAAGAAGATCGAGAAGGTGCCGAAATACGTGCAGAACGCGACGACATTGCAACCTGCGAAGGCTGAGCGTTTGAAGAACGAGACGTCGAGTATCGGGTGCGCCACGGTGCGTTCGTAGAACACGAAGAAGACCGCCAGGAGGCACGCGGCTGCAAACAGCATGTCGATCCTGGTGTCCCTGTAGCCCGCCGTTTCGCCCTGGATGATGGCGAACGAAGCAGCCGCAAGGGCACCGGCACCGAGAAGGAAGCCAGCGAAGTCCAGACGGAATCTGACCGCGTTGACGCTCTCGGGCAGTATCAGCGCCGCGCCGAGGAGTGCGACCAGGCCGAAGAACAGGTTGAACCAGAAGACGGCCCGGAACGAGTACAGCCCCACCAGAACGCCACCGATCAGGGGCCCCATGGCGAGCGCGAGACCGGAGACGGCCGCCCAGATCCCGAGTGCCTTCGCCCTTGCCCGGCGCTCGGGGTAGAGGTGGCGGATCATCGAGAGCGTGCTCGGTTCGGACGCGGCTGCTCCCAGTCCCATGATGACCCGGCCGGCGATGAGGGTGTCCGCGTTCTGAGCCACCGCGGCGACGACCGAGCCACAGCAGAACAAGATGACGCCCGACAGCATCACCTTCTTGCGGCCGAGCTGGTCACCGAGCGTGCCGAACAGGAGCATGAAGCTTGCAAAGACCAGGGCGTAACCGTTGATCACCCACTGCAGCTGGCTGATCCCTGTGTGAAGCGTCGACTGGACGTTCGCAAGCGTGACGCTGATCACCGTGTTGTCCATGAACGTCAGGAACAGCACCAGCAGAAGAGTCGCTAGGCCGAGGCGCCGGCGCATCCGGCTCAAGTGGAGCTCCGCCTCTTCGGAGCCCCCTGGTGGCGTCAAGATGTCAGCGCCATCGCCGAGAATGGGCTCTATGACCTCGCGGGAGCGCGACGTGACCCGGGCGAACGGGCCATGGCCGCCCGCCGACGAGGGGGACATCACGACGACCAGTCCGGTGCGTCCGCAGAGAACCCGCGTCCCGCGGCCACGACCTCGTAACTGGCCGGTTGCATGCAGCCGATGGGCACGAACTCCTTTCGAGAGTCAGGTTCCACCGAAAAGTGTATGGCCCAAGCATCCAATTCGTTCATGACAAGTTGGATACGGTCCCGCATTGTTTGGGTCCTGATTCACCTGAACGTCCGAACTCTCAAAGTAGTCACTCGACCGCGCTGAGCATTAGGGACGCGGATTGCCTCACCGTCCCGAAGCAGCACCCGCCAGATCGCCGGTTACCAGACGCAGGCGGCGACACCGTCGGTTGCAGCGTCTCCGGGCGCGTCATCCGCCTCCGCGCCGAGCGGGAAGCCGGCTGTCGTAAGGCCGTGGCCGAACCCGTCGAGATAAGTGTGCGCCTCGCGTTGGCGCGGGTAGCGGTTGGCGATCTCGTGGAAGCGGGCCGTGTGACCGGCCTCGAGCAAGTGTGCGAGCTCGTGGATGATCACGCCGTCGAGCACCCACTCCGGGACCGTCTGGAGGCGGGACGCGATCCGGATCTCACGGGAGTGCAGCGAGCACGACCCCCAACGTCGTTGCTGGCGTGAGGACCATCGGATCGAGGAGGGCAGGACCCCACCGAGGTACTGCTCCCCCAGAACGGCGGCACGCGCGGCGAGCCCGGCATCGGATGCGTGGCGGCGACCGGTGCGCTCTAGCAGCTGCCTGACCAATTGATCGGCGAAGCCGTCCCGTGTGGCACGCGACATGCGCTCCGGCACGACCACGACCACGTGGCCTCCCTCCCAGAAGGCAACGCCGGTCTTCCGGCGCCGGGCGCTCGTTCGGATCTCCACCTCGGTTGTGACGTTCGGGTCCATTGGACTCCCCTTTTCGGATCAGGCTTCGCCAGATGGTAACGAGGGGGTGTTCGCCTTCGGGGGATGGGGCGGGTGTGCTCGGCGGGTCCGCGAGTCAGTGGTGGAAGCTGTCCTTCACCTCGGTCGGTCCCCGGTTCGGTCCAGCCGAGGTCGCCAGTCTCCTCATCACGGCGCGGAGGTTGTCGAGGAGCATCTTCGCGAGGTCCCTGCTGAAGCCGTTGCGCACGACGACTCGAAGCACCGCCACGTCGTCGAGCGTCGGTGGCAACGTGTACGCCGGGACGAGCCAACCGAACGAGCGGAGCGCTTCAGAGATCTCGTAGACGCTGTAGGGCAAAGTGTCTGTCAGGCGAAAGGCGAACACGGGGATCCCTTCGGCCCTGGAGACGAGAGTGAACGGGCCGAGATCGCCGATCTCAGCGGCGAGCCACTGCGCTGTGTCCCTGCAGGCGGCCTGAACTTCGCGGTAGCCATTGGCACCGAGGCGCAGGAAGTTGTAGTACTGCGCCACCACCTGGGCTCCGGGGCGGGAGAAGTTCAGGGCGAAAGTCGGCATCTCGCCGCCGAGGTAGTTGACCTTGAACACGAGGTCGTCCGGCAGGGCTTCGGCGTCACGCCAGAGGACCCAGCCGACACCGGGATAGACGAGACCGAACTTGTGACCGGAGGCGTTGATCGACTGGACGCGCGGAACCCTGAAGTCCCAGTGGAGCTCGGGGTCGAGAAACGGGGCCACCAGCCCTCCGGACGCCCCGTCGACGTGCATCGGCACGTCAGGGCCACCTCCGCGAGCGAGGGCGTCGAGCGTGGCGGCGATCTCGACAACCGGTTCGTAGGCCCCGTCATAGGTCGATCCGAGGACGGCGACGACCCCGATCGTGTTCTCGTCGCAGGCGTTGGCGGCGCCTTCTGGCATGAGATGGGCGATTTCCGGTCCAACGGGGACCAGGCGGGCCTCGACGTCGAAGTAGCGGCAGAACTTCTCCCAGCAGACCTGCACGTTCGCTCCCATCACGAGATTCGGCCTGTCGGCCGGGAGCCCGGCCAGAGCGCGCCTCTGCCGCCAGCGCCACTTGAGGGCGAGACCGCCCAGCATGCACGCCTCGCTCGACCCGGTCGTCGAGCACCCGGTGGCGCTAGTGCCTTCGGCGTGCCAGAGGCGCGCGAGGATGTTCACGCAGCGACGCTCGATCTCAGCGGTCTGCGGGTACTCGTCCTTGTCGATCATGTTCTTGGAGGCGCATTCGGCCATCAGCAGTTCGGCTTCGGGCTCCATCCAGGTAGTCACGAACGTCGCGAGGTTGAGCCGGGCATTGCCGTCGAGCATCAGCTCGTCGTGGATGATCTGGAAGGCGACCCGGGGAGGCATGCCCGTGTCCGCGATACGAAGACGCGGGACCTCGCCGACCTCTTCATGCTGGGAGAACTGCGGCCGGAAGCTCAGCTCGTCGTCGCCGGCGCCATCAGGCGTGTGAGAGTGCAGTGGCACGGTCGGACCTCCTCGTCAAGGCCAACAGTACGCTGGCGGCTGCGGCGGTCGGGCGTTCGGCTTGCGGTCCGATCCAGCTTCGAACGTGGACTCCTGGGCCGGGGACGAGAGCGAGGGTGATCGCGCGGCTCAGTCGGGCGAAAGCTGCTTGTGCATCTGCAAGGTGGCGATCTCGTAGCCGGCCGACTCATAGAGATTGCGCGCGACAGTGTTCGGGCCGAAGACGTTGAGGCCCATCGCCGTCACGCCTCGCCGCGCGGTCTCCTGCTCGGCGACCTCCAGCAGGGCACGGCCATAGCCCTTGCCACGGTGGTCCTGAGCGATCTCGATCGAATAGATCCAGGCGCCCGGAAAGCCGCGCCGGCCTTCGAGACCTACCCACACGTGTCCTATCGGCTCACCGTCGGCGGTCTCGGCCATGAGCAGCAATGTGCCGGGTGTTTCCGCACCCTGGGGCAGGAGCTCATGGGTCTGCTCGGCCGCACGCGCCTCTGCGTCGTCCTCGGTCCAGTTGCCCGCCCTCACATGCTCCGCGGCGTACTCGCGGACGAGTCGGGACCGGAAAGCCTCGAACTCACCGGAGGTCATCGGCCGTACGACCAGCTTGGTCATCCCGGCAGCATAAGCGGCGCTTCACCTCCTCGCGCCGTCCCGATCCCGACGGACGCCGCACGAGGTCTAGGCCTGATACGCAGTTTCGTTCCGGCTGAAGGCGAAGGCTTTCTTGTCGAACAAAAGGCAGCATGCGTCGACCACTACAGGGTCGAACAGGATGTTACGGCCCTCTCTTGCCGTCTTCAGGGCAGTCTCGATCCCGAGCGCTGGACGGTATGGACGATCGGAGGACATCGCCTCCACCGTGTCCGCGACGGCGATGATGCGGGCGTCAATGACGATCTCGTCGCCACTGAGTCCGCGGGGGTACCCGGAGCCGTCGAGCCGCTCGTGGTGCTGCAGCAGCATTTCGGGGACTGGCCACGGGAACTCGATCCCTGCGACGATGTCGCAACTGGCCTGGGGGTGAAGCCTGACCAGGTCCATCTCCGCCGTCTTGAGCGGACCGGGCTTGGAGAGGATCTCGGCCGGAACGATCAGCTTGCCGACGTCGTGGATGCTCGCCCCGACCCGGATGCCCGCGACGACATCGAGGTCGAGTCCCATCTGGACGGCGACAGCGCACGCGAGGTCGGCAACCCGGCGTTGATGGCCCGCGGTGTACGGGTCGCGCAACTCCGAGGCCATGGCAACGGCCTGCACGGCAGCCGCGATGCTTCCATCGAAGCGTGCCTGGAGGATTGCGCGTTCTTCGCGGCTGCGCAGTGAATCGATGCCGTAGGCGATGTCTCTCGCCAGGTCGATGAGAACGCGGGTCGTGTCGAGGGTAAAGACATTGGGCCGCTCGGAGTAGACCGCGAGGACTCCGTAGTCTGTCTCGTTCAAGAACAGCGGCAACGCGAGAAGTGCGTGGTAACCGTGGTAGAGAGCAAGGCTCTGCCAGGCTTCGGGCGCCTCGCCCAGGTCCTGGATGACGAAGGGTTCACGCGTCGCGATGGTCTCGGCGAACGGGCCACGGTAGGTGCCGCTTCCCGCCATGACCTCGAGCGCCTCGACGTAGGCGGCGAAACTGGCGCCGCCGGCGACGAATCGGACGCCGAGGGGTCGGCTCGGATCGGTGAAGGCGACTCCGGCGAGGTGATAGCTGTTGTCCTCTACCACGACCTCGCAGAGCCGATTCAGCAGGTCGGTCTCGTTGTTCGCGTTCACGAGCACGGAGTTGGCGGCACGCGCGTAAGCCCGAGTTCGTTCGAGGTTCGCCTGCTCGGTGATCTCGCGACCGGTCACGATGATCCCGCGGATCGCGGGGTCGTCGAGGAGGTTGTTGAGCACGAGGCGTACGCAGGTCCACGAGCCGTCCGGGTGCTCGAGCCAGAAGTCCTCCGGCGGCGTCATCCCCTTGGCCGAGAGGCACTGTGCGAACAGCGCCCGACTACGTTCGCGGTCTCGCGGCTGGATGAATTCGCCCGCGTTCACGCCGATCATTCCGTTGTGCCAACCCGTGAGAGGGGCGTCCGTGGCACCACCGGTGAACTTGATGACGCCACGGGAATCAAGGATCAGGAATTGCTCGCCGGAGCCTTCCAGAAGCACCTCGAGAAGGTGTCGATTGAGCACATGCGGCCCTGAACCGTTGCGCGCATTGTCGAGGACCTGCCCGGCGCTGAAGTTCGTTCCGTTCATGCAACCTCCTTTACAGTGCAAGACCTAACGCAAGGGTTGCGGGCGACCATGCTCGACCCAGCCTGCCGGGCTTCCTTCGTCTTGTTCCTTCACCCCCACCCTCATCGCACGAAAATCGCAAGATAGGGCGTTGTATGAGACACTAACAACGCTCCCCCTGGGGTAAAGAGAAAGGGTGGCAAATCACCCTTCTGTTCACCCCGTGCGCTGCTCGCGGGTTTCGGACAGTACGTGGCTTAGCGATGGCCAACTCTCTAAGAATGGTGGCCACCAGGACCGTTGCAATACCGACTGGAGAGTCCGTACCTAGGACCCTTCTCGGGCCCGGTGAGGGAGTGCCCGGGGCTATATCATCCGACAAACGGCCGAGTGGTTATGGCACACAGACTGCAGCAACCGTTCTGTGCGGGAATTCTCATTCGTCGGCGCGCTCACCGTTGCAAGGCCGACGCCTTTGTCTGATTTCCGCCAGACTGGGGACCGGATGCCTGACAGACTCAAGGCATGGGGGAGACCATGACAGGTGCTGAGGCGGCGAGGGCCGCGCTCTCGGCGCCGCTCGACGGCGACGCCCGTTACCTGGCGGTGCGCAGCCGCGACACCCGTTTCGACGGCTGGTTTTTCGTTGCGGTCACTTCGACGGGTATCTACTGCCGGCCGAGCTGCCCTTCGCCGCCCGCCCGGCCGGCACGGCTGCGGTTCTTCCCGACCGCTGCCGCGGCACAGCGGGCGGGTTTTCGGGCATGCAAGCGCTGCATCCCTGATGCCACTCCGGGCTCACCGGAATGGGACCGCCGCGCCGATCTGGTCGGCCGCGCGATGCGCCTCATCGCCGACGGTGCCGTGGATCGCGACGGCGTCCCGGGATTGGCACGCCGCCTCGGTTACAGCGAGAGGCATCTCAACAGGTTGCTCCTGGCCGAGGTGGGGGCGGGTCCATTGGCGCTGGCCCGGGCCCAGCGTGCGCAGACCGCGCGGGTCCTGCTCGAGACGACAGAGCTACGCGCGGCCGAGATCGCCTTCGCGGCAGGTTTCTCGAGTGTCCGTCAGTTCAACGACACGATTCAAGAGGTCTTCGCGCTAGCGCCGATGGCGCTGAGGGCGCGTTCGACGGCTGGACGTGGGGCGCGCGGCACTTCGTGGGCCGTGCCCGGCTCCATCACCCTCAGGCTCGCGTACCGCTCCCCGTTCCAGCCTGGTCAGCTCTTCGGGTTCCTTGCCGCCCGAGCGGTCCCTGGCGTCGAAGAAGGGGACGCTGAGCGCTACTGCCGGACGCTCTCGTTGCCGAACGGGTCCGGCGTGGCGGAGGTCAGGGTCGATGCAGACGCTCACGGCTACCTGCAGTGCTTGCTCGCTCTCGACGACCTTCGCGACCTAACCACGGCCGTGCGCCGACTGCGTCGCTTGTTAGACCTCGATGCCGATCCGGTCGCGGTCGTGGAGGCGCTCGGCACTGATCGTGTCCTCGGTCCGTCGGTCAAGGCGCTGCCGGGTCTCAGGACGCCAGGTCATGTCGATGGCGATGAGCTGGCATTCCGGGCGGTCCTCGGCCAACAGGTAAGCGTGAGCGGCGCCCGCACCGTTGCACGCCGCCTTGCGGCCGAGCACGGACGAAAGCTGCCGGAAGCGTTCGGTTCGCTGACATGTCTGTTCCCGAGCGCGGATGCGATCGCAGCGCTAGCGCCCGAGCAACTCCCGATGCCGGCCAGCCGGGCGAGAGCAGTCGTCCGACTCGCGTCGACTCTCGCGTCGGGAGACGTGGTCCTCGACGCGGGTGCCGACTGGGATGCCGTCGCCGAGCGGTTGCTCGCCATCGACGGCATCGGGCCGTGGACCGTGGCCTACATCCGGCTGCGTGCGCTCGGTGACCCCGACGCGTTCCTTCCGAGCGATCTCGGGGTTCGGCGAGCCCTCGTGGCCCTCGGGCTCCCGGGTGACCCGCACAGCGCCGCGTCGCTCGCCGAGGCGTGGCGGCCGTGGCGCTCGTATGCATTGCAGTACTTGTGGGCCGGTCCGCTGAGCGCCGGACCGGACTGGGACAATCGCCGCCAGACGGCGAGAAAGGAGCAAACGGATGACACCCAGTGCTGAGCAGGCGACTGCCGCGGGGATCGGAGATGCCGGGCAACCGGTCTGTTGGAGGACCTGCGAGACCCCTATCGGCGAGATCCTTCTCGTCGCCGATGCCTCAGGCCTTCGTGAGCTGCACCTTCCAGGCACGTTCGCCCCTCGCGACGCCACATCGGCCCCGAGTGCGGACTGCGCCCCCCTCACCAGGGCCGTCGAACAGCTCGGGGAGTACTTTGCGGGTGACCTGACGCGATTCGACCTCCCGCTCGTCTTGACGGGGACCGCCTTCCAGGTTCAGGTCTGGCAAGCACTGGCGGACATTCCGTATGCGAAAACTGAGAGCTACGGGTCGGTGGCGGCGCGTATCGGCAACGCGAAGGCAAGCCGGGCGGTCGGCATGGCGAACAACAGGAACCCGCTGGCGATCGTTCTTCCGTGTCACCGTGTCATCGGGTCCAACGGCGCCCTCGTTGGCTACGGTGGCGGGCTTTGGATGAAGGAATGGTTGTTGCGACACGAGGCCTCCGTGGTCGAGCGCGACGGAGCCGAGGCACGCTGAGGCCGAAGGCCGACGACTGCCCGCTACTGTCGCAGGGCGCAAGCTCGGAGGGAGGCCGAATGCCAACGTCTCACTTCGCCCAGGCGGAACGGGCTCGTCTTTGTGACCTGTTGATCGAGTACGGGCAGGACGCGCCGACGCTTTGTGAGGGCTGGCTCACCAAGGATCTCGTGGCGCACCTGTTCGTGCGCGAGCGCAACCCGCTTGCGATGCCGGGCATCGTGTTCGGCGGGCCGTTTGCCAAGCTCACGGCGGCGTCGATGGCGTCCGCGTTGCGGCGACACGGATACGCCGGCCTCGTGGCCCGGGTGCGGGACGGGCCGGCCTTGTTGTTGCGGCCGCTGGACGATCTCGCCAACACTGTCGAGTTCTTCGTGCACGCAGAGGACGTGTGCCGAGCCGTGCCCACCTTCGAGCCGAGGGACGACCCCCAGCTCGACACCGCACTCTGGGCCGCTCTCGGCCGGACGTCCCGGATGCTGACACGCAGGATCCAAGGCGTCGGACTCGACCTCGAGCGGCCCGACGGGGCACGGATCGTCGCCCGTCGGGGGCAACCGCGTGCCGTGCTCAGCGGTGGTCCCCAAGAGCTCGCGCTGTTCCTCTGCGGGCGCGGAAAGGTCGCGAGAGTCTCACTGAGCGGCCCTGATGCAGCGCAACGGATCGTGCGCGAAACGCGCTTCGGGCTTTGAGGAGCTACCGGTGGGGCCTACTCTCCAGTCACGCCGTTGTGAGTGATCGCCTCTCCACGTTGATCAAACCCGACGATGTCGACCACGCGGCCATCGCGCACGGTGTGAACCTGCCATCGCGCCACTCGCCCACCTCGTTCCACGGTCGATCGCGTGCCTGTCACCTCGAGCCCTACCAGGATGCGGTTTCCGAGAACCACGATCTCGCAAACGCGTGCGGTTGCCCCGGAGTTCTTCCCTCGCGTGTACCCGGTGATCACCTGTTCCCGGGTCCGGCACGGAGGTGACGGGTCGCTGGGCGGCCCCCACCGCAGGTCCGGGTCGAGGAGCTCGCCGAGGGCGTCCAGGTCCGAGGCTTCGAGCGCGCTCTTGAGGCGGCGTGCAACTTCTTCCGGGGTCTTGGGGTGCTCGATCATCTCGCCTGTCCCCGACGCGGCTGTCGGTCGGGCTGGTGCGCCGCCGGTTTCGGGCAGCTCTCCAGCATCGGCCCGTCGGCGCCGGTGAGAGCGCCGTCGACCTGGCTCGGCACAGGCACTGTCGAGGTCATGGGCGGACATCTGTACTCAGGACCCGGACGTGAAGCCGCCCCCGTCGGCCCGCCTGGCCGCTTCCCGCGCGCTCTGACGCTCCGACAGCCGCGCGGCATAGGCGGCGGCCTCACTGCGCCGGTCCATGCCGAGCTTGGAGAGCATGCTGGAGACGTAGTTCTTGACCGTCTTCTCCGCCAGGTAGAGGCGATCGGCGATCTGTCGGTTGGTCAGGCCCTCGGCGACGAGATCGAGTACGCGCCGCTCCTGGTCCGAAAGCCGGTCAAGACGTTCGTCGCGGGTGGGCCCGTCGCGAAGCCGGTCGAAGACACGTTTGGTCATCGACGGGTCGATGAGGGACTCGCCCCGGCCAACCCGGCGCACGGCGTCCAACAGGTCGTTGCCGCGGATCTGTTTGAGCACGTACCCGGACGCCCCCGCCATGATGGCGGCGAAGAGGGCCTCGTCGTCGGCGAACGAGGTCAACATCAGGCACTGGACCCCAGGCAGCCGCGAACGCAGCTCGCGACAGACCTCGATGCCGTCGCCGTCCGGGAGTCGGACGTCGAGGACCGCCACGTCGGGACCGAGAGCGACACCCCGCGTGGTCGCCTCTGCGGCGGTTCCTGCCTCGCCGACCACCTCGATGTCCCCGTCGGCTTCGAGCATGCTCCGCAATCCGCTCCTGACGATCTCGTGATCGTCCACCAAGAACACCCGTAAAGCCATCTCAGCCCTCCGTCGGTCTCCCGAGACCTTAACGGCGCATGGCCTGACGACCGGGAGGCAGCTGCGAGAGGATATCGGGACCGAGCGAGCGGTAGTGGTGGCGCCAGATGAGGCGGTAGACGCCGAGCCACCTCGGTATGGACCTCAGTCCGGGGATGAACGGCAACAGGGCTAGCAGCAGCGTGAGCACCATCATGATCGCCCACACCTCGACGTCCCCGTTGGACGAGGTCTTCATCGGAGGGATCTGGTACCACAAGGTGTAGAGCCAGAGCCAGGCCTGACCGGGGAAGTTCCCGGTTTCGTTCATCATTCCCCATTGGCTTCCCTGGAGATGGCGCAGGCCCGCCTGGTCCGCCAGATACGTGCCGTCGGCGATGAACAGCAGTGGATTGGTGTAGTCGGTCGCGTACAGCTGTGGCGATGCGAGCAGGGCCCCGTCGAGGGCGCCGCTGCGCGCCATCGACTCGAGGTTGCTGATGATGAGACCGACGGGGCCGTAGGGCCCGGCCTTGACGACGAGCTGGCCATTGGAGAAGTTCGCGTTGGCGACGACCTTGTTGTAGGCGGTGTCCCAACTCGCCTGTTTTGCCGCCGAAGCGCCGCGGTACTCGGCCAGGGCTGCATCGAGTGCCGGTCGGTCCGGCAGCGTCGCGAGCGGCTTCAAGACGAAGTCCTCTGCGGTGTTGATCGGGATCCTGACTCCGACAGCCCGCTCGATGGAGATCGGGCCGAGCATCTGGCCGGCACCGGGGGTGTGCGTGTACGGCGGGCCGTAGGTCGCCACCCCGCTCGTGCCGTCGAGCTCTGCCATCGCAGTCTGGGCGAAGTCGACCGGAGCCGCGTTTGACCACGACTTGACTGTCACGGGCCGCTCATCGGGCGACGAGAACACGACGGCGCAGACGACGACGAGGAGAAGGACGACGAGGAAGCAGACGAAGACTTCCTTCGCCACGTCGTAGCGCCGGTAGGCACCCTGCCACTCGACCACGTCACGGTCCGGCTTGAAGCGGCGAGCCCGGTGGGCACGGGAGCTGTCGGCAGCGATGGTCGCGCTCATGACTCGTCCTCTGGCAGGTTCCACGACAGCGCTTGGGGAAGCTCCGGCTGCGGCGCCTCGGGAGTGGGTGTCGGATCTGGCGGAGGGGTAATGGCCGACGGCTCGTTCGACACGGGCTGACTTGTTGGCAGAGGTTCTGCAGGTTCCTGCGACACAGGCACGGACGCGACGCCCGGGACTGCCACGGCCAGGGTGAGCCCGGCCCTTGCGAGCTGGGTCTCGGTCGGAGCGAAGGGCGGGACAACCCCGCGGCGCCTGACGAGCAGGACATGAAGCCCTACCACGAGCGCAACCAGGCCCGGGAGCAGCACGATGTGCCACATCAGCATCTGGCCGAAGTTGAGGACGTTCCAGAAAGCACCGGCGCCCGTGGAGTTGATGCCGTCCTTCGCCTGGGTGCCGATCCATTCCGAGTCGAAGTTCTGCTGTGATAGATAACCCGTGAAGGCTGCCCCGATGGAGATCACGAACGCGACGACCCCGGTTATCCAGGTCGCCTTGCGGCGGCCGCGCCATGCCGCCATGAGGAACTTGACCCAGAGGTGCACGACCATGAACATGAAGAAGAGTTCGGTGCTCCACAGGTGGATCGAGTTCACGAACAGCCCGACGTTGGATTTGTGCCACCACGCGGGGCCTTCGACCGCGAGCACCGCGCCCGACAACAGCACGACGGCGAACGCCGCGATCGACAGGGCGCCGAAGACGTAGGACCAAGAGGCGACGTACGCGGGTTGGCGGTCCGGCAGCAGACGGTCCGGCGGTAATGCCTTGAGCGCTCTCTCGCGGATCTTGCCGGTCCAGTTGTCCTTCTCAACGGCGACGGTGAAGGTTTCGGCGGGAGGCGAGCTCACTTCCGCCTCGTTTCATGCTTGGGGAACGGCACCACGATCGCTGCCACGAGCATGACGAGCATCACCGCGATGATGATCAGGTTCGCAAGCGAGATCTGAACCACTCCCCAGTGGATGTACTTGCCTGTCCCGCCCAGGTGCACGAGCGCTGCGAGCAAATCCGTCCCCCCTTTTCCCTCAAGCGTGACTGCCGGTCGTCACCTACCCCGCATCTTGGCCGAGGCTTGTCACGAACCGTAGGGCCGAAAGTCCCTACTGTGCTCACAGATAACATGCCGGGGTGACCTGGGCTTGCTTCGCGGTCGGTGTTGTGGCGATCGTGCTCTCGCTCACTTCGCTTCTGCCGTTGCGCGGGCCGGTGGGTTCGAGCTTTTCCTTCGTGCCGAGTTGGGTGGTCGGCGAGGCACCGCTGCACTTTGCTGCCGCCATTGCCGGCGCGACGATCGGCTGCGGGGTCGAGGGCGGCTTCGGGACCTGGCCGGTCCGGGTCGGCCTTGTGCTGAGCGCGGCGGCTTGCACAGGCCTCGTGTCACAGTTCGTTTCCGGCCTCAAGTCGCGCAGGCATTTCGAGTCGGCCCTTTCCGAGGCGGGCGAGCGTCCACAGCGGTGGCGCTGGAGGGCCCAAGACTCACGCCGCGTCCTTGCGGTCGTGCCGGTCCGGCCACGAGGCGTCGAACGGCTCCGCAACATCGCGTACGCCGGCGAAGCGGACCACTCCCATCGCCTCGACCTCTACCGCAGGGTCGGGATCGAAGGGCCTGTAGCGGCTCCGGTGCTCCTGTACTTCCATGGCGGTGCCTGGGTGATGGGCGACAAGCGCGAGCAGGGCATCCCGGTGCTCGAGCACCTGGCCGAGCAAGGCTTCGTGTGCGTGACCGCCAATTACGCCCTGAGCCCGAAGGCGAAGTGGCCGCGCCACGTCCTCGACTGCAAGCTGGCGCTCGCGTGGGCGAAACGGCACGTTGCCGAGTACGGGGGCGACCCCAACCTCGTGTTCGTGTCGGGCGGCTCGGCCGGCGGCCATCTCGCGGCGCTCGTGGCGCTCACCGCCAACGACCCGGTCTGGCAGCCCGGCTTCGAAGACGAGGACACCACTGTTGCGGGGTGCATCCCGCTCTACGGCGTCTACGACTTTGTGGACCCCGAGAAGATCGGCAACCCCAACCTCACGCCGATCCTGGAGCACCGAGTGTTCGAGCAGGGCGCGGCCGAGGCGTTCGCGGCGGCGTCGCCGATCTCGAGGGTTACGGAGTCGGCGCCTCGGTTCATGGTTGTCCACGGTCGCAACGACGTCCTGGTTCCTGTCCAGAGCGCCCGCGCGTTCGTCGCGACGCTACGGACTCGGAGCGCCCAGCCTGTGTGCTATGCCGAGCTCCCACTCACCCAGCACGCCTTCGACAACTTCTGGTCGCCGCGGACGGTGCATCTCGTCCACGCGCTCGAGTGCTTCACCGCTGGGGTCATCGCATCGCGCGCCTCGGAACGGGAGGTCGGGAGGTAGGTCCCCTGGCTGTCTCGACCTACCATGCAACAGATGGCCACCACGGGAAGGCAAGACCGGCTCGAACGGATGACGAACCTGGTCCTGGTCCTCCTCGAGGCGTCACGACCACTGTCGTTGCGCGAGATCGCCTCGAACGTCGTGGGCTACCCGCAAGGAAAGGAGGCGAGCCGCCAGGCCTTCGAACGGGACAAGCGGGCGCTTCGTGAGCTCGGGATACCCATCAGCGTCGAGCCTCTGGGGGGCGAGGAACAGCTCGGGTACCGCATCCACCCCGAGGACTATTACCTTCCCGATCTTCGGCTCGACCCGGACGAGGAGCAGGCTCTGAGTTTCGCTGTCGCCGCGGTGCAGCTCGGCGGCGCGGCAGGCCGGGATGCGGTGGCCAAGCTCGGTGCAGCGGGAGAAGTTCCCGAGCCGGGCCTTCCGCCGATAGCAGTCCTGCCGTCGTTGCCCGCCCTCGGTCCCCTTCACCAGGCGGTGCGTGACAGAGCGCTCGTGTCCTTCGGTTACCGGGGGCGGCGCCGCGAAGTGGAGCCCTACGGGCTCACGTTCAAGTTCACAGCCTGGTACCTCGTCGGACGCGACAGGACAGCGCCCGACTCGGGGCTGCGCCGGTTCCGCGTCGACCGCTTCGAGGACGCGCCGGTCCTCGGGGAGTCCGCGGCCTTCGACTTGCCGGCGGGCTTCGACCTCGCCGAAGCCGTGCGCTTTCTCCCCTGGAAGCTCGGAGCAAGGCAAACAGAGCCCGAGGGCTGTGAGCCCACCGCGGTGGAAGCGACGATGGTCGTGGACGCGCGACTCGCCCGAAGCGTGGTCGCCACACTCGGCGCCGGATCGGTGGAGGCCTGGGAGCCGTCCGGCGCCGTCCGCCTTCGCGTCGGCGCACCGGAGCAGGAGGCATTCGTCGACTGGGTCGTCGGTCTCGGCGATACGGCGGAGGTGCTCGCGCCCTCGGACCTGCGCGAGGCGGTCGTACGACGGCTCGAGGGCCTGGTGGCCCGCCCGCGGCGGGGGACGGACCTGCAGAGCGTGCCGCGTTCGTCACCGGACGTGCCGGCGCCCCCAGCGGTCGCAGCGGCCCCGCCTGAGGCCGGACCGCCCGTTGATCACACTCCGGCAGGCAAGCGCGTGCTTCCGGCGCCGCAGGCGACGGCCGGCGACCGGCTGAACCGGCTGCTTGCAATCCTCGTGTACCTGGCGAGAGTCGGCGAGGCACGTCTCGCGGATCTGGCCGGCCGGTTCTCGGTGTCGGCGACCGAGCTCCTCCACGACCTCGAGCTGGCAGCCTGCTGCGGCGTGCCGCCGTACACGCCCGACCAGCTGATCGACCTGTTGATTGACGAGGACCGTGTCGTCGCCGAGGGCCTGCGCGAGCTCGCGCACCCCCGACGGTTCACCCCCGAAGAGGGCCTCGCCCTCGCCGTGGCGGCCCGCGCTCTGCTCGCCGTGCCAGGGGCCGACGACGAGGGTGATCTCGCCAGCGCTCTCGGCAAGCTCGAGGCAGTGCTCGGATCGTCGCGTCTCGCCGTGGAACTCGACACGCCACCGTCGCTCGGCCCGCTCCAGGCGGCGCTCGCTTCGGGCGAGCAGGTCGAGATCGACTACTTCGGTGCTTCCGCGCCGGAGCCTTCGACCCGGCTAGTCGACCCTTACCAGGTCGTCGTCCGGGAAGGGAAGTGGTACCTGGACGCTCTGTGCTACAAGGCGAACGGCCTGCGGCGCTTCCAGGTCGACCGTGTGCAGGCTGTGCGGCCGACCGGGCGGCCCACCCAGAACGTCGATTCGCTCTCGGCCGGAGAACGTGAGGCTCTGTCACGGCCGGAGGCCTTTCTCGGTGCGTCCGAGGCGGTGACGGCGACGGTCGTGTTGCCGTCCGAGGCGCGTTTCGCCGTGGAAGGGCTCGTCACCCAGGGACTCGAGGAGACCGGTGACGGCCGAGTCGTCGCGACGATCCCGGTCAGCGATACGGAAGGCTGGTTCGGTCGCCTCCTCCTGCTGCTGGGACCCGGAGCCGAGGTTGTCGATCCGCCTGCGCTCCTCGACGCGGGAATGAAAGCGGCCCGCCGTGCCTTGGGTCGCTACGGCCGGTAGCCGTCGCTCCCCGAACCGGTAGGTGGCGCGGTCGGCCGAACGCGTAACCAGGGTGGGTGCTGAGCGTCGCCAAGCTGGCCCGGGGCAGGGAGGCGTACTACCTCGAGACCGTGGCCCCCGGCCGGGAGGGCGCCGGTCTCCTGGCCGAGCCCGACGGGCGCTGGCTCGGTCAGGCCGCCTCGAAGCTCGGCCTCGTCGGGATGGTGGACGGCGCCCAGTTGACTGCGCTGCTCGCCGGAGTCGACCCGTCGACCGGAGAGGTGCTCTCGGCGTATCACGACAGGGTTCGCGTCGCCGCGTACGACTGCACCTACTCGACCCCCAAGTCGGTGAGCCTGTTGCACGCGCTCGGTCCTGAGGAGGTCCGTGTGCAGGTGCGCGCCGGCCACGAAGAGGCCGCAGCCGCCGCCCTCGGGTATCTGGAGCGTCGTGGTGCCCGTGTGCGGCGGAGCATGGCACGCGGGCAAGCGGCATCGTCGCTCCCCGCCGGCGGCTTCGTGGCCGCGGCCTTCCTTCATCGGACGAGCCGTGCACCTGACCCTCACCTCCACAGCCACGTGCTGGTAGCGAACCTGGCGCCGGGACCCGACGGTCGGTGGTCGGCCCTCGACGCGCGAGGGTTGTTCCTCGAGCTGGGCACAGTCCGTGACCTCTACGAAACGCAGTTGCGCTCCGAGCTCACGTGCCGCCTGGGTGTCTCGTGGCGCGAGCTCAATGGCGCCTGGGCGGACCTCGTGGGCATCGACCCGAGCGTGAGGCGGGCCTTTTCCCGACGCTCGGCCGACATCGAAGCGGCCCTCGAGCAAGCTGGCCGGTCCGGTCCACGAGCCGGGCGCATCGCTTCGCTGAAGACGAGACCCGAGAAGGATCTGGGGACCCCGTACGAGGACCTCGTGGAGAGCTGGCGCGAGCGCTCGTACCGTCTCGGTGTCTCCGATGCGCGGCTCGCCGCGGTGGCAGGAAGACCGCCCGCCATCCGCAGCGAATCGATCGTCGTGGATGAGGCGGGGACACGCTGTGAAGGTGGGTGGGCCGAAAGAGCTCTCGGCCAGCACGGCGTCACCGCTCGGGACGGCACGTGCCGGCGGGGTGATCTCGTCCGGGCGCGCTGTGCGACCTTGCCGTTCGGCGCCCCGGTCGAAGAGGTCGAGCTCGAGGTGGAAGGGCTCTTGACCGAAGGTCGTGTCGTCGCCGTTCCCGTGTCGACCCACCCGTTCGGCCGTCTGCTCAAGGGAGCGTCGCGGCGGGGGATCCCGGCAGGTGTCGCCGAGCCGGTGTACACGACCCCTGCGGTTCTGGGGATTCACGACAGGCTCACGACTCTCGTGCGGGATCACCCGGGCACCGTCCAACTCCTTTCCTACCGCCCCGGCGGACGGCTCGCGGCGCTCGACGCGCTCGGCGGGTTGGCCCGCTCCGGCGCGCCTGTCGTCGCACTTGCACCCGGGCGTGCCGCAGCGGCGTCGTTCGAGGCGGTCACCGGCATCGAGACGACGGCGGTTAGCGACACCCCGCTGACTTGCGACTGGACCGGCGACGTCGTGGTGGCCGAGGCGCAACGAATGGGCCCGTGGGAGCTCTCGTCGGTTGTCGAGCCGTGCATCGCCGCAGGGGGCCGGGTGATCCTGCTCGCGCCATCGGCGGCACTCGGAGCCCGATTCGCTACGGCCGCGATTCTTGCGCCCGACCTTGTCCCGTTCGCGCCCGATGACTGCTCCGACACATCGAATGTTCGCCGTGGCGTCGTGGCCGTACCGGAAAGGCACTGTTTCGCCGGCCGCGAGGTCCTTCTGGTCGGAGACGGTCCCACGGCGCGCGAGGCACTGCTGGAGGCGTGGCGAAGGGAACGGGAATCGGGGCGACGGCCTCTTGTCGTCGCGAGCGACGACGCGGTCGTCGTCTCGCTGCGCGCCAGTGTCGGGGATGCCGGAGGCTCGGTCGACGACGTCGTCGAGGCTCGTAGGATGGCGGGACGGCTCTCAAGGTGGCGTGCGGGGCCGGGCGCGTGTGGCCAACTTGTCGTGTTGGGCGCACTGCCGAACGGTCTCGCGGACGTCGCGCCCGGCGAATGTGTTCATGTTGCGATCGTTTCGCCGCAACGCCAGGCGTCCGAACGGCTCGGGCGAGCAGCAGAGGTCGCCCGGCCGCGTTACCTCGTCTCGGAGCTCGGGGCGGTCTGCTCGAGAACCTCGGATCGCGCGGCGTGGCGCGCCGGAGCGACGGTGATCGAGTCCTTTCGCCGCCGCTGGTCTATCGACGATCACGAGCGGGCGGTCGGCGATCGAACGACATTGCGGTCGCGGGGGCTCGCCGCCGCCGGGGACGTGGCGGAGACGATGCTAGAGCTACGCAAGGCGCTTAGGACGATCGAAATAGCGACCCCTTCGACGCGCCGCACTCTGGAGTCGCCAGGCCGGTCACGGTGAGGGAGCCGGCCTGTGGGCTCGGACCGAGAAACTGCTCTGCTCCTCGGCCAGTCGAAACGAGATCGGGACCGCTCAGTGCAATCCGGCCGTCCGGTCGTGACCTGACGTGATCGCCCGGACAGCCGCAGTGGGCGTCACCGCCGCGTGCCGCTGCAGAACGTGCGCCCGGCCGTCCATGACGGCTTCGCGCCACGGCGAGCTCGAGTACCAAGGAGTCATCCGCAAGAACCCGGGCTCGGCGCCTTCGATGCCTAGCACGCACCCCAGGTGTCCCCGGGCGATGGCGTCGACAGGAAGGACCCGGTCCTTGCGCGTGGACACCGTCCGCGTAGTGGCCCGCCCAAAGACGCCGAGCCCGGACCGGCGTGGCCCGCGGGTGACCGAGGTCGTGAGCACCTCGTGCTCGCCGGCCAGAACGGAGATCGCCTCGAGGGTCCGAGTGTCTCCTATGCCAGGGAACACGAGCTTGGTGCCGAACAGCGAGAGGAAACCATCGGCCTCCCGGTCCCACCGTGCCCGGGCCTGTGCAAGGTCCTGCAGGCAGGCCAAGGTCACTACACCCTGGCTGCCACCCTCGGCGACGAGCGTAGGGAGGTCGTGGAGAGGAGCGATGTTCGCCAACTCATCAAGCACGAGAAGAAGAGGAGGCGCCGAGGCTCGGGACTCTCCCGTCCAGGCATCGCCGGAGGAGGCCACAGTCGCGCTCAGAAAGCTTTGATAGGTGGCCGACCGCACCTCGCGAAGCAACCCCGCGACAAGAGGGGCGGCTTGCCGCTGATGATCGTTGCCGGCGCAGACGTACAGTGTCGCCCGGCCGCCCACGAGCTCTGCTGAATCGAGAATGCGACCTTGCGCCGTGGCGAGAGCCGCATCGGTACGGTAAGCGGCGAGCACACCCGAAGCAGTGGACCATATCCCGCTCTGTTCACGCCCCTCGGTGGCGACGATACCCTCCAGCAGATCGAGCGCCCGTTCGGCCCCGTGACGCGCGAGCGCGGCGCGGACCTCGTCGGGATCGTGCCTGTTGACGGCGGCAAGGACCTCCGGAACGGGCCTTTGTTCGAGCGCCCCTGCGTGGAACACGGTGGCGAGCAGCGCTCCTGCCCGTTCGCTCCAGTGCGATGACTCGCCACGTTCGCTGCCCGGGCGCGCGGCCCGAACCATGGACTCGGCGACGAGAACGGCCCCGTCCCAGCTGTCCGAAAGGGCGAGCGGGGACCAGCCCACCGGTTCCACCCCGTTTGGACAAGGCACCGAGCCGCTGGGATCGAACAGCAGGACAGGCCCGATGCGGGACCGGGCCGCCCAGGTCGAGGCGAGGACGTCGGCCTTAGTGGAGGCTGCGATCACGGGTCCGCACGCCGCGAGAACATTCGGAACGACTACGGCGGCAGTTTTTCCAGAACGTGGCGGTCCCAACAAGAGCACGCCGTCCTGTGGGCGTGCGAACACAGGCACATTCCGCGCCCCGAGTGAGGATCCGAGATAAATGCCGTGGGCGTGCAGCTCCGAGGTCGCGAGCACCAGAGCCTGCGGATCAGCTCGAGGTCCGGCCACCTCCGTTTGGTAGTCGGGGTTCCTACCAACCGACCTCATGGTGGAATGCCGGTGCCGCAGATGGCGAAGAGCCAGCACGTCGGGCCATCCCGTTCTGTCACGTCGCAGGCACAAGGAGCCCTGACCCGCGCCGCGAAGCTACCGGGCCCAGTTCGTGCATTCGTGGCGAATTACTCTTTGTGGGAGCAGCCGGCGCGAACCGCGACAGCGAAATTGCGGGACTTGACGTATCGCCCGAGAGAGTGCAGACGTGCGATCGCCTGCTCGGCAGACGGGCCCATCGCGGCCCTAACGCCCAGCCATGAGCCAGAAACACCTTGTATTTCCTATGAAAAGTCAGCCTTGCCGGCGTCGGTGGCTCGTGCCGTCGGTCTGGAACAGGCCGTAGAATAAAGGAGTCACGTGCCCCCAATCCGACAATGCTTGATTTCCGCGGGAAAATCACCTTGTATTGCGGAAGGTCGGACAATATGCCAGGAGGCGAAATTGAACAGGACAGAACTCGTCGGCGAGGTCAGTGAACTCGCAGGGCTGACGAAGAATCAGGCGGAAAAGGGTTTGGAAGCGTTCGAGTACGTCGTCAAGTCGGCACTTCGCCGCAACGAGACGGTTCGTATCACGGGCTTCGGAACCTTCAAGGTCCGTGACCGTGCCGCGCGACGTGGCCGCAATCCGCAGACTGGAGCACCCGTGAAGATCAAGGCATCCAAGGGAATAGGTTTCGCAGCCGGGGCGGGGTTGAAGACCGACCTTAACTCGCGCACCGCGTTGAAGAAGCCTGTACCGGTGGCCCCCGCAGCCGTTGTGGCCCGCAAGGTCAACTCGGCCCCGGCGGTTGCACCGGCAAAGAAGGCTGTACCGGCAAAGAAGGCTGCACCGTTGAAGAAGGCTGCACCGGTGAAGAAGGCTGCACCGGTGAAGAAGGCCCCTGCCGTCAAGGCCCCGGCCAAGAAGGCCCCGGCCAAGAAGGCCCCGGCCAAGAAGGCTGCACGATAGGAAGTTAGAAGGCCTGTAACAAGGCAGCTACCGACGAGGCCTCGCGGCGCGCTGTTGCCGCGAGGCCTCGTCGCGTTCGTCGCGCACGTTCAGGTTGGACAAGTGGGGGCATTGTGCGAGTCACCGCGCCTTGTGAGCGCGCCGTTTCGCTCCTCAGAGATCGTCGATGCGTTTGAAGGTTTCAGCGGCTGCGAAGCCGCCTTTGTGCCCGTTCTCGGCGAGGCGGTCGGTGACGCGGTGCTTGAACTCAATGACTTCGGGGTGTTCGTCGTCCTCGACAGCGCCCGGCGCGGCAATGCCCATTGTCGAGCGCAGTTGGCTTCGGTGCTCCAAGAGCGCGGCGAGCTTCGCGTCGACGAAGTGCGTCACGTCTTCCAAGTGGTCAGGCTCGTCCGCTTCGAACAACAACAGGGTCTCCGGCCGGTGCGGCAAAGCGTCGAGCTCCGGGAAGAAAAGTGGGTCGCGTGCGGCGACGATCCCGTCGGTGACCAGGAAACCGGCATTGCGGTGGTCCGGGTGCAGGCGGTAGCGCTTCCACGGGTCATGACCGAGGACTACCTCAGGCCTGATCTTGCGGATCCAGGCCGCGACCTCGAAACGCTGGCGGAGCCCGGCTTCGAGTTCGCCATCTGGCCAGCCGAGGAAGATGACTTCGCCCTTGCCTCCGAGTGCTCTCGACGCTGCACGTTGTTCGCTGCGGCGCGTGACGACGAGCTCGGCCGGGTCGTGTGCGGGGTCCCACGTCCCCTTGGACCCGTCCGTGCACACGAGGTGGAAGATCTCGCAGCCGCTTGCTGCCCACTTGGCAAGCGTTCCGCCGCAACCGAATTCGACGTCGTCGGGGTGCGCCGCGACTGCGAGCGCTCGTTTGGGGGTCGGCAGATTGAATTCCATGGGCTCAGGTTGTCACGTGGAGGAGTGCCAAGTCCTCGGGCAGGTCGATGTCGAGCGCGAGCCGGCGGTCGTAGACGACCTGGCAGGGCAGGCCGAGCCGAGCCGCCTCTGTGCGGTGGCGCTCGAAGCTTCCCGCTCCGTAGGCAAAACAGAACCCCGCGCCAGTGGGCACAACCGCGACATTGGTTCCATCTCGGCGGCGATCAGGCACGAGTGTCACGGTGCCCGGGGCACCGAGTGTCGCCAGTCCGGTGGCGAAGGGAAGATCGGCATGGGCAACGCACGCGAGTGCGACACCTTCGGCAGCGAGCTGGTCCACACCTGCCATGACGGCCGCCGACAAGCCGAGGCCCGGTGTCCAAGCGACCCGGGCACCGTGCTCCCTGGCCCATGTCACGACCTCCTCGTCGTCGCACACAACGAGGACCGGGAGGGGAGCTGCAGCAGCAAGCACCCGCGAGGCCAGATCACGGGCGAGCGCTTCACGAGCGCGCGCGTCCAGGACTGTTGCGAGTCGCAGCTTCGCGGCACGAAACGACTTCACAGGGACGAGCACGGCTTGTACACGGGCGAGTCTAAGGGCCGTCGGACAACCTCACCGTTGCGATTCGGTACGGCCCGAGCTCGAAGGAGCCTTCGAAACTGGCGATGTAGCGACCACGCAAGTCGACGAGCTGTCCGCGAGAGGGCCCCGAACTCCGAGGTTCCTCAGTGCCAGGAGCGCTCGCGCCCACGACGACTTCGGCTGTGACGCCGCTGGGGTTGAACATACGGACCTCGAGCACCCCGCTGGCGACACGCCGGACGGCGCTCACCTCCGCGCCCTTTATCGAGAGCATCGAGGCTTCGAGCGGGAGTCGGCCCCCGCCCAGGCTCGAAACGACCGGCAGGTCACCGAGCGCGCATTCGCCGAGCGCGTAGGGGTCTTCGCCGCCGATGGCCACGGCGTATCGCATCGTGCGGGGTCCCTGCAGCTGCGGGCCCTCGAGACGATCGACCGGCCCGGCAGGAAGCGGACGGTTCACCATCGTGAGGCGGGAAAGCATGCCGGTCGCCCTGAGCAGGGTCAGCGCCAAGCCGTGTGCTCGCAACGCGCCTTCTCCGCCGGTCTCATCGAGGTCGACGAGCTCGTACTCGCAGAGCCCCTCGTGGCAGACGGTGAGTCCGCCGGCGCTCACGAAACGACGCGAGGGATATGTCGCAAGTGCCCGCTCGCTCGGTCCGCCTTCGGCGAGGAGGCCACGATCCACCACAGCGAAGGCGCACTCGGCGCTCGAGTGGTCGGCCGGCTCCGGCAAGGGGAACCACGCCCGGAGCCTGTGGTCCCGGCAGACGTTGTCGAAGCTCGTCGTCACCCGGACCGTCGCCTCGCCGGCCCGGACGTCGATCAGAGAGCTCACGACGACTTCCTGCTCGCCGGTCCGGGCCCGCCGGCCTTCGTCGATCCTCTCGGGCCAGCGGTACATCCGCTCGGCGACGGCTACTGCCCGCACTGGACCCGATTCGATCAGCGACAAGGTCGTCCAAACTGGCGTGTCGACGACGAGGTCGTGCTCGGGGGGCGAGTAGTTGTAGGTGTCGCCGAAGTCCCCGGAGTCGACGAGGCGGTTGAAGCCCGCCAAGCCGTTGACGTCGAAGGTACCGTCGGTCGGCGAGAGTGTCACTGCCACGAGCGAGTTCGCGAGCACGATACGGCCGTCCGCCTCTTCGGTGGCGGCGACCGGGTCACGCAATGGCAGAGGTTGCCAGGCCTTCCAGCCGAAGCTGGGGATGTCCTCCACCCGGGCAAGTACACGCCGGGAAGATGCCTGGTCGAGCTTCACCCTGACCTGGGCGTCGGGACGGAGAGCGAACCGGGCGAGGAGGTCGTTCTTGATCTGTTCGACCTGCAGGTCGTTCGTGCGCTCCGGCCGGACGCGGACGACGACGTCGATGCCCGTCTCGTCCTCCTCGACCTCGACGCCCGCAAGGTAGGCTCCCTCGCCCAGCTGGTCTTGCCCGCCGAACTGGGACAGGACACCGCGCACCTCGGTCGTGGTAAGCACGAGGTCGGCCGCCAGCCCGAACCGCTCGTCGAGGATCTGGACTCCGTCGATTGGCCCTTGCCCGCCGAGAACCAGCTCGACAACTCCCGACCGCGGCCGGGAGGAGGCGTTCACGGCGACGTGGCATGGCTCCGACAACGACGACGCGAGGCGTGCGAGGGCGCGCCCGGCGACCCCCTCGGCGATCCGGGTCGCCTCGGCGTAGCGCTGGAGCACTGCGGCGTCGACCTCGTCGTGCGAGCAGGCACATATCGAGTCGTGAGCCGAGTTCCGCACAAGCTCGCGCCATGCGATTCCGAGCACCACGTCCGGGTATCGCTGGGGTTCCATGAGCAGAGCCGCCAGTGGTTCCGCCAGTTGCTCGAGCGCTCGTTCGGCGCGGGCGGCTGCCTGCTTGACGTCCACGCGGTTTGACGCGACGCCCATCAACACGTTCGTCCGGGCGCTCGAGCGGAGCTCGCCCTGCCAGCTCGGCAAGTCGGCGCGAGGAGCCTCTGCGAGCGCCTCTGGCAGCGAGGAGATCACTATGTCGAAACGTTCCTGGATCGCGTTGGCCTCCGCCACAACGCGCCCGAGCCACGGCTCCGGCTCCTCGTGATCGCCTCCGTTGGGGTACAGGATCGCCGTGTCCGGCCCGATGAAGAAGTCCGAATTCTCCTCCTCGAAGGCTTCGAGGCGCCGTACGAGCGCCTTTGCGTCGTTGCCCAGCGAGGCACCTGTCGAGTACCCGTCGGGAAGGTACGTAGCTCTCACCACCGAGCCGTCGGGTGAAGCCCACCAGAATGCGGTCTTGTCGACGGCCGACGGCACACCGCGCCACACGACGGCTTCGGCAAAGCCGGCTTCCTTCAGCAGCTGGGGCATCTGGCCGACATGGCCGAACATGTCGGGGAGGTAGCCGACCTCCATCGCGCCCGCGAAAGCGGCAGCGCGCTCGAGCCCGAGCTGCAAGTTGCGCACGATGGTCTCGCCGGAGACGAGAAATTCGTCCATGAGGACGTACCACGGGCCGAAGGAGATCCGTCCAGAAGCCCCGAGCCGCCTAAGGCGGTCCTCGTTCTGGGGCCGAGCCTCGAGGTAGTCGTCCACGGCCGCCATCTGACCGTCGAAGAGATAGCGCGCGTACGACGGGTCGTTCTCCATGAGCTCGAGCAGCTTGTCCACGAGGTCGACCAGACGAAGCTGAAAAGTCCGGAACGGCGAATACCATTCGCGGTCCCAGTGCGTGTGGGGGACGATGTTGACCCTGCGGCGGGCGGTGCTGGGGCGGTCGGCCACGGGCGAGGACCCGCGATCACCTGTCTTGTCGGCCATGTCGTGCAGGCTACGCCTCGGAAACCCTGCCACAGGGGCCGGTGTCGTAGCCGGCGATCGCAGCCAGCTGGGCGGGGAGCTCGGCTCCCGCCAGCACGTCCAAGAGGGCGTGGATCTCCTGGGTGCCCAGCAGTGCGCGCGGGATGTGGAGCTCGCAGACCTCCTCCTGCCAGGGCAGGAAACCAAGTCCGTATGCCAACGCGGCCGGTTCGCTCGCGACTCCGATGTCTCCCAGACCGGCCGCGATCGAGGACGCGACGAGGAGGTGGCCGCTACAGGCGGTGTCGTAGCCGGGGAGCGTTGTCGGATCTGCACCGAGCTCGCCGAGTGCGTCGTCGAGCAGCCTGCGCGCCTCCGAGCCCGGCTCGCGGTTGACGAGACGAAGACCGGCCTTGAGCGCGTCCGCGAGCGAACGCACCGAGCCGGCTTGCGTCCCCGAGACGACGAGACCTTCGCGCCAGCGGGCGAATCCGACGACCTCATGATCCGCCGTGCGTAACGGCTCTTGCGCGGCGCACCGGTGGACGGCCGCTGCGTGCACCGTGCCTGCCTCGAGCAGCCGGCGCCCGGCCGTGTTGTTGCACGCCCACCACACCAGGCTCGTCGGAGGGCGGTGCCGTTCGAGTGGCCCGGCCAACAGAGCGAGTGCCGGGTCGCATCCCGCGATCGCGACCCCCGGGCGCAAAGTGGCGATCGGCTGGGTGGCGATGAGCGAACCGGCGACCTCGGTCCGCGTGATTGTCGCGAGGGCGAGGGCGGGCCGGAAGCCCGGGACGAAGCCGAAGTCGCCGACGAGGGGATAGGCCACTGGAGCACCGTCGATCTCCGACAAGAGCAGGCGTGCCGATGCGTTCGCTGCAGCGGCGAGCCTGGCATCGAGGGTCGGCAGCTCGGGAGCAGCGCCGAAGAGGTCTTCGACGCTCGTGCCGAGCGCCGATGCGAGTGCCAGCGCGACCTCGAGCGATGGCGACCAACGGCCCGACTCGATCCCCGAGATCGACTGGCGCGTGACTCCGGCCATATCCGCGAGCGCGCCCTGGGACAGCCCACGCGCGAGACGTGCGAGCCGGAAACGGTCATCGCTCCTGTGGCTGCCGGTTGTCATCAGCCCATATTCGTATCAGGGCGCGACGACCGGCGGGTCGAGGGCGGTGAGAGCGCACTCGGCGCCGGTCGCCGGTGGCTGGTCGACATGGATGGCGAATTGCGCTCCGGAGTGCTCGCGCACGGTGCATTCGTAGCGTGGCCCGAACGGGCGCGTCGCGAGGACGGTCCCGGTGAGAACGACGCCACGTTCTGGCAGGGTTCCGAGTACGACCCGGTCCGGGTGGATCGCGAACGACATGTTCGCCGCCGACGGGGCCGGGATGAAGCCGCCGTAGCCGACCAGCTCGGCCACGCGGCGGGTGAGGGGGGAGAGCACCACTTCGTGTGCTCCACCTAGTTGCAAGAGCCTTCCCTCGTCGATGATCGCGAGCTGATCGCTGAACGCCTGTGCCTCGGCGAGGTCGTGGGTCACGAGGATCCCGGCCGCGTCGTGCTCGAGGGAGGTCTCGATCGTGAGCAGGCGTAGCGCCTCACGCGCCGCGATATCTACAGCCGACAAGGGCTCGTCCAACAGCAGCACACGGAACGGGCTCGCCAGAGCCCTTCCGAGCGCCACGCGTTGGCGCTGGCCACCGGACAAAGCGGCGCCGCGCGCTCGCGCGAGGGCGCTTAGCCCGAGGCGTTCCAGGAGCTCGGCGATCCTGCTTCGGGCGGCTGAGCGCCGGACCCCATAGGCTACGTTCTGCTCGACTGTGAGGTGGGGGAACAGCGTGGTGGGCTGGCGCACCAGGGCGACTTGCCTGTGGCGGGCCTCAAGTGCGGCCTCGCCTTTGACCTTTCCGGCGACGAGCTTGCCGTCGACGCGTACGTTGCCGCTGCTCAGGCGGACGAAACCTGCGATCGACTCGAGGATCGTCGTCTTTCCCGCACCCGACGTGCCGAAGATGGCGAGGCGCTCGCCGGCTTCGAGCGTGAATCCGGCCTTCACTGTTACCTGCCGGCGTTCCACCTCCAGGTCGACTTCGAGGAGTCGTGCGGGCGCTGTGTTCACGGCGCCTTGGTTCCAGCCACCCGCGAGCGCGTGCGCGCGCTCCAAAGGTATGCGAGGACCGGGAGCGGGAGTGCCGCAACTACGAGCAGCAGTGCGAAGGGCAGCGCGCCGGGCAGGCTGAACTCCTGAAACGCAATGAAGATCTGGTTCGGGAGCCCACGGGGGTAGTAGGCAATGATGACTACCGCCCCGAAGGCGCCCATGGCACGCGCCCAGGCGGTCGCAAGGCCAGTCGCCAACCCGGGAGCTGCGAGGGGGAGGGTGATGCGGCGGAAGGCCTGCAGAGGGCGGTCACCGAGCAAGCTGGCGTCTTGCTCGATGCGGGGGTCGACGGACGCGAAGGCGGCATGGGCACCGAGTACATAGAACGGCGCGGCCTCGTAGAACTCGGCGACGATGAGCGCGAAGAACGTGTTCACGCCCGTCAGGTGGATGTCGGCGAGGAGGTTCCCGAGCGTTCCCTCAGAGCCGATGAGAAAGATGAGCAAGAGTCCGATCACAAGCGGCGGCATCATGAGCGGCAGGAGGATGCCGAGCTCGACGATGCGCGCCAGTGGCAGGCGGCCTCGGGCGAGTAGGTAGGCGAGCGGCGTACCCAGCAGCACCATGGAGCCGAGGGCGATGGCGCTCGCCCCGAGCGAGGCCCAAAGTGGATCGAGGGCTCCGGGCGGCCCCAGTGCCGCCCGGATGGAATGGAACGAGAGGTGCTGGATCAGCACCGCGAAGGGCCCGAGCAGCGCCAGCCAGATGACGAGGGCGCCGAGTATTGCCAGTGCCGTCGACCCACGGGCGACCAAGCGCCCGGCGATTGGGAACCCCGGCACCACCCCGGACGCGGCCAGATTGCCTGCCGGGGTAGTGGTGCTCATCAGGACGAGGTTGTACCACCCGAGGCGGTGAACGCGCTCAGCACATTCGCAGGCAACGTTGTCGCCGCGGTGTCCGCGGGTGTGGCACCGATGTAGACCGGAGGAGTGAGCGGGTAGCCGCCTTTCTTCAGCTGGGCGCGCCCAGCCCCGGAAACGATCCATGCGACAAAGGCATCGTCGGCGGCCTGGTCGGCTGCCGAGGGAGCGCTCTTGACGTTGGCTGACAGCACGAGGGTGATGTTCAGGGTGATGAGGTCGCCCTGGTCGACGGTTCCGCCGGTCAGGGTGATGCTGACCTTTCCGTAGTTGCTGAGGTCGGCCGGGACCCCGAAGTTCAGGCTCTGCGGCAGCGTGATGTAGTGCAGGTGGTACTGGATGGCCTGCGTCAGATAGGCGCTCGTGGCGTCGAACTCGCCGGCCTGGAGGTCGGTGATGAGCGAGTCCTCGTCCACCATCTGTGCCGGCAACCCGAAAGGAGTGGACTTGGACACGCCGAGCGCCGTGGTTGCGGGGTCGAACGACAGGTGGAGCGTGGACTGGGCGAGCTCCATCATCAAGATGAAGTAGACACCTTGCGGGTCTGCGTTCGGGTCGGTGCGCCCCACGCGGATACCAGGAGAGCTGAGCAGCGTGAAAAGTGACGCAAACGAGGCCTTGTGGTCCGCGATGGCGTTGAACTCGGGCGCGAACTTGCTGTTCGGATCGTAGGCCACGACGAGTGGGTCGGTGGCGAGCTGGATGACGAACTTCGACCTGTTCGGCCACAGCCGCTTGATGTTCTTCTTGTCGACCGACATGAAGACCCCGGGGGATATCTCGTTCGCGAGGATCTCCGAGGCGAGCGTGCCCGAGCCTGCCGCCCGGCCTTGGAAGCCGTCGCCGGTCGCGGCCTTGAACTTCGGGCCGAGGTCCGTGGCGGCCCACAACTCGAGAGAGCCGGCATAGGCAACGCTGGCCGTTCCATGCGTGGTCGATCTGGCCGTGCTGGTGGTGGCCGTTGCTGCTGAGGCGGCCCCTGAAGAGACAGCCAACCCCACAACGGCGAGGAGGGCGGCTGCCGCAACGCTAAGGCGTGATGTGATTGACAGGTTCATGGGACGCAAGCATAACTAACTATTTGCAAGCACCGCTCGTCACCAACGAGTTACCCACCCCTGACTCGCATCGGGAGGTACTTTCATCTGCGTGAGTGGCGCGACCGCGTCGGGCAAGGAGCCGACATGACCGCCGGACCTCCTCCGAACCTCAAGCTCGAGCGCGAGCTGCTTCAGGCAGGCAATTGTTTTGTCGCCGGGTGCGACGAGGTGGGCCGGGGATCGTTGGGTGGCCCGGTCTCGGTTGGCATGGTCGTCGTGAATGCCGCCACACGTCGGCCGCCCGCTGGTCTCAGAGACAGCAAGCTCCTTGCACCTCACGTCCGCGAGTCCCTCGTTTCGAGGATCGAGTCCTGGTCGTGTTGCTGGGCGATCGGCCATGCGAGCGCGGCCGAGATAGACGAGATCGGGATCCTACGGGCACTCCGGCTGGCCGGCGAGCGAGCACTTGCCCTTCTGCGGGTTCGCCCGAACCTGGTGCTGCTCGACGGCAACTACGACTGGTTCACGCGTCCCGAGCCCTCGGTGTCCTCACCCACCAAGATCGAGCCTGAGCAGGTCACCTTGAAAGTGAAGGCCGATCTGACCTGCGCTTCTGTGGCTGCAGCAAGCGTGATCGCGAAAGTCGCGCGCGACCGGTACATGGTCGAGCTCGCCGATCGGTATCCGTGGTACGGCTGGCAGGCGAACAAAGGGTACGCGGCCCCGGAACACCGCGCGGCCCTGCTCGAGGTCGGGCCTTGTGACGAACACCGCAAGTCGTGGCACCTCATCCTCACAGACGAGGCGGCCATGCTCGAGGACGGCTAGCGCGATAACGACTGGTGCCTGGGACGAGCCGGGTAGTCGTCCTGTGTGGCAGGGTGGTTCCCGTCAGTAGCTTGAAGTCGAATGAAAGTCTTGGAGGCCGAGCGATGTCCGATTCCGACCCATGGAAGGCAATCCTCGAACGGATCGAGGACGGGGCATCGCTCATCGGGTTAGACCCCGACACACTCTCAATGCTCTCCCAGCCCGAGCGGGTGCTCGAGGTAGCCCTCCCTATCCGCCGGGACGACGGCAGGATCGAAGTGTTCCGGGGGTGGAGGGTGCACCACAGCAGTGCCCGGGGTCCTGGCAAGGGCGGGATACGCTTTCACCAGTCCGTCACGGCGCACGAGATCATGGCACTGGCAGCGGACATGACCCTCAAGTGCGCCGTGGTCGACGTACCCTTCGGCGGCGCCAAGGGGGGCGTCCAGGTCGACCCGACGACGCTGTCGGTGGTCGAGCTCGAGCACCTGACGCGCCGGTACGCGATGGGCATCGCTTCGATGATCGGTCCGGACCGCGACATCCCGGCGCCGGACGTCAACACCGACGCGAACGTGATGGCCTGGCTGATGGACACGATCTCGATGGTCAGCGGGGACTCCATGACCGGTGTCGTGACCGGCAAGCCATTGGCCATCGGCGGTAGCCGCGGTCATGTCGGAGCCACCTCCCAGGGCGTGCTCATCTGCACTCGGGCGGCCTTCCACGAACTCGGCCTCTCGATGACCGGAGCGCGGGCCGTGATCCAGGGCCACGGCAAGGTCGGCGGCCCGCTCGTGTACATGTTGTCCTCGGCGGGCATGCGCGTGATAGCCGTGACCGACGCCGGAGGCGGTGTCTACAACCCTGCCGGTTTGGACGCGGCTCTGCTTGCTCGTCACGTTGATCGGACAGGCAGCGTCGCCGGGTTCGAGCTCGCGGACCCGCTCGAGCCGGACCGGATCTGGGAGCTCGAGTGCGAGCTGGCTATACCGGCGGCGCTTGCGGGGGTCATAACTGCCGGGGTGGCCGAGAAGATGGGGGCGCGGCTAATCGTGGAGGCGGCCAACGGGCCCACCTTGCCCGAAGCAGACCCGATCCTCGAACGGCGGGACGTCGTCGTTGTCCCAGACATCCTGGCTAACGCCGGCGGGGTTACCGCCTCCTACTTCGAGTGGGCGCAGAGCCGTCAGGGCTTCGCGTGGGAGGGGGATCTTGTTGCCGAGCGTCTCCAGCGCGTCATGTCGACGGCCTTTGACGCGGTATGGCGCCGTTCACGGGAACTTAAGGTGACACCACGGCGCGGCGCGGTAGCGGTAGCGCTCGAGAGAGTGGGGGAAGCGATTGAAGTAAGGGGCCTGTTTCCATGAGCGTTTGGGGAACGAGCCCTGTGCCTGAGTGCGGGCAGGCCCTTCGACACTGAGGACGTCCGCCGTCGAGCGGTTGTCCGCGAGGGGTTCGATAGTCGATCCTGACGACCGTCGGTAACCCGCTCCGGCGGACAGATTGGAAAGCATGGATCACTCCCATCCGGCGCCGGAAGGCTCGCGCGCTGGTCCGTTACCTGAACTGCCGGAACCCGTCGCGGTCCCAGAGCAGCTGGCGGAGGCTGCCGAGATGGCGAGTCGCGGCGAAGGCCTGGTCACGATCTTCCGGATCGATGTTGCACCGCTGCGGCGCGTGAGGGACTTCCGGTTGCTCTTCATCGGCCAGGGGGTGTCCTTCTTCGGGAGCATGGTGACCTATGTCGCGCTTCCTTATCAGGCGTACGGGATAAGTCACTCGTCGCTCATCGTGGGACTGCTCAGCCTCGCTGAACTCGTCCCGCTGCTCGTCACGGCATTCGTCGGGGGAGCGCTCGCCGACGCAGTCGACCGGCGGCACATGGTCCGCCTTACGGAGAGCGCGATGTGCCTGGTCACCGGCGCCCTCGTCGTGAACTCGCTTTCTGCGCAGCCGCGACTATGGGTGCTGTTCGTGGTCGCCTTTGCCGCGGCGGGCATTGACGGGCTGCAGCGGCCGTCGCTCGACGCAATGGTGCCGAGGCTCGTCTCGGCCGAGGCGGCGGCCGCAGCCCTCTTGTCACTCAAGGGCACTCTGGGCATGGTCGCGGGCCCGCCGGTGGCCGGCGTCCTCATCGTGACCGTCGGGTTGCCGCTCACCTACGGAGTCGACGTGGCGACTTTCTTCGCGTCGCTGGTAGCGCTTGCACTGATGCGTGCGGTGCCCCCGCCGCCTGAATCCGAAGGACTTTCGCTCCGGGCGATCGCGGACGGGCTTCGGTACGCAAAGAGCCGTCAGGACCTAATTGGTTCGTATGTCATCGACATGAATGCCATGTTCTTCGGGATTCCGACAGCACTGTTTCCCCAGGTCGCAAGTCATCTCGGCGGCGCAGCTGTGCTCGGTGTTCTCTACGCGGCACCGTCGGCCGGCTCACTCCCGGTGACTCTTACGAGCGGATGGGCACACCGCGTCCGGCGTCACGGTCGCGTGGTCGCGCTTTCCGCGGCGACATGGGGGCTTGGCATCATCGGCTTTGGCTTTGCCAGGTCGCTGCCCTTGGCGATTGTGGGGCTGGTGGTGGCGGGGGGAGCCGACATGGTTAGCGGGTTGTGTCGGACCACCATGTGGAACCAGTCGATCCCGGATTTGTTGCGAGGGCGCCTCGCAGGGATTGAGATGCTGAGCTACTCATCCGGTCCGACACTCGGCAACGTGGAGGCCGGACTCGTAGAGTCTCTCGCAGGTCTTCGCGCTTCTATCGTGTCAGGGGGCGTGCTCTGTGTCGTGGGAACAGTCGCGTTGGCTGCCGCGTTGCCCCGGTTCTGGAACTACGACGCCGCCGAAGGAGCGCGCCTGAGAGGCGTGAAGGGTGATTGACCCGGATCGTGTCCGGCCCGTAGTCATACTTGTGTGTGGATGTCGGTTCGGATGGCCCTTCGCGAGCTTGGGCTCCCGGAACGATTTCTATAGCCAGGAGGCTCATGCGCCGTTCGAGATCAGCAGTTGTCAGGCGAGCTTTCATGATCGTCGGCTTGGCTGCCTTGGTTGCCGGCTGTTCTCAGACCACGACACCGCCAACCACGACACCGCCAACCACGACACCGCGAACCACGACAACGCTTACGCCTACGACCTCGACGACTACCACTTCTTCCACCACGACGACTTCCACCCAGCCGACGTCGGGCCCGTGCACTGCCGGCCAGCTGAAGGTTGTCGCGCTGCAAGGAACTGGAGCTGCAGGCTCGATCTTCAGCCCCGTCAACGTGTTGAACACCTCGACAACGGTGTGCACGCTTGACGGCAGACCCGGCATCGCGTTGATCGGATCAATACAAGGCGCGCAGTCGGCGAAACTGCAGACAACGGTTCGCACCACAGGTCAGGGATCGGTCTTTGACATCGCGCCGACTATGTTGACGCTTTCTTCCGGTGCTGCCGCGAACGTCGGTTTTATGGTGGAGTCGAGTGATGTCCCCTCCAATGGGGAGCAGACGTGCCCTGTCGTGAGCTCGATGGAGGTGACCCTGCCCGGAATCGCCTCAAGCTTCACGGTCGCCGAGACGTTCACCGCCTGTGGGGGCCCCACCATCTCGGTGTCAGCGATCGTCCCGGAGAGTGCTCTGCAGTCGGCCTGAGGCCTGACCGGTCGAGCCTATCTGCTCTTGTCGACGTGGAAGGATGGTGTTGACGAGAGGACTGTCGTCGCGCGGGTACGGTCAGATCGCTCTCGAGGCGACGGGCGCTTAGCTCAGGTGGTCAGAGCAGCTCGCTTACAACGAGCAGGTCGGCGGTTCAAGTCCGTCAGCGCCCACAAAGTGCCATCTACCTGGATATACGCAGTGCAACAGGTCGCTGAGCACAGCGCACAGCGCACCCAGACCTGCTAATAGCGCTAGCGTAAAATCTGGCGCGGCCCGAATCTCGGTGCCGGTGGCCGCAAGGGGACCGAGTGGCAACAAAGCTCGCTGATGCGGAAGGTGGCGAGGTCGACGAGTATCTCGAAAGCTGGGGCCGTCGCCTTCGAGCGCGCAACCGCTCGGAGAAGACAATCCGTGGCTACGGCGAGACCGTTCAACTGTTTCTCCAATTCCTGCGCGGTCACGAGATGCCGACTGTTGTTGGTGAGGTCAAGCGCGAGCACGTTGAAGCGTTCATCGCCGACCAGTTGGCTCGATGGAAGCCAACGACAGCGCTTACACGACACCAGGCGTTGCGGCAGTTCTTCCTTTACCTGGTGGACGAAGGGGAGTTGACCGATTCGCCGATGGCCCGCATGAAGCCCCCGAGCATCCCCGACGTGCCGGTGCCGATCGTGACCGATAATGACCTCAGGAGACTGCTCAAGGCTTGTGAAGGCACAGACTTCGAGAGCCGACGCGACATGGCGATTCTGCGTCTGTTCATTGACACGGGGTGTCGGCTCGCCGAGATAACGGACCTCGCGGTGGAGGATGTCATCTTGGAGGCCGAGGTCATCAATGTCGTCGGCAAGGGAAAGCGTCCGCGGTCGGCACCGTACGGACCGAAGACCAGTTCCGCTCTTGACCGGTATCTCCGTCTGCGAAAGCGCCATCCTCAGTCGCATTGCCCAGCACTGTGGCTCGGACCGAAAGGTGGCCTAACCTCCAGCGGCGTGGCGCAGATACTCAGGCGACGCTGCGTGGCGGCAGGTATCCCCCAGCTACACCCGCACCAATTCCGACACACTGCCGCCCATGCGTGGCTCGCTGCTGGCGGAGGCGAGACCGACGCAATGAGACTTTTCGGATGGAAAAGTCGTGTCATGTTGAACAGGTACGGTGCTTCCAACGCCGACGAGCGCGCCCGCGACAGCTACCGACGAATCCTCCCCGGCAACCGCATCTAGAAGACAACCGTTGTGCCCCGGAGCGTTTCTCGGTGTGCGCGTCGCGGTTGGTCGTCTCTGCTCTCGCGCCACTGGCGAGAGACCCTTGCGTCAGTGCGTTCTCATGTTGTTCTCGACCTCGCCCGCGACGACGCCAAGGCCAATCGAGTCATGTGCGCCCTCAGGGCTGCCTCGGCACGCCTGGCGCGCTCGGCAGGCGGCAGAGAGCCATCGGGGTCTACTTCACGCTCGAAACGGTTGAGGAACGCGGCGCGGGCCGCTTGGGTCGTCTCTTTTGGGTCACGCTGGGCGTGGAGGCTGTAGGCAGCCAAGCGGGAGCGAAGGGATCGTTGTGCAGGGGTCAACCCCCCTCGCTCATGCACGGCCATCTCTCATTGCCAGTTGCGACACCGCCGGTGGCCTTCCGGCTACGGGCTGCCACCAGGACGCAGATTCGGGGAACAGGGGAGACGTACCGGTGGACGCGCGACGGGCGGAGCGGAGCCGAGCCATTGCGCAATGGTGCGCCGATCGACTCACAGCACCTCTCACAGGAACACTCACAGACGAGCTCGCGGGACGGTTTTTCCGGTTCGGCCATCACGCAGTACGGCTCTGCGCGGCCCGGCAACTCACAGCAACACTCACAGCAACACTCACAGCAACACTCACAGCCCCAGGTCAGAGCCCTGTGAGTAGAAAGGGCTCGGGTCGGAGCGACGCCGGGGCGGTGCCGCTCCCGTCGTCGTTGACGGCCATGCGCACGCCATAGATCGCGTTTGGCGTGCTATGGGTGAAAGCCCATAATGATCCGAGGAGGCGACATGACTCGCAGCTTCGAAGAGGCTTCGGCGACCCGCCGTGCGCGCCTGCGGCCGAAACGCGAAGTGACGGGGCGGTCTTCGAACAGACCTACCGGCTCGCGGTTCGGGTGATGGAGCGCCGGGAGCTCCTCGGCCTCACTCAGATCGAGCTAGCCGATAAGACCGGCATCGACCAGGGCGACATCAGCAGGATCGAGCGTGGTTCGATCCTCCCGAACGAGAAGACGCTCCTTCGTCTCGCCGACGCCCTCGGAGCGGAGTGGCGGTTGATCGGCAAGGCGACGACCTGAATCCAGCACCAAGGCCGGTGTCGAGCGACGGAAGGTCCTCGTGAGTGACTATGCTCCGCGAACACGGCGCGATCGGGAGTGCCGAGACGCTCGAACGCCCGCGCCGAGCGCCGCCGCCGGCCTGGCACCTTGTGCATAGCGTGTGGGGACCGGACGCCCCTTGCCGTGACGCCGATGCAAGCCGTCAGCGCAGGTCCTAGACGTGCCCGGAGGTCGATCCTGCCGCTCACCCCTTGCTCGTGTCTCACACGTGCCTCACTCACAGGCTAACGGCAGAGGCCGGAAGAGCCGAGGGGTGTCGAGAGGGCGATCAGAGGCGATCCGATCCTGTCTGGTCTGGTACAGGGTCCACGGGTTCGCGGACTGCGATTCGGGCGCGCCTGAAGAGGCAATCTGCTGCAGACGAACGGAGCATGGTGCCGCTCGATGAAATGTTGAAATTCTGGGCAAGATCCGAGAACGGGTCCACAGCCGTCTCTGGCACCTATGCGAGGACGACGGCGCCTATCTCAATGTTGCTCACGTCCGTTATCAGATTGAGCAGTTCGACACCGCACTTAAGGTCAGCGATCCGGATAGGAATGAGCCTCTAGGTCTAGGATCCGTCTGAGACATCCTGGCGCGAAAGTCTTCTCGATGAGCGACCGACCTTCGGAAACGGGCCGACTCTGCGTGTTCTGCGGCCGCCGCGCCGGCAGCGCGGAGCACATTTTCGCGAACTGGATCAACGACGTCTTTCCCGTCTTGGTCATCGGCGAGCCCCAAGCGGTGCTTGGTACCCTCGCCCGCGACGGCGATTCCACCGAACGACGTTGGAAGTCGACGGGCGTTGCGACGCAGATCACGAAAGAGGTATGTCACGAGTGCAACACGGGCTGGATGAGCCGACTCGAAGGGAAGGCGAAGCCACTGCTCACTCCGATGATGACCGGCGTTCCGACAAGGCTTACGCTTGATGAGCAGATCACCGTCGCAACCTGGGCGACGAAGACAGCGATGACTGCGGAGCTGGTCCACGGTCACGACTTCAACTTCAGCCCCGAAGAGCGACGAATCGTGATGACGGAGCAGCGGCCGCCAGCGCACGTCGCAGTGATGGCGAGCGCCATCGAGACTGACATCGGCCCATGTCGCGCGACCGTCGCGCGCGGACAGGTCGTCAACGCGACGAACGAGGTCGTCGCGTGGATTCACGTCCACACCATCCAGGTCGGGACTCTCGTATTTCAGGTCCTACGCTCGGACCCGCCAATGGGCGGCGAGGTCGCGTTCAAGACCGTCCAGTTCGCCGCCCCGGTCGAGATCCCGGTCTTTCCTCCGACCCCGAATTTCTCTTGGCCACCGAAGACCGTTCTCACCGAGGACCGATTCCTCGCGCACACCCAACGCATCGGGTCGAACATCGCCATCGAGAGCTTCCTGGACAACCAGAAGCCGTTCACCTTCTAGAGCGGTCCGGACCGACGACCTGCCGCAGCGGGTCCGCGCCGTCTGCATCGGCTACAAGGTCAAGCCTGACGGCGACCTTCGTTCGGCGACACCGCCAAGGAGATCGAGTCGTGTTTCGCTGAGGAGCGGGCCACCGAGAGCGCCGCGCGTCAAGGGCCGGTGCAGGGTCGAGGGCGGTGGTTATGTACTGAGGCGAGCGTTCGACCCGTTCCGCGTCCGCGAGACCATCATCGTGCCCTTCGGTGCGGACGCGACGGACGAGGCGACCGCTTGGCTCTCGCTGCGAAGACGAGCGCGGATGGCTCGACTGGGCCTCTCGTGGCCTCTGGCCTCCGCCCGCGAAGCGCTCGCTCGGCTTCGACATTTCCGCCTAAGCCCCGCGGGGCCGAGGGCCGCGGGCGCGATGATGTGACCGATGTCCAAGAACACGGACGACGTCGTCTTCCACTTCCCGCCCGACTTCCTGTCGGCCGTGGTCGACGCCGTCCCGCTCCTAACCCGCGGCCGGTACGACGTCATCACGTTCTTCCAGGGTTGCGGAGTCTCGCGGGAGTTCCTCAAGAGCGTCAGCGCAAAGATTGCCGCGGATCCGAAGTACAGCAAGTATCACGCGACCAGGGAGATTCTGACCCACCTCAACGAGATCGGCGACCGGGGGCTCGCCGCCCGGCGGCAGGTCGTCCAGCGCGTCTCGCAGTGGGAAGACTTTTCCACCTGCTACCCGGACAACCAGTTGAAGGCCCGGGGTGCTGTTGCGACCGTGGCGCAGCTCGTCAACCAGAAGGACTCCTTTACGCGCATGAACATCGAGCGCGAGAGGGCCCAAGAGCAACACCGCAAGGAGCGCGAAGCGGAGCTAACCGAGCTGCAGCGGCGACGCGCCGAGCTCGCGTCGGTGAAGGACGACCTCTTTGGGCTGTACTCCGAGCAGAATCCGCGGCGCCGTGGCAAGGCTCTCGAGGCGGTCCTCAACCGGCTATTCGCGGCCTCGGGCATTACCGTGCGGGAGGCCTTCGAGGTCCGTGGCGAGGGGGAGGACCACGGCATCGTCGAGCAGATCGACGGCGCCATCGAGCTGCGGAACCAGCTCTACCTCGTCGAGATGAAATGGTGGAAGGAAGCTCTCGGCAGGACGGACGTCTCGTCCCACCTCGTGTCGGTCTACGGCCGCAACGCCGGTGGCGTCTTCATCTCGGCGTCCGGGTACCACGACTCGGCGGTAGCGGAGTTCAAGACGGCGCTCGCGCAAAGGACCGTGATCATGGTTGAGCTGGAGGAGATCGTCATCGCGCTCTCGATGGACCACCCGATAGAGGACCTGCTCAACGACAAGGTGCAAGCGGCGACCCTCACCCGCCAGCCGCTCGTCTACCCGCTCGGCAAGCCGAGCTGATAGTGGCATCGGAGGCGCGGTGTGACATTCTCGAAGGCGGCGAGGCGGCGTTCAAGGAGCGTGCGAAGTGTCTTCGCGTTGCCAAGTGGTAGCCGTACCCGGGTCCCGTCCTCGTCCTCCCCTACGCCGCATGGTGACCGAGGCTTGCCACGAAACGGTGCGCCACGATCAGTATCGACGACGCGATGGACGGTTTGAAGGTTGCGACGCCCAGGGGGTGTGACAGCTGGTTGCGGATCTCGACTCCGTTGCGCATGACTTCGAGGATCTCGGGCGGGAGGAGGTTCGCCTCCTCGACTCGCTTGACGAGAGCGGCAAGCGGGACCTTCGTGTCGAGGGGGTACATCTGTCGGACGACCGTTTCGATCGCCTGAAGGCTCACGTTCGCGCAGACCATGAAGAAGTCGACGTCAAGCCAGGCGTGAACGAAGAGGCTTCGTGCGACACGAAGTAGGTCGCATGCTCCGTCCGGAGGCCAATCATCCAGCAGAGCCGCGCACTTGTCAGCAAATCGCCGGAGATCGCCCACTGAGTCGACGGGCGTGCCTTCGACCATGGTGCCGAATTTGTCGATGAGATCCCACCGGGCGTCACGAATGAAGTCGTCCACGAAGCGAAGGTTCGCGCGCGATGCGCTCCATGCGCCGGCAGCTCGCCGCGGACGCTCCCCTCCTATCGCGCCGAACGAATTCGATCTTGATTGGGTACGCAACAAGACTGCGGCGCCCCGTTCCGCAGGTTCGGGCCGCTGCTTGCGTCGATCGCCGTGCCGTTGACTGAGGCGACCCGTAGGCGGTGTCCGATGGTCCCGCTGCGGCGACGGTTCAGAAGCTGACGGTGGGTTCGCCGCCGCGTGCTCTCTCGACCGCGAGCAGCGGCTGGAACCACTCGACGAGCTCCTCCAGGGTCGCCACGTTGCGCGGTACCGGATTCTCGGCGATGAATTGCGCCTCCCAGTACTGGGAGATGTAGGCCTCGCCGGTACGCCGCGGATGTCCTGCCATCCAGGAGTTGAAGAAGTCATCGAAGACGTCGTAGTGGTGGGTGTGGATGAAGGGGTCCCACTTCTTCCGCAGCTCAGCCTCGTCGGAGCTAGGCCGACCGATGATCTCCGTCTGTTCCATCGCTCGGGAGGCGACATCGCCCCAACCCTCTTTCAGCATGGCTACCGCCTCGACATCAGTCACGGGCGCGCTGTAACCGAAGATCGTGAACATGAAGCACTCCGCGAGGAAGTGCTTCATTGCGCGCCACTCGCGATTGATGAAGGGGTCGCTCGTGTAGTCCTTGTGCTCGACGGGGAAGAGCAGCTTCGACGCCTCGTAGGGCTTGCCACAGCCACCGCATGGGCGTCCCACCATGCCGAGGCCGCTTTGCTCGCAGGTCACGCAATAGCCGATCGCGACGTTTCCGTGAAGCGCAAACACCTTCGGGAGCAGCTCGACTCCGAGGCGTTGGAGACGCAGCTGCGATTCGATGACGAGCGGGTCCCAGTTGAAGGTGAAGATCATGTCCTTCGCGCGAAGGCACAGGTTGATGTAGTCGTAGAGGTTGGGCTCGCGCGGGAGCCGGAGATCACTGACGTGGTTGCCAATCAGATCATCGAGCTTCGAAACGACCGGTTCGCCGCGATCGAAGAGCTTGGAGTAAGCGGCCTCGAAGTCTGTGCGAGCAAGGTCGCGAAGGTCCGTCGGGAACAGATCTCCTAGCGCGAGATCCTCAGCGATCTCGCGCATCAGCGGAACCGGCCGCCGATGCAGATCACCCGTTGGCAGGGCAGCCTTGCTTGCGCCGGCGCCCAGGAGGAGAACGTGCGGGCGACCCATTCTGAGGGTGGCGATCTCATCCTCCACTGAGACCTCATCGAGGTCATCGCTCACGTAATGAGCCTAGGAACTCGGTACCGAACCTGTGTCGCCAGTCAGGCACCGTCGTGTCCACGTCGCCGTATCCGTATACCATAGGTGTACGATATATCCAGATCGAGTACGGAGGAGCAGAGATGCGAACGGACATACCAGAGACCGATTTTGAAAGCGTCGAGCTTGAAATCGCGATCAATAGGGCGATGTCTTCCATCGACAGCCGAATGGATCCGATCAGCCGAGCCGTCGCGGCGAGCCGCGTCGCTGAGCGGCTGAACAATGGCCTCGCATGGGCGGCGGAGCGGCGGAGCAGGGCAGTGGCCACCGCGGTGGTGATGCCAGGTATGTCGATGCAGAAGGTGGCCGACGAACTCGGGGTTTCTAAATCGATGGTCGCGAAGCTGGCCGGTCCAGCGAGCGTTCGGGACGAGATTGCCGCGGACATGCGAGGGCGTCTTCAGGCAGCGTCTGAGTATGGCGCTCATGAGGGTAGCGGTCGGCGTCGCTAGGGGCCGGTCGTCTCGAGAATGTGGGAGCAGCCTCAGGCAATCGCTGTTGGGTCAGGGCCTCAAGGCCTGGAGAACATCAGACTTCGGTGGTCCCGCGGCTCGTCGTTCGCACGGAGCTGCCGGCGGTTTTGCGAAAGACTGGGATCTCGGTGTGGCGAAGCTGCGTCCACTTCAGAAGGAGACTGCATGGCGAACGGTACGCTCCTCCTCCAATCGACACGGCAGGCGATAGCAGGGCTCGCGGAGTCTCATGACTTGTTCGCGGGCTCCGAGGTCGCGCTCACGAATCTTCGGTGGCAGATGGTCGGGTTCACGAGCATGTACCCAGAGGCATCCCAAGCCGATGTGAAGGCGGTGTTTGCTACTTTCCTCGGGAACAAGGGGTCGAACGCTTTCAATTTGATCCTGCAGCGCAAGTGGACCGACACGGTCGCGCTGCTGAGTCAGATGCGGCTCGTCTCGGTCATCTCCATCTACGAAGGCTGGCTCGAGTCTGCTGCGCTGGAACTCGGCCTCGTGAGCAACCGGAAGCGAAGTGCCTGGAAGGCGTTCGTCGAGCCGGTCAATGCGTCCTCCTCGATAAACGCAGTGGAGGAGCTTCTGGGTCCTCAGTTCGCTCCAATGGCAGACGTCGCCGCGGTCTGTCAGGCAAGCAAGCTCTGCATGCCTACGAAGCTGCTCGAGCTCGGGAGCTGCTTCCGGGCATTCAAGGAGCTACGGAACGCTCTTGCGCATTCCGGGTGCCGCGCTTCCGCGTACACGGTCGACAAGTACAACGAGTACCAGTCGGTTCTTGCCAGCTGGCCAGGTATCACCAAGACCGCTCCGCACATCCCAGTCATCGTCGAGGGTGAGCCCGTTGAAATCTCGGGATACGAGGTGGTCGGTTTCTCCGAGGTTCTGCGTCTCATGCTGTTCACTTTCGACGGGCTGATCAGCGGCACGGAGCCCGCGTTCCGGGCAGCCGTTAGGCAGTACCAGTCGGTGTACGGCTCGGCGACGGCTTGGCTGTCCTCAAATCGCGCTGCAGCCAAGGGAAAGCTCTTCACCACCTGGTTTAACGCCAAACTCCCAAAGCCGAAGCCGGGAACCGGCGACGAGCTTGTTGCCGAGCTCGCGCGTCGCGGCGTCATCGGCTTTCGATCGTCCTAGGTCGAACGTTGCAGAGATCTCCTCAGCGAATGCGGCGAGACCGACCTCTTCGCCGATTTCGGAATCAAGCTGATCGATTTGCTTTCGCCGCCTGATTGGGGACTTCCGATGGTCGCACACTCGTGCTTTGAGGTAGCCAAACTCCCGCTCAACCGCTCCGCGCTGGTGGTACAGCTCCACCGCGCTGTCGTGCGAGGCACGAGGGTGTCCATCAGCGGGCGATACCGGTCGGCGGCCGGTCAGCTCGGCGAGGTTTTCCGATAACCTGACCTGGTACCCGTCGGCCGCTGTTGCAGGGCGCGTGTGTGGGTGCATGCCGGGAAGGTGGAGCAGGCGAGGAACGGGCCGTGCCTGCCGTTTCGTTCGACCATCGTCCCTCGACCGCACCGTGAGCAGATCTCGACGGGGGCGTCGCTGTCCCCGGTGACGGTCACGTGAGGGTCGTCGAGGAGTTCGACTACGAACGGCGACATCCGTTGCGGCGGCGTGATGAGCGTGACCTGTCGGCGTGCCCGGGTCAACGCGACGTAAAAGAGACGGCGTTCTTCGGCGTGCGCAAAGGATTCGGGTGCAGGCATGGCCAGGTCGAGCACGGGGTCGTCGGCGATGTTGCTCGGGAACCCGTACGTGCCGGTGGTCATGCCGGGAACCACGATGTAGTCGGCCTCCAGCCCCTTGGACCCGTGCACGGTCCGGAACGTGACGTGCAGGTTTGACGGTAGGCGTCTGGGGACGACATCGCGCTCGAACCCGTAGCGTCCGAGAACGTCGACGCTGACCGTTCCGGAGCGTTCGCTCGAGACGCTGCCGTCGGCGACGGCAGCGGACAGACGGTCGAGGTAGGAGGCCAGTGCGCCGGCCACGTCGTCGGCTCGGATGACCGTGACGGGCACGCCGGGATCTTGGTATGCGGACCGCATCGGCTTGTTGAATTGGTTCGGGTTCTTCGACACGAAGCTGCGGGCGACATCGCAGATCGTCTGCGTGCAGCGGAAGGTGGTCGTCAACGCGATTTGGTGTCCCCGGCCGAACCAGGCCTCGAAGTTCGTCATCACCGACAGATCAGCCCCGGCGAACCGGTTGATCGACTGCCAGTCGTCGCCCACCGCGAGCAGGAATCGGCCGGGCGTCTTCACAAGGCCTCGGACGAGTCGGGCGCGGGCCTGGCTGGCGTCCTGGAACTCGTCGACCATGATCAGGTCGTAGGGGCAGTCCACGTTTCCGGCTTCGAGATGGCCGGCGGCCTGGACCAGCATGTCCTCGAAGTCGACGCTGCCGTCGGCGGCGAGTCGCCTTTCCCACTCGGCGTGGATCTGCCAGTACACCTCTAGGAAGAGCCGGGTCCGGTAGCCGTCAAGGTGTGCCATCTGAGACGCCAGTCGACGCTCGAGGTCTTCTGCTGTCGACGAGTTCGACTTGACGTGGGCCATGAATGTTCTGACGAGCCGAGCCAGGTCCTCGTGCTTCATGGGCTTCGCCCACTCGTCGTTGAGTGGACGGTCTGGGTTCCAGTCGAAGCTCAGCCCGAGCCGGGTGAGATCGTCCTTGAGCTTGCTGAGGCCGTCACCGAACATGACCTCGGCCCACGTGGACTCGACGAGCGTCGTCCCGTACCGGGCGTGCACGCGGCGCTTCCACGCCATGGCCTCTGCGTATCCCGCGAACGCGGCGGACGGCTTGCCGTCACGGTCTAGTGCCCAGTGCTCGTGCCACACTCCGATGTCGGGGTAGTAGAAGTCCGGGCGGTACTGCGAGTGCGTGGCGTCCGCGACCGGGACTTCGTAGGGCCGCTCGTAGACGTAGTGCACCCCGTTCAGGTACAAGAAGTTGGCGATCAGCCGTTCGCTGTGACTCTTGACGACTTGGCCGGCGAAGGTCCAATAGCCGGTCTCGTGTGCCTCCTTGTTGTAGCCATCGGGTTCGTTCTCGGCGAGGTCTGTCGGCGCGTTCGCGAACAGCATCCGGTAAAGGTCCCAACGGTACCTGAACGACTCCGAGGCATCCCGCAGCTCGTCGACGATTCGTAGGACCATCCGGACGTCTTCCCCCTGGTCGAGCCACGGAGCCAGGCGGGGTTTCTCGCCGGTAGCCCGGCCGATGACGTCGAGCCCGAAGGAGTGGAACGTGGAGGCCCGCAGCCCGGACGAGTCGATCCCGGCGGCGGCGAAGCGCGCCGAGACACGTTCTCGCAGCTCGGTCGCGGCATCCTTGTTGAACGCGAGCATCAGGATGCGGTCAGGGGCGACAAACCCGCGGCTGACGGCGTAGGCGGCGCGGGCGACCATCACCGAGGTCTTCCCGGATCCGGCGGCGGCCAGCACCTGGACCCGGTTGTCGAAGCACACGACCGCCCGTGCTTGCTCGTCTGTGAGCGGGCTCTTCTCGATCGTGTCGAAGAACGGCCGACGGGACGACAGCTCGGCGGCCATGATGTGTTCGTTGGTGTCGGACACAAGTGACTCCAGGTCGGCGTCCAGGAAGCCCACCGCCTCGAGCTGAGCCTCGGTGAGGGAGGCTTCACACCCGCCAGCACGGACACGCTCGAGCAGTCGCGATTCGGGACGGGCCGCGAGCAGCGCGTCAACGGCCTCTGTCGGGATCCACCGCTGCTCGGCGCGCCCCGCGGCGAGGAGGCGAATGGCGGTGCCGTGCCACGCGACCGCGTCAGCGATCGCCGGTGTCAGAAAGAGACGTCGGAGAGCCCGCGCAAGGGCGGAGGCCTCGGATTTCTTGATGCCACGGAGGCGGATGAGAAACTTGCCGTCGTTGTGGAGACTCCAACGCAACCAACGGCGCCGCACCTCGAGCCGGGAGGCTTCCGTGCCGGGGACGCTGACGGGACCCGACGCCTGAGCGACGGTCACCTCCGTGTCAGTGACGGTGATCTTCCAGCCGTCACCCGACCACTCGTCTGCGCTCACCGGGCGTCACATCCACAGTCGTCCGTCGAAGGCTCCATCGCTCGCCGCTCGACGTCGATCTCCTCTTCCAGCGCACCGCGGAAGTCGGTGAGAATGCCGCTCCTCTCGACGCGTTCGGCACCGGCAGACACGAGCGAGGACGCGTCGGTGACCGCCGTTCGTCTCGCCGCTTCCGCTAGTTGCATTCCCAGCTGGCCTTCGAGTATTTGAACCCCACAGGTTCTTCACGTAGTGTCCGACCAGCGGAAACTCTCGGGGTCAGACTGCCCTCAACCGTAGACGTGCCGATCAGATCGCCTATCCGCAACACTTTAGAGTCACCGGCAAAGTACCTTCCCGGTACCAAGGAATGGTAGCGATGACCGCAGAACTCCAATATCTACCGACCCTCACGCTGGAGCACATCCAAGCTGCTTCAGCGGCCTTAAAGAACATAGCGGCATTAGCGAGCTGCGCGGATGAGTCGGGCCAGAGGGCCAGGCGCCGCGTACGAGTGGGTCTAGTCGATCACGGTGCCTTCCTAAGTCTCCAGTTACGAAGCTTCGCGATGATGGAGGTCGACCAAGAGGGCTACCTTCGGAACGTGGCCGATTCCGGAGAGGTCGTTCTGGCGATGGTCGCAAATCAGCCAGTGTCGGTCCAAATCACGACTCTCTTACTCTTCCTGGAGACCCTCCTCGCTCGACAGCACCTGACTGCCGAGATCCGTTCTGGAGGTCGCGGCATCGCCGACATCGACGCCATAGCTTTGAGTGCCGACGAATCAGCAACCCGGCAGGTGCAAGATGATCTGCGAATTGGAGATTGGGAACAGACTGCCAGAAGGATCTCTGATCGGGCCCGTAACGATGGGTACGCATTGGAAGTACGCTTCGCCGAACCCCTGTTGGAAAAGGATCAGATCGACGTTCGAGTGCCGCTTCTTCGGCGTGTGTATAACACCCAAGAGACGGTCAGGAAGGCTGTTGATCGTGTTGCCGGTATCGTCCTGTCCCTTTATCTAGTGGGAGATGACGTTCCACCCGAAGCCTTTCGGCATATGCAGGCGCTCTTGGATGTCAGTGCTCTCCAGAGATTCTCAGCCCATTTGATGCGTGACGCTTTCGTTTGCGGCAACGGATACCTCGCTCTGGGCGGCGACCGCAATCAATCACCCATGCGCCTACTTCTGCCGGAACTCGTACGCCATGTTGGCGAGGGTCAGTATGAAGTACGGGAGGAGCCCGGTGGTGAGTTTCGACCTGTCGTGGGTTACGTGCTACATCTGACGGGAGCGAAACAAGTCGGGAGTGACTATGGGCTCTCGTTACTCGAACCATTCATCCAGATATCCGCGACCAATGAGGCCCTGGAGTCCGGAGTCCAAGAAGTTGCGCTGTTGCAACCCCCTCCGCACAGGGTGGAAGAAGCCTCTGCGTGGCTCCAACAGGTCATCAGCCTTCGCGAGCGTACATTTGCCGAGAATGCCGAGCGAGTAGCAACCATCTTGGGAGGAGCCACAGCGTCACTACGTGATCCTTCCGCCGAAGCGCTCTATTTTCCGGGGCTTGCCTTTATGGACAACGCCGCGGACAGGCTCCGGTTTCGTGATCCGGTGCGACGGAACACCGAGTGACAGGAACCCGGTGGATCGTAAGCCGCTACGAACGGCTCAGGCGGATGATCCTGGTTGTGAGTATGACGGTGCTGCTCCGGGCGACTACGAGCAGAGTGTCCCGAGAGGACCATCACCCACGGATCGACCGCCTCGTCGGCTCCTGCGCAGCTCGCCTCAACTTAGGGAGCGCGGGCACCAAGACCCTTCGGCAAAGTCTCGGGAGTCAGCTGAGGGGTGATCCAATCGCTGTAGCGTTAGTGCTGTCGCGGCTTGGTGACGCGGACGCTGTTGCCGTCTACGAACGAATCGATGACACGCCACTTGGGGCGCTTGCCCAATCATGGCTGGCACAGCGACGCCCTCCGAGTGCAGCGCTCGCGGATCTCATCGTGGAGCAACTCGCAGCTAGGCCAGCAGCGGGCACCGAGGAGGGCTACATCAAGGCTCTGAAGCAGGTGCAGTTCGTCGCAAACTCCTTCGGGTCGGGTCAGCTGCATAGAATCATTACCCTATTGATGGGTCGCGTGGGTGCTCCGATTAACCCCTACGCACCCGATGCCCTGACCGAGGATCATCGCTCGGCCCTCGTCGCACTTCTCATTGCCAGGCCCGAGGCGCAGGACGATATTGAGGAGGTCATCGGTCAGTCCCCGCCTTTGCCTGCGACCCCACCGCTGGTGGAATTAGCCGCCGCCGGAATCTCCGGGCGCCCTCCTGACTGGGGACGCTCCTTTATGAGTCTGGCCGCAAAGTGGACAGCCGGTAGCTCTAGCGACCTGGCGGGGGTCGCTGAATTGGCTTCCGACAAGTCTCCTCTCACTGCGATGAAGGAGCTTCGTCCCGGAGGCGATGACGTCGGAGACTCCGTCCGAGACTTCTGTGGGCTTGCAGTCGTGTTCATCATCGGCCCGGCTCTTGCATTAGCCATCGGACTCATATCGCGTCACTGGAAGTGGTCAGGGCCAGGTACGACAGTAGGTATTGGCGACGCGATCGCAGTATTGGCCTTGATCGCCACTATCAATATCTTCAGCGTGCAGCTCTCGGCCGACCGTCTGCCTGGGTCGTTGGCTAGGGTCGCCGCTCAACCCATCTGGTTGAAGGTCAGCTATAACTGTGGACTTACTCTGTTCGCGCTGACGCTCTTGCCGTTCCATTCCGAGCGCTGGGCCATTCCAACAGGATGGGCGATGGCTGCGTTGGCGATCGGCTCGATCATCTCACTCGTTATCGGACTCATCTTGATTGCCAGTCGAACCGACCCCGCCAGCGCGGCACACGCCTACGTCTCCGCGTCTCTCAGAGCTCACAAGCGAAGTGGTCGACGGTTCGGCAGGGTCCAAGCAACTGCGACGGAGCTTAGGGCCTACGTAGATCGAGTCCTGTGGGTGGAAGTTGCTCTCGGTCCCCAGTTCGTCGGTCGGAGGGTCCCGATTGCTGCATCAAGAAGGGGACTCCTTTTGCCTAAGCGTTCACGCCTAGATCGACTCGGACGCGGCACATCATTCATGACCGGCGAGATGCACCTCAGGCTCCATGCTCCGTTTGGAGTCCCGCTAGACAAGGGCACGGTCGTTGCATCGCTTCGCCCGAACGAGACCAGCTCGGTTGCTCGACGCGACATCGAGACAGCGACTCAGGCTCTCCGACTCGTGGGCGTGCGACGACTAGACCAATCCGTCGCTGCCGGATCGGCCCTTACCTCACTTGCTCTCGATCTCGCGATGCGCGGCGATACCGGGTCTGCCCATCTCGTCGCGGATCGTGCCACGCATCTCGTGGCCGAGCATGTCGTCGCCGCACGACGGGAGCGCCGAAGGGCATTCGATCAGCGCAGGACCGACTCACGTGAGGGAGGTAACGTCCTACGTCCAGATGTCGATGCGGCAAGTCTGAAGACGCGTCAAAGTGATACAGAGTTAACGACAGTTAGCCCTGTGTTGACTGTTGCTGTCCGACTCGCGGTGAACAATCGCTTGCATGTTGCACGTGAGTTAGGTGACGTTCCAGAGTACATCTTGGGCGGGCTGCTCGAAGCAACCACGTTGGCAGACGGCGCGTGTGCGGTCGCGAGTGGCCTGTTGCCGCGCAGCTGGACCGAGGTGGTTGCCTCCCCCGAGCAGCTCGGGAGTCTGATTGTACTGATTGCAATCCGCGCCTTAGAACTCGATGACCGCAATAGTTTGGTCCTCATTCGCACGGCTATCGCCGCACTCATGAGAGAAACAGAGAAGCGCCCAGCCCTTGAAGACTCCGGGAGCATCATAGCTGCTAACTCCTGTTGGCTACGCCCGAACGAAGCGCCCCGCTTTGGTGAGTGGTACTACGGGCTCGTTAAGGATGGACGTCAGCAGCCAAGGAACGCCTTGCACCTTTTGCGCATAGGCGCCGCCGCGCTAGCTTCAGGGCGGCTGCAGGTTGCATTGATGATGTCCGCCAAATTGAGTGATGTTGACCTCGGGGATCTCAATCTCTCGATGTCGAACGATCCCATCCGGACACGCGAGACCCTCCTGTCTAATACGGGTGGGCGCTATTTAGGGGATAGCCCAGCTGATGCGCTTGCTAAATTTCTCCAGTTTGCTGTCAGCATGCGGGGGATTCTCCAGCGATACGGCCGTGACTCTCTACCTCGGGGGGGGTGACCGTGGTCCCATGGACTGATCAAGTGGATCATCAATCGGGATCCCCTCACCCGCAATGGGCGAACATCTGACCCGGAATCAGATGCTCACCTCTTGTCCGAGACTCACCGCCTCCTCGCTACTTACTGTTCGACGATTGGACTTGGCAACCATGTTGCAGCCAGGAGAGTCGACTTCACCCGAGAACGATCGCCAACCGGCGAGCGAAGTCCCATGCCACAGACTCAGATCGACACGAGTCGACACGGCGAGGCTATCTACGGACCGGAAGCTTGGGGATTCAAGATTCATGGAGGTCATTCGTCGACGTTCTCATTCAGAAGGAGGCGCGGGCTAGGACCCACAAGCCGGGAGATTGTCTTCTGAACAGGACCAGCCACGAGTTGCAGGTCCACTTGGCGCCTATCGCCCCAGTTCTCAACGACGGCGGGAATCTCCGGGGTGATACGGCTAAGTCTGAGCACAGAGCCTTCCTGTGCGCTCAAGAACCAGCGCCGAAGTGCTTCGTTGACATGCGCGTCTCGGAACGAGTAGCCGATCACAACAACCTGACGCGCCTCAGCGAGCGCAGCTCGGAACTCGGAGTAGAGATCCAGGTAGGGTCCGTCTGGACGCAGCTTGTTGCCCGCACCGAAGATCACGCCGGGCGTGTCTCCGTCCCAGCCAGCCACACCATCTCGCGTGAAATTGGCAACTTCCTCAGACGAGAGCACCCTAACGTCACCAGTCCGCCGATCTCGTCTCCATTGCAGCGAGCCATGAAGCCGGATCAGCCGTAGTGATCTGTTGGGCTCAAACCACGGTTGGGTCGGTCGTGGACGCGGATCGTCATCCAGCGAGAAGGCCAAGGCTTGACTCATCGCCACCTCGATGGCGTTGTCGTAGTTCAACGTAACGATCGTCTGACCGCGCATCGCCGAGACCAGTTGAAGGAGGTAGCTGAGCTGGCGTCCTCCAATCAGCATCGGTATCAAGAAGATGTCAGCGAGCGCTTTCCACAGACCATCGATCACACGACCGGTTGAGCCACCTCGAACGGTGTCCTTTTGATATTCCAGGTATTCCTCGATGCTGGAGTCCCAGCTCTTGACAAGCCGAGCGACGTCAGGTGAGTCCGTCACTGGCCGGCGGTCGTACGGACGGCCGCCAGTTTCAACGACATGCAGGAATTCCAAGACGCGGAAAAGGCGTTCCGGGTCGATATCTTCCCCGTCTGCGAAAACGAGCTTGGCCAAGTTTGAGTACAGCTGAGGCAGAGTCTTCTTCAGCTGTTCGTGAAGCTCGATTGACGTGGGCAGTCCCGCATCCACCGATGCTCCGGCTCCGAGTAGCACGACTGTTCCCGGCGCGGCCAACTTTCGCACGTCATCAAGCACATCTTCATGTTCGCGCGCGACCAGCCAGCCAAGCGATCGTCCGTTCCTTTCCGAAGCGTTGATTCTCGAAGGCGCGCGCGCCCTGTCAGCCGAGATGTCGCTGTGCCAAGAACACAAGACCCGAACTACGTGATCACCGAGTTTCAGGCCGCCGCTGCATCTACATCCTGTCCCCGGAGGAAGCGGAGGTGTTGCGATGATTGATCGCGACTCTCCCGCCGCAGGCGCCCAGTTGCCTCAGCCGCGAGCTAGCGCTCGCGATGCTCGCCCACCTCGTGCAGGGGCTGAGGGAGCGGGGAGCGTTCGCCAGCGCCGAGATCGAAGCACTGCACGCCAAGGGCTTCGATCATGAACCCGCCGTCTTCGACTAGGGGGCCCAGCTTTTGATCGCCACAGCCTCGGCTGGATCTGTGCTCGCCAGTCCGGACAGCTGATCGACTTCTTGAATGTGGCGTGCCGAGCCTTGAACACTGTCGTCGCTCGCTCGCACTTGCATCGCGGGGTGGGCACCGAGCTGGTCGCCGTCGCCGTAGCCGTCCGCGAGACCACGGCCGCGGCCTGCGCGTGGTTTCACGTCGACTTTGATGACCACCTACGTCGGTTCTATTTCGACCGCTGTGGGCTCAAGCGGACGAACGCCGGACAGACGAACGCCGGACTGGTCCGTCTGAAGGAAGACTCGGGGACGCACAATTGTCGCCGACGGGTCGGTCGTGCCCTGCTGTGGGAGAATCTCAAAGGTGTAACTCCGAGATGGATCCAGACCATGGATGATCAGAACGGGTACTACCACGCCAGCCGGGGAGCGTTCCGGCTATTTGCCACGCCGCACGTACCGGCCTGGCGATCACCGCAACTCGGCGCGTTGGGCGCGCTTATTGCTCACTGGTCGCTTTCGCGCGGAACGCCCGCACTCATCTCGATCCCGACTGGGATCGGTAAGACGGCGGTCGGAGTGGCCGCACCGCATCTGCGACCGACGCGGCGAGTGCTCGTTGTTGTTCCTTCAACAGAGCTGCGCCGGCAAATGGTCGACGCGTACCGCGACGAAGAAGTACTACGTCGCATTGGAGCGCTCGACTCCGACGCGCATCCCACCGTGACCGAGGTGACCGGGCGCGTCAACGACTGGAGCGCCTTGGAAGCAGCAGATGTAGTGGTCGCGCTGCCGAACTCGATTAGCCCCGAGCACTACGCTGACGACCCGCTGCCCTCCGATCTGTTCGACCTCCTTGTTGTCGACGAGGCACATCACGCGCCCGCCCAGACGTGGAGAGCACTGCTCGAATACTTCAGTACCGCCCGCGCTGTGCTGCTTACCGCAACTCCGCGCCGGCGAGACGGGCAGCGCGTGCCTGGCGACCACATCTATCACTACCCGTTGCGCCACGCCGTCGAAGAAGGAATCTTCAAGCTCGTTACGTCTCGGGTGCTCGCTTTGCCGGCAGCCTACACGCGCGACTCCCTCGATGATCTCATCGTCGCTGAGGTTGCTCGTCTCGCTCAGGCCGGCGATCAAGCCACGAGCACCATCATGGTTCGGGCCGCCACGCGCCAACGTGCCATCAGCCTCGCCTCCAAATATGAGGCCGCGGGGATTGACATCGATGTGCTCCACTCGGGGCTGTCGCTTCGGACTCAGCAGCGAATCGTCGAGCGCCTCCGCTCAGGGGAGCTGCGTGCCGTGGCGGTAGTGGGGATGTTGATCGAGGGGTTCGACCTGCCCAGCCTCCGGGTCTTGGCCTACCACGACAAACACAAGTCGTTGCCGGCGACTGCCCAGCTCGTCGGTCGCTTAGCCCGGGTCGACGAGCGTTATCCGCAACCGTCGGTGCTCGTGACCGTACGGGACGTGGATGTGTTCCCGGAGCTACAGGGCGCAGTGCGGGCACTGTATGAAGAAGACACCGACTGGGCGAACGTCCTGCCCGGGATTATCGACGAGGAGATCGCCGAGGACATCGCCAACCGGGAGTACGCCCGCCGTTACACACCTCCGCCGCCAGAGGTGTCCCTCGAGGCCATCGAGCCGATCCGCAGATCCATCCTGCTCGAAGTTCCCCCCGAGGAGACTTGGAGCCCACCGTTCCTGAGCGGGTCACTCCCAGCAGAGCTCCAACCCGGCTCTCTGCTGCGGGGCCAGACGGTGCTATACGCCGGGCTCAGCGGGTCATCGGACACCTTGATGGTGATCACTGCCGTCTTGAAGCGCCCACGATGGCACACCGAAGCAGGGCTCGATACTCCCAGCTATGACCTGCACTTGGCTTCGTTCCGGCGGCCGCGCCGCGTGACCCTGCCAAGTCTCCTGCTGTTCAATACGGGTGAACGATGGTTTATCAGGGAACTTCTCGGCATGCTCGGAGGAGAGACCGCAGTACGCCCTGCCGACCCTAAGCGACTCCAGGAAGCATTCGATACTCTCGACCGGATCTCGGTGTCGTCTGTTGGGGTACGCAACACTTACGGAGGTGGTCGCGGCGTTCCAAGTTACCGCATCTTCGCTGGCAGCGGCGTCGACCGAGGGTTGCGTGACGCCGATACCGCCTTCGGGTCGCTTGGCCACGCCATGGTGCAGGTGGCCGATCCCGCCGGGGCATTCACCGCCGGTGTCGCAACTGGTCAGGGGAAGTACTGGGAGACGCGCTATGCGCCACTTCGAGTCTACGACGGGTTCATCACAGAACTGGCCGAACGATATTGGTTTCCGACCGCCTCTGCTCTCGGGCAGCTTCTCCCTCAGGTCGCCCGCGGCCGTCGACTGACTGCGTGGCCGAACGCTGCCCCGCTGGCGGTGGAGCTTGATTTCGCCCTTCTTGGCGCAGGCTGGGACGTAGGGCCTTTCGGTCCGATTGAGCTCATCGATCTGCGGGCATCGTCTCCAGATCCACAGTCCCCCGATCTTCTACCGCTCGAAGCCGTCGCGGCGCACGTCGATGGTCAGCCTGTCGTGTGGCAGGGCTACCAGGATCTGATGGGGAACGTCACGTCAACCTCGCCGGAGCTGATCGCCCAGCGCGGGTTCGGTAGTGCTGTCGGGCTAGCGGACCTGCTTACCGAGCGCCCACCCACCGTCTTTTTTGTGGAGGGCACAACGGTTCACGGGTCGTCCGTTTTCGACAGCAGAATCAGAAGCCGCGCCATTCCCACAGGTCTGCTGAACACTTACGACTGGGCCGGTGTTGACATCACGGCCGAGACCCCTGCTCGAGCGCTCCAGCACGGCATTGGCTGTTCCGTGCATGAAGCCTTAGCGGATTACCTTCGTGCCCAGCCCCGCAACGCCCGGCACCGCTGGATTATCTGCAATGACGGTCCGGGCGAGATCGCCGACTACATCGTCGTGGAGACGGACCGACGGTCCGGGACCCATCTCGGCCTATGGCACGCTAAGTTTGCCGGCGGCGTAACCCCGTCGATTCGCGTGGGCGATCTCCAGGAGGTCGTCGCACAGGCGATAAAGAGTCGACGGTGGATCACCGACATCGGCTTTTGGGAAGAACTCGGTGCTCGCCTGACCGGACGGGCCTCGCCGCGAGCCGTCGTGCTCGATGGTAACGAGGACCTGCTGCTCGCGGTGTGTGGCGAGACCGGACGCTGGACGGGCCTATCGCTGCGACAAAGGCGGCCAATCGTTTCCGGGCGCATCGCCATCGTTCAACCGGGACTCAGCCGCAGCGCGCTCGAAGCCCAGCTGGCAACGGCCGTCCCTAGCCAGTCCGCTCAACAGTCACAAGAGCTTCTCTCGGTGCTGCACGATAGCGTTTCCATCGTCGCGCCGACCGTAATCGTCCTCTGCTCCGACTGAGCCAGACTGTCGCTTTCGCGGCCCGGAACCGGCGCCCTTGGTCTGGCGGTCATCCAATATGCGGGGCCGCCATGCAGTGCGAAACCGAACATTCTCGCGGGCTAGATGGAATGTTCGTGGGACGGCTCAGGGCCGGTTCGGCTACCTAGTTTGACCCTCTCCCTCGATGGCGTCGTAATCCTTGACGCATGCAGCCTCGAGCGGTTCTCTCGCAGCACGATCCTGCCAGACCGTCTCCGGGGACGGACACCTCCAGGATCCCGTCAACGCGGAAGGCAATCGGAATCTCACCATGCCTTTCTAGCGATCCGACCAGCTCTTCTCGAATCTCCACACCCACTCCGCTCACCCTCGCGAGCTGCTCGGGACTTATCTGCAGTCCGGTTCCGCCCTCAGCGTCCCGGATCCGTGCGGCGATGCATCACTCACGGCCTACGCAAGCCATCGGTAATCCGGTTGGGGCGAAGGCTCTGAATTTAATCTCAAGGCCCGCACTCGACACACTGCTTGAAACACCGTCGTCGCTTGAGCCAAGTGTAGCCAAGCAATTAGTGAGATAAGCCTTACGAATCAACGTGTTTTGGCCAAAACGTCCTGACTGGGTAGACTGCGGACAGCTAGTGAGCTCCCCGAGGGACGGAGGAAGTAGATGGCCAGACGAGGATCAGGCGAGGGTGGCATCTTCCAGAGGGAGAGTGATGGCCGCTGGGTTGCCACAGTCGAGCTCGGGAAGGGTCCGAACGGCAAGCGTCTTCGCAAGACGGTGTACGGCTCGACCAAGAGGCAAGTTCAGGCCAAGCTCAAGACGGCACAGGACGCCCGGGACAAGGGCATCGTCACCACTGGCGGCAACATGACCGTGTCTGCGTGGCTCGACCAATGGTTGGAAGGAATCGACGCCACGAGCAAGCTCAAGGCATCGACGCGGCGCAGCTACAAGGAGGTCGTCAATCTCTATGTCCGGCCCCATCTCGGCCACATCCGCCTTGCTCGGCTCACACCTGAAGACGTCGAGAAGATGGGCCGCGCGCTCGCCGAAGCGGGGAAGAGTGGCAACACGCAACGGCTCGCCCGCACGATCCTGCGCCGGGCACTCGGACAAGCCGAGCGCAGAGGCTATGTCGCTCGCAACGTGGTGGCTCTCACAGATGCCCCTGCTGTCAAGGTGGACGAACGGCCGGTGCTGACACCTGAACAGGCCAAGCAGCTGTTCGACGCCCTGCATGACGACCGGCTGTTGCCTCTCTATGTGGTCGCGATCCACACCGGCCTACGTCAAGGAGAGCTGTTGGCGCTCAGGTGGTCCGATGTCGACCTCGAAGCCGGCACTCTCACCGTCACCGGCACACTGGACCGCAAGATCAGGCAACGCACTGATCCGAAGACGGACAAGTCACGGCGCAGCGTGCCGCTTACCTCGCAGGCCACGGAGGCTCTGCAGGTTCACCAGGTCCGCCAGAACCTCGAGGGGACACAAGGCGGCGACGATCTCGTCTTCACGAGTGCGCGGGGCACGGCGTTGTACGACTCGAACATCCGCAAGCACTGGCACCGGGTCAGCGCCAACTTGGGCTTGCCCTCGATGCCGTGGCACAACCTGCGCCACTCTGCGGCCACGATCATGCTTGCGCAAGGTGTCCCCATCGAGGTCGTGTCCCGTGTATTCGGTCATGCGTCCATCCGCATCACCGCCGACATCTACGGCCACGTGTCGCCGGAGACCAACAGGCAGGCCGCGGACGCCATGGCCAAGGCTTTGCGATGAAGGACTGCCGACGATATCCCTACGTCACCTGTATCTGGCGCAGCCGTGCCCGGTCCGATAAAGCCTCCGGTGGTGCCAGGAACGCCGTTCCGCCTGAGAACTTCCCAGAATGTAGCCAAGTTGATAGCCATACTGGCTACGTTTAGCCGGACTGGACATAACTAGGCGGACGGTGACTACGGCGGAATTGCCGATTTACCTGGACTGACGCGTACTAGACACTACCAGCCGGACGCTACATTTACAGACTGGCAGTCAAGGCTATAGTCCGCCTTTCGGACCCATTACTCTGTATCGTGCTGGGTCTTGTGAAGGCTCTGATACAGGCCGGAGCAGGATTGGCCATACGTCCCGCCGTCGCGGTTGGCAGGATCAGAGCTGTCGAGCCCCGACCCTGACAGGGGAAGTTAGGGGTCGCACACCTGTGACAAAGCTGACTCTATGAGTTAGTTATGTTACACTGACAGTGTGAACTACCGGCTGCGAGACATAGCCGAGATCGCCAACGGGCAGGAAGGCTATGTGACGCGCGCACAGGCCACGGCCTTCATCACGGACGTATCTCTCCGCAGGGCGGTAAGCGACGGTCGGCTCGTCTCACCTACTCGGGGTGTCTACCGTTTCTCCGCCAGTCCTGGGCATCCTCACGAAGACCTCTACTCCGCTTGGCTCCTACTCGACCCCAAGCGCACCGCCGCTGAGCGTCTCATCGACCCTGACGCCCTTGTCTTCGGTCGGTCCGCTCTCGAAGTCCTCGACCTAGGGGATCTTCCCGCGCACCGCCACGTCTTTGCTGTCAAGGCTCCGAGACGCCTGCGCCGGCGAGACGTTGTCCTCAAGGTCCGCCAGTGGGGACCGCGGGACTGGACCCAAGTGCAGGGCCTGCCGGTTGCCCGGCCAGCCTGGGTCGTTGCAGAGATGGTCGCGGAGGGCGCCGACTTGGAACACATGCAGATGATCGTCGTCGACGCCAAGCGTCACCGACTTGACACCGAGGAGCTTCGTTCGCGTCTCACTGAATTGGGACCGCGCGGTGTCCGAGCGCTGGAGGTTCTCGGTTGAGCGATGAGGTCGCTGGGGAGCCGGTGTTTCGCTACACATCGGCCGATTCGTTCAGGATCGCGCTGCTCGCTCTGACGAGAAACGCAGCAAAAGTAGACCCCACGCGTGATGCCCAGACTCGGCAGCGTCTCTTCTGCTTCAACCGTCTGCTGTCGAGGGTCTTCTCGCACCCCGAGGCAGCCAACGGCACCTGGGCGCTCAAAGGTGCGGCATCCCTCATGGCCAGACTGAGACAAGCTCGACTTTCCAAGGATGTCGACATTGCGACGAAAGAATCTCTGGACGCCGCCGAACGAGTTCTCCGTGAGGCGGCGGCAACGGACACCGGTGACTTCTTGCGATTCCAGATTGACGAAGAAGCAGACTTGAGCTCCGCGACCGGCAAGAAGTTCCGGGTCACCGTCTACTGTGGTGCTCGCCAGCTGTCGAGCTTCAAGATGGACCTGTCGATCAGCGCGAACTTCCCCGATCCAGAAGAACTCGACATAGCACCACGGATCGAGTCGATCGACATCCCAGGGCTCCGCGAGGTCGGTTATCCGGCGTGGCCCTTCTCTCGGGTAGTGGCCGACAAGGTCGCCGCCTCCCGCGAGATGCACAACGGCACTCCGTCCAGCCGTTACCGCGACCTCGCGGACCTCTATCTGCTCCAGGACCAGGTTTCCTTCGACCGGCGACAGCTTCGCGAGGTGGTACTCGCTGAACTCGCCAAACGGAACCTGGAACCCCCTTCCGAATTCACGGTGCCTGACCGGGAGTCATGGGAAAGGGGGTGGCGGAACGTCGGAAGTGAGGACGCCCCGACACTGAAGCTCGTGCAGTTCAGCGAGGGGCTCTTCAGGGTCAAGGCGTTCCTCGATCCCGTACTGGCCGAGGATGGGGAGGGGCACTGGGATCCTGACGCGGGACTTTGGGTTTTGTAAGGTGGCGGGCTTCATCTGCGGCAAGTGGACAACCTCCAGCAAAGCCCAGCTAGAAAGCCGAATTCCGACCGCAAACGCCGAGCATGGCAGCGCGCTGGAGAGGTAAGGTCGTCACCGAACTGCTGCGATGCGGCGCTCCTGGGAGTGATCTACACCTGCTAATAGTGGCACTTGCGCTCGCGAATGACCTGCAATTATGCCGTTGAGTAGGGCGTTTAAGCCTGTCTTGCTTACAACGAGCAGGTCGGCGGTTCAAGTCCGTCAGCGCCCACAAAGAGATCTTACACCAGGAAGAGCGAGAAGGGCCGGAGTGGCCGGAGACCGGGCGGGAAGTGGGAAGGCGGCGGACCGGGACGGCGAAGACAGGGGACGGGCCGGGACGGCGCGAGCGGTGGTAGGGCGGGAGGTGGGGGCGATCGCGAGTATTCGGTTCCCGGCAGTGATGTGACCCGGGAAGGACTCTTTAAGCCCCCAGGCCCTCCAATTCGCGCCAAGCCAACGGGAACCACCGGTCTCTTAAGACAGCCGAGAGCGCCAAGAGGTCCCATGCCCTCCCGATCCGCTGCAAGAAAGACGACTCGAGATTCCGGTGTGGCTCCGAACATTCCCAGCCGGCGTAGTCTGCATATTTGCCGTCATACCGCACCCACGGCTCGATGAAGACATCCCCAAAGCTGTCCTGATAGAAGCCAACACCTTCATTCGCTTGAACAACAGTAGGGAACATCTTGACGGCCATCACCTCGTTGACAAGGCTGTCGTAGACGTCACCCTGTTCCATGGAGGCGGAGAGATCCATCAGTATCGCCGCGAGGAAGGAATCCGGTCGCCGCTCCAGACCGCTACCAGACAGACCGCCGAAAAGCAACTGCACGACCTCCTCGTCGGGAACCGTCCAGGGTTGCGCCAAGCCAGCCTTTCCTGATTCGTAGTGGTCGACAATCCAGACGCAGATCTCTTGGAGCCACTTGCCCATTATTTCCGGGCTGACCTCGTGGATGAGCAATGCCGCTGGAGCGACACTGACTGCCCAGTGGTCCGATATCGGATGCGAGGCTCCTGGGTGCCGCTCGACGAAGCGCGCGCAGTACTCGGCGACCTGTCGGCGAAGATCAGGGTCCTCCGTTGCCATTCCCATGAGCCCCAATAGCTCAAGGAGTCGCATGCATCGCACCGGATATACGACGAAGTCACCGAAGGAGGCGGTGGCCATAATGAACTGCTCGGGGTCCTCTGGCAAGGCTCGAACCTCATCGAAGAGAACTTGGCTGTGGAACATCAGTAGACCTCTCCCAGCATCCGCCACCCCGAGAACTTCGTCTGGAGGCGGATCTACATTGTGGCAACGCCCCCACGTCGATCGAACCAAGTGAGCGCCGACGAGTGCAGCCAGGTCGCGACGACCATGAAGTGCGAGACGGTGGGCCAAGACGAAGGCCGACAGGGCTGAGCGCCAGATCCCGGTTGTCTCACCAACTGGATTTGTCCAGCCTCGAGAAAGAGCCTCAAGGTCTCTTTCTGTGAACATGTCTTCATAGATCGCCGCAACGGCGCCTAGCAGCGGCGCGTCCGGTTCGCCCGCCAGTCCTGCCTCTGGTGCATCCGTCATCATCGACAGGAGGTCATCGAGCTGCCACACCTCGAATTCAAAGGTGGCAGTGTCGTACTGCCGCTTGTAGTCCTGTGTCTCGGTGGGTGCTAGACCAACGAGCCTACCGGTAAGTGCTAATACTGCCCGCCGGGGCAGGCTCAGATCGTCGGACGGGTGACTCAGTGAAGAAAGGCGTATGGTTTCAATTTGATCCCTCACCGCGTGCCAGCCGGATGCGTTGATATTCCCCACTTTGGTTTGGATGGCATATTGGCTCGGCGCACCGTCCAACATCCTCTTCGCGATGAAATCCTTGCCATACTCGGTGGTTCCATGGAGCAGGTGCACGTCATAGAACCCATTTGCGCGCAAGATGGCAGCGAATGCGTCGAAGAATTCAACCTCTGAGAGGGTGCTGAGGAAGTTGGCGACGACGTCGTTTAGCAACGAATTCCTGGCGCTTTCGTTCAATGACCTCACCAATCCTCCTTTGGTCATCCTCGGAATACGTCGGAACACTCATGCCAGGTCCGGTCACAATGTCCAAATTGATCTGACCAGCGTCATCGAATTCCAGCTCCAACTTCTCGAGCATTCCGATGAATAGGTCTGCCGAGAAGGGCTGACCCCCAGCATTGATGGTGGTTCCAGCAGCTTCCGTTGCGGCCGCGATCGCCGCGAACACTTGAGGCATGAGCGAAGCCAAGTACCCCTCCGCCAGATCGACAAGCTTGCCAGCGAGGAGAGTCGGATCCCCGTCTAGCATTTCGGTGGCTGTGAGACTGAACTCCGACTTGACCGGCATAGGCGCCGCTTCGTGCACCTCACCCTCGGGCATCGAGTTGCGGCCCACGTAGCTCCTCTGCGGCCGACTCCTCCTCCTCATCTTTGCCAGGATGGGGTCCTTGGCGCTCGACAGCCCCTCGATTGCTTGCCGCGTGAAAGTGATGAAGGCGCGTTGGTACTCCGGCAGCTCGAACGGTGGGGCCTGAGGCTCTCTCGCCTCCGTTGCCGTCTCGGCGCTCGCTCCGTCTGGCTCCATGCTCATGGGTAGACACTAGAACCGCTCGGACTCGACGGTCGGTTCACTCCAAGTAGCTGACGTGCGCTACGACGGCGACAGACCTACTGCTGCTGCCATGGCTGCCTGGCGAGGACAATACCCGCCACCTGAGAGGCACCGGCGAGCGTAAGGGCGCGAGCGACCTCACGGAGAGTGCAACCATCGGTGAACACATCGTCGAAGACGAGAAATGATCGGTTCGTCACCTGCGATGGCTCGGGGACTGATAAGGATGCCCTGAGATCAGTCTCCGCGATTTGACGGCGTTGCGTCAGGGGGAGCTTCACGAGAGGCGGGGTGTCGCACGTCTTTATGACTAGACGTGATCCCTCGCGTATTGGCCACCGACCACCCGCCTCAACGGCAGCACGCTGGAGGATCAAGGCAATGTGGTCCCAGGAGCGCCGAGATCCGCGACCCGTGTATGTGGGGCTCGCGATGATCGCGTCCCAGCCTTGGACTATGCCAGGGCTCTCGTCGAGGTACCCGACAAGCACACGCGCAAAAATCGAAGCCCACCCTTTCTGCCCTTGGTACTTGTAGCGATTGATGGCAGCCTGCAGCGCACCGGATCGCATCGCGATTGCATAAACGAACTCGAAGTACCGGTCCGAAGAGGGGCGATGACACCAGTAGTTGCTGCAGCAGCCCGACGCCGGCAGCCTTTGGTCGCAGATGCGGCAGTGACCACCACCTACAAGCTCCACCTGTCGAGACGCGCACGTGAAGCAGATCGCTGCTGAGCCCCCCTCTCTGTAGGCACAGGATCGGCACTCGCCGAAGGACCGAGGCTTCGGATCAAGGGCCTCGAGATTGACTGCGGGCACGGAAGCACCTAGGCAAGATCGAATGCAAGCTGCCGACGTTGCGAGGCGAGCACGCCTACCTGCTCCACTGAGCGGAGCAGTGCGATGACGTCCTCCACGTTCTTGACTACTACCACCCTCCGACCGTGACGGCTGACGTAGTCGCGAGCCCACTCCTGCTGCATGACGAGAGACTCGACTAGAAAGACGGTCTTCCCATGCTCGATCGCGAGACGAGCCTGCATCTTCGCGCCTGACGTTGACGACGCCTCAATGACTACGGTGCCCTGGCTTATGCCGGACGTCACAACGTTTCGTCGCGGAAAGTTGTATCGCTGTGGGGGAGATGTCGGCCAGAACTGCGAAATGAGGGCGCCGGAGTCCACAATGCGGTCAGCAAGGTGTGCATTCTGCCTCGGATAGCGACCGAGTATCCCCGTACCCATGACAGCGATAGTGCGACCGCTGCTGACCGCCAGTGCGCCCTCGTGCGCCGCAGTGTCGATCCCAGCAGCCAGTCCGGAGACGACGGTCACGCCTCGCTCTGAGAGGAGTCGCGCCATCTTCGTAGCTCGGGTGACGCCTTCCTCTGAGGGCACCCGGGTCCCTACAACAGCGACGGAGCGCGCGTCCTCTGGCCGCAGAGTCCCAAGTACATAGATGAACGGTGGCAGATTGAAGATCACTCGCAGATTCTCCGGGTAGTCCTCGTCGAGAACAGTGACTAGCCGGGCTCCTGCTGTCTCGGCGGCCTCATGTTCTCGCAGGACCTCCTCGCGACGTTCCTCCTCGCGTGGGCTGGCCGCCGCGATCAACTCAAGCGCCTCCGTGGCGGCTCGGCTCTCCTCGCCTATGTTCCCTGCGAGCAAAGGCCTGACGCCGCCTGCTCGCTGCGCCTCCCGAGCAACGAGCTCCCAGCTAATTCCGTGAATTCGGCATGCGGCAAGGAGGTCAAGGCGGTCGCTCGTAAGCTCCATCGGATTCATCACCCCGAACATATGTTCGATTTTAAGATCTCTTGTAGCACTTGGGTGTGACCCTACGTCAGTAGGCGTGGCTTCTGCCGAGCTAGAAGCGGCTTGATCACGCCAACGTCGCTGACCTGCGATTATCACAGAAGTTGTCTCAGCCTCTCGAAGGCGAGGGCAACCGCGCCCGGATCAACGTCCGCGCCGATGAGCCTCCGTCTCGACGTGGCGCAGGCCTCGGCAGTGGTGCCCGATCCGAGAAATGGATCCAGGACCAGCTCCTCTGGCATCGTAGCCATCTCGACGAGCCGCCGAACCGGCTCAACCGCCTGCCGCCAAGGATGGTCTTCCAGCGACTTCTCGCCGCTGCCCTCAGCCCAGAGCGCGTCAACAATCGTCGTACGGATTTCGTACTGGCCGGCCGAGAAGAAAGCAACGGGTCTCCAACGGCCGAAGATCATCTTCTGCCGAAAGATCGTGTGGCGGCCCGGCAAGAAGATCGCACCGGTCCAGACATACTCAAGATGCTCGCCGAGGCGCTCGAAGTGCTCCGGGAGCGCCATCTTCCCGCAGTACGCGATGCAGAGCCGCCCGGGCTTGAGTACCCGGGCTGCGAACGCCGACAGGTCCGAGTAGAGCGGGACACCTTCCACGTTGTACGGCGGATCGGTCACGATGGCGTCGACGGACTGGTCGGGGATGTCCGCGAGGACCTCGCGGAAGTCGCCGGTCCTGATCTCCCAGCCGGGACCATCGACCTTCGAGGGCACCTCCTCGGCCCTCCTACGAGCGAGGGCAGCCAGGCGGGCCTTCTCCTCGGCACGACGGAGATCGGTCCCAGGCGCCTCGTCACCGAGCGCCGCCAAGGCCGCGCGTGCCCGGGCCTCGTCACGGGCAGAGCGGACGACGATCGCCGGTACGGCTTTCGGCCGGCGCGCGGGGTAGGTACCGCCGCCCTGGCGTTCGATTCGTTCCGGTCCGGAGAACGGTGCGCCGGCACCAATCTCGAGGTCGCGGACGACGGTCGTGTGGTGCACGCTCATCACGCCCGCTATGCGTCGGGTCGCCCAGCCCATCTCCCGAAGCCTCGCCACGACATCGGCTCGCTGAGTTCGCGTGAGGTGGCGGCGGAACAGGTTCGCTGCCACGGAGAACGAGAGCCGTTCCTCGTCCGAGGCGAAGCGGTGAACCTCTCGCGGGTAGTCGGGTACCCGGGTGCCTTCTTTCCTCAGCTCCTCCCAGGCTCGAACTCGGTGAACGCCGTCGATGACGAGCCCGGTGTCGGCGTCCACGACGACCGGCACGGCCACACCGCGCTGGGCGATGTCGGCCTTCAGCTGGGCGAACTCCTCGTCCGACAACGCCGGCAGGACCTGCCAGGGATTGATGGCGATCGGGAGGCATGTGGCTTCCGCCTTCGGTCGCTGCGACGAACGGTTCATCTGGATACCGCGACCAGTTCGGCGAGCTCCGCTTCAAAGGCCTCTATCGCATCCACTGGACGACTGAGCGTCGCCAGGGCGCGCCTGGCTTCGTCCTCCGTCGTACGGCCTTCGACGAGGTAACGGGCGAAGCGCCGGCCACGCTCCTCCACGTCGTCCGCTTCTCGTGCCGCGGGCCGTACAGGAACCAGCGTCGGCTTGTCCAGGGGCCGCTGCGGCCGTTTGAACGCCGTTAGCACTCTTCGCTTGCAGGCCTCTGAGCATGTTGACGAGCGAGAACGAGCTGGCCGGTCACATCCCATTGCGGCGCAAGTACGAGGCAACGTGTCAGTCCGCTCGCGTGCTCTGGCCCTGTCAGCGCCTGAGCGGCGACGGTGAGTCCGGCACCAGACTGCGCTCGGCTCGACCAGAACGTCGCACCCAGGCCACCGGCAGGTTCGCTTGGCCTCGGCGCGTTCGAGGAGCCTGAGCAGTCCGTCGCCGCCGAGACTGTCGGCTAGGCCGAGAAGGGCTCTGTCTACGGTGGAACGCCGCGGGCGAGTACCTCTCGCGAGGCGCCGCGCCGTGCGAGGCGCGATCCCGGTCGCCTGGACGAAGACAGAGGTGTCCAGCCGGTCCGCAGCTACCGAAAGGACCTCGGCCGCGTCGACGTCCCGGAGCACGGCCTGGGGACTCCCGTCGAGGAAGGCTCCGCCGCCCTTCCCCACGAGTCGGCAGAGGAGAGGGTCCAAACGCACGGAATCCGGCAGGTCATGAGCAGGTGGCCGAGCCCAGGCCACCGCCCGCGCTCGTAGGGTGTCGACGAGCACCGATCCGATCTCGCCCGGATCCGTCGTCACAGAGACCGGCTTGCCGGTCCTCGCGTCGTGCCAGTCGAGATTCCGCCAGTTGGCGAGGTCCCCGCCCGGGTCCGGGGCAACGACGTTGGCGTCGCGGTGAGTACTGATGCCCTGAACGATCCGTGAGAAGGCCCGGAGGCCAAGCGCGGGAGGCATGTTCGACACCGCCTCCGGACCAGACAGGCTCTGACGCCGGAGGGCGGGGAAGTCTGGCGCGGTGTCTTCCCAAGGGAAGCTCGGCGTCAGCCTCAACCCTGCCATCCGGGCCTTCGCAAGAACCTGGACGGTCTGGCGCGTCCAGAGGTGCTGCCCGTCCTCGTCGAGCCCGGTCGTCCCGGGCGGCGGCACAAACGCGCCGATGACGTGCTCGGTGAACGCAAGCACCTCTCCCGCGTCGTCGCTGATGACATAGCGCTTAGGGCCGAAGACGACGGCCGTGCCTTCGGCCTTCACCTCCCACGGGCACGTGCCGTCGCCAAATGCGTCGAACGGGTCGAAGCCCGAGAGCCAAGCTGCGAGCCGCGGGTCGCTGGCCCCCTCGGCAGCATTGCCAGTACCTTGCGCAGGATCGAGCGCGACGATGGCGCCGTCAGTATCCAGGTAGCCGACCGGTCCGAGGTCGACCTCGGCCAGGGCAAGAAGGCAGCGCGAGCCCGCCGTCACGGTCGATGCCAGCGGCGGCCAGCACCATGGGCCGGGACGCTCGCCTCCATCTGTTCGCGGGTCAAATCGCGATAGGTTTCCCCAGACCATGGCGTTCATCACCGAGCGCAACGTGTCTGTCCGTCGCCACTCGCCTTGACCTTTTGCCTGCCGCCGGCGTTGACCGAGGATGACGGCCGGATCCTCGCGGGGGTCGAGCTCGGTGCCGAGGACCTGGACAGTCCGCAGACCTCGCTGTCGCCCGACGGGGACGAGCTGGGTGGCTTCAAGCACCTCGACGGGTCGCTCCGAAAGCGCCGTCGCGAGGACCGCGTCCGGCCAGGCGGCGTCGAAACGGTCGGCATCGGTCGGGACGACGATGAGCCTGCTTTTGCCGTCGTCGCCCCCGACTTCTACGGGGAGCGGCTCGCTCCTGGGTCGGAGCACCACTCGTGTCACACCCCATTTACGCCATGTCTTCGGGTCGCGCATCCGTGCTGGAAGGTCGGGCATCGCGAGAAAGCGAGCGAACTCGTCGGTCACGTCCCGACGCTCGACCGCCTCGGCACAAAGATGCTCCCACCAGCCGAGAAGTACGGCGACGGTCGGGTAGGCGCTACGAAGGTCGATGTCGGCGGCGAGATAAGGCGAACCGAGACGATCTGGACTTGCCGTGACCCAGCCGCCATGGAGACCGGCCATCCAGAACTGAAGCTCGTCGTCGCCGAGGTCGAAGTGATCAAGCGGGACCCGAAGGCCCATGTGTGCCAAGACTTGGCTCGCCACTCCTCCCGGAGAATGGATCTTCATAAGGTCGATTCCGCCTGCCCACTCGGAGGCTTCCTTGCCGAGGAGCAGAAACAGTCGGTGCAAAGTCTCGACAGCACTCGTGACGGCGGCTGCGCCCTCCGGATCGGTGGCGACCGCGTAGGGAAGCCCGAGAGGAGTCAGGCCCCAGGCGACGAGGTGGTCGTCGAGATCGGACGAATCGACGCCGCTCAAACCGTGGCTCGCACCAAGCAGGTCGAGGAAGCGGCCCCGGTAGTGGGTGAAGCTCCCCCTGCCGTTCGGGACCCAAACTCCTCTCTTCTTCGAGTTCCTGCCATCCGCGTCGAAGCTCGGGCGTGGTCGGCCGAAGGCGGCCCGGGTGCCGTGAGCCGACACGGCTTGGACGTAGAGGAGGCTCTGGCCCGTGCTGCGCACCCACTCACGGCGCCCCCGCTTGGTCGTGACCACGCCGAGGCCACGCAGGCCGAGCGCGAAGCCCTCCGCCCACCCATCGAGACGGGCGGGGGCGATGTGGTCGGCCCCGAGCGCCAGGGTCCGTCCGAGATCGGCACTTGTGACGAATCCTTGACCGACGTAGCCACGTCTCGCGAACACCGTCCGGTTGAACTGTGACAGCGGGAGTAATCGTCGGTCTCGAATCGACGTCGCCGTCTTGACGGGATGGAACCTCGCCCAGTCAGCAAGCGTGGCTAAGGCCTCGGGGCAGCGCTCGCCGAGGGTGTCGTCATAGACGAGGCCACCGTCGAGGACGTTTGATCCATTGGATACCAGGAAAGCGCCGAGCCCGAGACACTCGGGCGTCTTGTCGCGCTCAGGCAGCGAGAACATCGTGAGGCAGAGGCGAGATCCGATTCGTTCGACGGGAGCCTCGCTCGGTGTCCTCCAATGCTTCTTACCGGGCCAATGGCGGAAGCTCGCGCGCACGAGCGATGGCTGAGTCATAGCGAGCTAGCCCGCCTCTTCAGTTCGTCGCCGGTCTCGACCAAAAGGCGTGCCTGCGCGACGCAGAACCGTGGCGGCGTGGGGATGCAAAGGCCGTTGTCCGCGATGCGCAGCAAGCTCAGAGCAACGCGGCGAACGCGGGTCTCGGCCGGGTCCGTCACGATTGTGAGACCGTTCGCCTCCCAGGCCTGGTAGCCGAGCACGTTGCAGCGGTGACACGACGGCACCCAGAGGTCCGGATCGGATTGGGCGTTGTCGCTGGCCCGACGACCGGACAGGTGGTCCCGATCTGTCGCGGGCGCCCCGCAATAGACACACGTCATGGTGGTCGCGTCGTCGGCGACTTCCACGAACGGAGATGTCAACGAGGTGGCGCTCATGCGGCTCTCCGAGTCCGCCGGGGACGGGACCGGCCGCTCTCGAATACGAGGTCGTCGCGTGATGTGGTCTCCGCGAGGGCGAGGACGGCACGCGGGTCGTCAAGCAGCCGGTAGCCGGCAATCCGTGGCCGGCGCCGGACGCGGTCTCGGAAGGTCTCCGGGCTGATCCGTTCCTCCCTCAGCGCCCTCGTCAGTTGCATATACCGTCCGGCGCGCTGGGCCGTTCGACGGTCAGTTGTGACCGTGACGGCGCGTGGAGGATCGGCGGCGTAGAAAGTCGTGGTCCAGGCGGGTTCGGAGAGGACTGCGCTCGCCGGTCGCTCGTCACGACGCGGTTTGCCGACCGACTGACTAGGAGTGAGGCCGAGTTGGCCCCCTCGTGCTACTCGTTGGCGATAGGGGCTCGACCCACGCCTATCGGCTCGGGCCTTCTCGCGTGCATAGCGCTCAGCGGACGGCATGGGCCGTCCCCCTTGACGCATGCAGGCCGCGAGTCAGCTCGCGATCAGCGGTGTTCAGGTGCCCATGACTTGATCCGGCGACGTAGCGCGAGGACATTGAAAACTCCTCGGCGCCGCCGCTGGGAGGCACCCACCGATCGAGGACTGTCGACCTCGGTTATTCCGAGGCGGAACCCGTAAGGAACTCGACCGATCTTCCCTACGGCTACTACTGCTCCAATAATAGTTGGTCGGCCGTGCCGCGTAGGCTCTTGTTGTGCCCGAGCCTCGGAATCGTCGCCAGGGGCGACCTGGCCCAGAAGAGCTGCGGAGGGCCGCCGAGGCGGCGCTGCGAGCCCTCGAAGAGCCCGCCTGGCAAGGCTTCTTGCCCGGATGGCACGAGCGCATGCCAGAAGAGCAGAGCGAGTTGATGCTCGACAACGTCGTCAAGGCCTGCCAGGCCGTCGAGTCGCATCCGGCGCTCAGGCTCGTCGGCACCTGTGGGCATTTGGCTGGTTACTGCGCCATCGTGATCGACGAGTTCTATGGCGTGGCCGTGGCGGCGACCCCCTACCTGCAACCGGCGAACCGACGGACCGGCGGCTTCGGGGATCTCGCTTTCTTTCCTCCGAGCGGTGGACCGGCGCCCTGGATCTTCGGCGTGGACCGCGTGTACCCCGATGTTGACGAGTCGTTCTTCGGCGATCCCAACGACACCCCCATCTTCGGACGAGACCTGCCCTATTTCCAGCTTGGGCCTTCCGCGACCTTCCACGAGCCGATTCCGCCGGACTGTGATTCGGGCAACGTCCTGGGCTTGGGATGGGCCGGAGAGGTATACCGCTCGACACTTCTTTGCCGCCGGTGCGGCGCCACCGAGCCAGTCAAGACGTCGACGCTTCTCCGCAAGATGCTTCAGGCCATCGTGAAGGGCGAAACAGAGGTTCGACTCGGATCTGCACCCCCCGCTGTGCCGTCAGGCAGCCGAGGCCATCCTGGCGCCGTCCCAGGAAGCCACACAAAGGCTCGGCCAAGTCGCTGACCTGGGCGTATTGGCTCCTGGAGCGTCGATCGTGTCGCTCCTGAAGCGTATGATTAGAGCGATTACATACGTGCCCCCGGCGGTGCTACGAACACCCCAGGGGCTGGACCAGGAGGTATTAGCTCCATGGCCAAGTCCGACGTTACCCGCGTCACTCCGGACGGCTCAGTCAAAGTTGTCTGCGAAGGGCCACCCCTTTCAACCAGCGACATCGATGACGTCCTGTCCGGCCTAGAGGCCGGTTTCTCGGTCGATCACGCCGGACCGTCGGTCGCGGTCGTGCTGGGCCATGGCGCCCGCGTCGACGTCTTCTCGGGCCACCTCCGCGCCCGCGACGGCGAGGGTTGGTACCGGCGGGAGCGGAGCTGGAACCGGGCGACCGCCCGACTCTCGCGGCTGATCATCGGCGCCGAATCGGGCGCTATCACTCTTGGAGCGATCCGCTGGTGTTCCGAGGCCGACGTGTCGGTGCTGGTTGTCGACGACGACGCCAAGGTGCTGCTCGCTCCGACTGCAGGAGTCTGCGACCCTCGGCTTCTCCGTCTGCAAGCGGCACCACCGGATGGCCTCGACGTCGAAGCTGCCACGATCCTGCTCGGGGCCAAGCTTCGCGGGCAGGCAAGAATCACGAAGACCATCCTTGGGCGACTGGACCTGGCTGAGACGATCGCGGGGCTAGCCGAAGCTCTGGACGATGCGACCGACGTGATCGAGGCTCGGCAGCTTGAAGCATCGGCGGCGGCGTGCTACTTCGACGCCTGGTGCGAGCACCCGGCTACAACACTCCGGTTCACCACTGCAGACGCTCGCAGGGTGCCCACGCACTGGCCGGTTTTCGACGGCCGGCGCAGCCTGCTCACCAAGGGCACCTCCAACCGCAAGGCCGAGAGACCGCTCAACGCGGTGCTGAACCTCCTGTACTCGCTCGCTGCGATTGAAGCTCGGCTTGCGTGTGAAGCGGTCGGGCTCCATCCGGCACTGGGCTTCGTCCACGCTGACGAGCCCGGGAGGGACAACTTGGCCCTCGACCTCCTCGAACCGGTCAGACCCGAGATCGAGCGCTTCGTTCTTGAGCTCGTTGCAGAGCGCACCTTCTCGCGCCGTGACTTCGTCGAACGCTCGGACGGCTCGATCCGCATCGCTCCGGACCTCGTGCAGCTCCTGGCCGCGACGATGCCCATGTGGGCGCGGGCGGTCGCTCCGTATGCTGAACAACTGGCCCACCTGCTAGGTCGGGCGGTCGCTGGCAAGTGGCAAGCGCGAACGCCACTCACAGGTCGCAACCAAAGGGCCGCACAGGCCCGTGTCCGGGCACGACGGCAGGTGGCTGGGACAATCTCCCGACAGTCGGTGGATCCGCGCCGACAGGCGCAACGTGTGGCGACTGACACGGCAGCAACAGTGCTCGCTACGTGCGTCGACTGCGGCGGCCCTCTGGCGAGAAGCCGTCACCTTCGTTGTACGGCCTGCTCGGAATCGACGCCGAACCAGACTCGCGACGTACGCCGACGCCGGGGGCAAGCGATCGCAGCGGCGCGGTCCGCGCAGGAAGGATGGCGAGCCGAGCATCCTGACGCCGTGATCGACCGGGACGACTTTCTCGCCACGATCACGCCCAAGCTCCAACAGGTCCCCCTGCGGCAAATCATGCAAGCAGCCGGAGTGACCAAGGCAGCAGCGTCCGACTACCGAAGAGGGAAAAGGGTGCCGCATCCGTCTTACTGGCCAGCGTTGGCGGAGCTGGTCGGTGTCGAAGCGTTGTCTTACGGTTTGAGCTTCAACGAGGCGGCGATCTGAGCGAACTCGGCCAACGCAGCCTCCAGGTCTTCCACGATCTCTGCGGCGATCACGTCGGGCGGCGGCAGGTTGGCGGAGTCCTCCAGTGACTCGTCCCGTAGCCAGATCAAATCGAGGCTCACTTTGTCGCGCTGGAGCAGTTCGTCGTAGCTGAACGAGTGGAAGCGTTCCGACTCGACGCGTGCGAATCGGTTGTCGGCATGGAAGGCATCGATGAAGTCAGCAAGGTCTTCATACCGCAGCGGGTTCTGCTTCAAGGTGTGATGGACGTTCGTCCGGTAGTCGTAGACCCAAAGTCGTTGGGTCCAAGGCGTCTCTGAAGCGGGCTTGCGGTCGAAGAACAGTACGTTCGCCTTCACGCCCTGGGCATAGAAGATGCCCGTTGGCAACCGGAGGAGTGTGTGAACCTCGCATTCGTGCAGGAGTTTCCTTCTGACGGTCTCCCCGGCTCCGCCTTCGAAAAGCACGTTGTCGGGGACCACGACGGCGGCTCGCCCATGCATGGCGAGAAGGGTCTTGACGTGCTGGACGAAGTTCAACTGCTTGTTCGATGTGGAGGCCCAGAAGTCGTCGCGGAGGATCACCAGGTCCTCGTGCTCGGTGTCGCCCTCCGCGTTGACCACGGTCATCGAGGACTTCTTTCCGAAAGGCGGATTCGTGAGGACCATCTCGAAACGGTCGCCGGGGTCGGACCTGAGCGAGTCCTCGACGCGGATCGGGCTGTCTGCGTCCTCCGAGCCGATGCCGTGCAAGAGCATGTTCATGACGCACAGTCGGGCGGTGTTATCCACGATTTCCCAGCCGTGGAGGGCTTCGAAACGAAGATGCCGTTTCTGGTCGGGATCGAGCAGGTAGTTGGTGGAGATGTAGTCGTGTGCAGCGAGGAAGAACCCGCCGGTGCCACAGGCAGGATCGCATATCGTCATCCCCGGCTGGGGTCGCATGACTTCGACGATCACCTTGATCAGCGGGCGCGGCGTGAAGTACTGACCTGCTCCTGTCTTCACGTCCTCGGCGTTCTTCTCCAACAGCCCCTCATAGGCATCACCCTTTACGTCCGCGTCGAGCGTCATCCAGTTCTCGCGGTCGATCAGGTCCGAGATGAGCCGCTTGAGCTTCGCCGGGTCCTGGATACGGTTCTGGCTCTTGCGAAAGACGACACCCACCATGCCCGTCCTGCGACCAAGTTCCGTGAGGATGTGACGGTAGTGGACTTCGAGGTCATCCCCGTCACGGCGCAGAAGCGACTGCCAGTCGAGGTTCGGAGGGACGAGGGCCGGGCGATTGAACGGGGCCTTGGTTTGCTCATCGGCCATCTTGAGGAACAGCAGGTATGTCAACTGCTCAATGTAGTCTCCGTAGGAAAGACCGTCATCGCGAAGAATATTGCAGTAGTTCCATAGCTTTTGAACGAAAGCCTTTGGATCGGTCACACTGGCCGCCTTTCAGGTCCGAGGACGGTCGACATCGCGCCGGCTGAGATGCGGATCAGCATCTCCGACGCCGGTTCATCACTGAGATCTTGGCGAACGAGCTGGCCGGAAAAGGCTCGTTCGAGAATGGACCGTCGCAAGTGGTCTGACCGGATTCGAGTGTGGTCAATCATGCGCATGAGTTCCTCGAGAATCGATCGTTGGTGCTCAGCTCCTCGGACGAGCCGCCACTGCTCTTCGACTGGCGGTATGGGAATCTCGACCGTCTTCAGTTGGCTACCCGCGATGCCGACTTGTCCCGCTGTCGTCTTGAGGCGCCTTTCAATCTGTTGCCTACCTGCGCCGACATTGACGGCCATCGCGATGAACTCGGGCACAGCCCGACGTCGATCGAGTACGACCCGAATCAGCTTGTCCGGATGAACCGTTGGCTGAGTACCCACAGGGACGACCGCGCAGGATCCAACATACGAAGAGTTACCGCTGTATCGCGTGAAGAGCAGGTCACCCGGCTCGACGAGGTAAGGAGCAGCTTGCCTGCTCGGAATGGATGCGTATCGAACGTCGGTCACATCCAACTCAAGTGGACGCACGGCGCTGATGCGAAAGATCCGGATACCCGGTGGCTCCATAGCCGGGCGCGAGACGAAGATCCCGTTCCGCAATGAAAGAAGGAACTCCCCCAGCGGCTTCGTTGGCCAATCGCCTCCGACTGCACGCAGGATGAGAGCTGTTCGCATTCGAACTGCGAGAACGCGAGCACGGTCAAGCATTCGTTGTGCGTCATCAAGACGGGAGAACTGTTCCTCGATGGCAGCGACGATGCGGTCCTGCTCCGCTCTGGGAGCAACGACGACTTCGGAGGCTTCAAGGTCAGGACGTCGAAGACTCGGGACGGCGGTCGAGGAATCGAGCGATCGAAGGTTGGCTCGCGTCAGCTGCCATGCCAGGAACCTCGGGTTCAGTGTCTGGGGCACCCTGATGAAGTAGGTCGTATCGATTGGCCAGCAATCGTCAAACATGAGATGGACTGCGCCGGCACTTCCCTTGCGGCCCACTACCACGACGGGGCCAGATACCAGAGCGACATCGTGGTTTCCAACGACGCCGGCAGAACCCACAACCGGAACGCTTCCGCTACTAACGCGATCTCCGGATGTAAGACCCTTTCCGTATTCGACACGACACAAGTCGGCGAGGTGCATCCGAACCCAGTCGGCAGGGAGATCACTCACGCAGCCAATACCTCGGTGAGTTCACTAAGCAAAGGAGCAAGTCGGTCGCCAAAGATCTCCCATGCCTTGCCGATCCCGCCTCGCTCCACGAACGGCGTGTAGTCCAAGTCATCGGTGGAGATGTCCATCGACGCGGCGATGTGGTCACGGATTACCTCCAGCCAGTGCCGCTGCTCGTCCGTGAACTCTCGTCCGGTGTTCTCCTGTTGCAAGAGCCACGCGGCGAACCGCTCGTTGACCTTCTCAGGGAACGGCACCAACTCATTCTCCTCACCGAGCGCAAACCGGACTAGAGAGACGAGGTCCGTGGTTACGCGCTGCCCTGAGCCGTGCACTCTTGACCTGTCGAGCGCCTCGTAGGCAGCCCAGAGAACGTCAGGTGTCCATTGGTGCGGCGGTCGCCCGATGGCGTTCGCGAGGTCACGAAGGTCCTTGAAGCTCAGACGCCGGCTGTACGGGTGGCTGTAGAGAATCTGAAGGGCTGTGATCTCGTCCTTGTTGTCCTCGATGAACTGTCGGAAGTCATCGACGGTTCGCCGGGCCCGCTCGGTCGAGTACCCAGCCTGTAGCACCTTGTCCATGCTCGTCTCGTCGATGATCTGCTCGTAAGAGCGACGAAAGTCGACGATCTTGAGCCTCAGCTCCGGGTTCGACGCCAGTGGGTAGACGGCGGCTTCGATCAGGTCGGCTGCTGCCTTCTTCACGTCCTCTGCGCTTGGCTCGCCGGCATCGGTGCCAGCCTCCGCGACTACGTACTGGCGGTCGGGGTCGAGAGCAGCGATCAACGCCTCGGTGATCTCCCTGATGCTGGTCCCGCTGGCGATCTCCTGAAGGGTCGCACGGTCAGCCTGGCTTAGGCGCAAGTCGAGCCTGGCAAGCCGATCGGCGATGGAAGAAACGAGATCGGGATCCCGCTTGCCGAAAGCCAGGTCCTTGAAGAGCCGGTCCAACGGAACATTCGGCTTGCGATCGAGGGGCTTGGTCTCCATGAGCTGCGTTTCGGTCACGCCGACCGCGTCGACGATGACGAAGTGGTCCTTGATCCTGGCGTCCGGGGTCACCTGCTGAAGGTCGGTCGGGTTGATCACCCGCACGCCGCGACCCTTCATCTGCTCGAAGTACGTCCGGGACTTCACTCCACGCATGAAAAAGACGCACTCCAGCGGCTTCACGTCGGTGCCGGTCGCGATCATGTCCACGGTGACTGCGATGCGGGGATTGTAGGAGTTGCGAAACTCGGCGAGGAGGTCCTCCGGCTTCTTGCCCGTCGTGCGGTAGGTGATCTTTGCGGCAAAGTCGTTGCCCTTGCCGAACTCCTCCCGAACGATCTCGACGATGTCCTCGGCGTGCGAATCGTCCTTGGCGAAGATCAAGGTCTTCGGGACCTCGGTCCTGCCGGGGAAGATCTCGGTGAAAAGCCGGTCCTTGAAGGTCCTGATCACCGTTCGGATCTGGTCGGGGGCAACGACGGCGCGGTCGAGCTGGTTGGCCTCGTACTCGATCTCCTCGTCCGCCTCCTCCCATCGCACCTTCCGAGTGGACCGTTCGCGATGTCCCACGTAGACGCCGGCGTCGACCTTGCCGCCCTTCTCTCCGATCTCGGTCGTGATCCGGTACACGTCGAAGCCGACGTTGACATGGTCAGCGACGGCCTGTTCGTGGGTGTACTCCATGACGAGGTTCTTGTGGAAGAACCCAAAGGCCTGCTTGTTGGGGGTCGCCGTCAGGCCGATGATGAAGGCGTCGAAGTAGTCGAGGACCTGTCGCCAGAGCCCGTAGATCGAGCGATGGCACTCGTCCACGATGACGAAGTCGAAGAACTCAATCGGCAGGGCCGGGTTGTAGACGACAGGTGCGGCGTCCGGTCCGGGAAGCTCATAGGAGGAATGCTCGTCGATCTCCTCGTCCAGTTCGGGCTCGCCTCTCATGATCGAGTACAGGCGCTGGATCGTCGTGATAGTCACCCGGCTCACCGGATCAATGACGTTGGAGGAGAGGCGCTGCACGTTGTAGAGCTCGGTGAACTTCCGGCCGTCGTCGGGCGTGGTGAAGCCTTGGAACTCCTTCAGCGTCTGGCGGCCGAGGTTGGCCCGGTCTACCAGGAACAGGACTCTCCTGGCTCCGGCGAACTTCACGAGACGATAGGCCGCGAACGCTGCGAGCAGGGTCTTGCCGGAACCGGTTGCCATCTGGATCAAGGCGCGGGGTCGGTTCTCGGCGAGCGAACGCTCGAGGTTGGCGATAGCCACGTCCTTCGGCGGCCAGAGCAGTCCCATTTCCAACGGTGCCATCTGGCGAAGGCGTGAGCGGAGGGTCGCCGCGTCACGCTGCCAATCGTCGAGCCAGACAGCAAGCGTCTCCGGGCGGTGAAAGGTGAACACCTCGCGTCCTCGGGGCTCGGGATCGAGCCAGTTCGTGAAGCGCGTCTGGGAGCCTGTCGACTCGTAGGAAAACGCAAGCGAGTCGCCCCAGGTAGGAAGATCCCTCGGCAAGCCACCGACGTACTGAGCGGTCTGCGGTTCGACAGAGATCAACGGGTAACCCTCGGGCTTCGCCTCGATCGTGCCAGCCGCTTTTCCGTCGACGTAGCACAGGTAGTCGACCCGCCCATGGGGTGGCTCCAAAACGAACTCCCTGATGGCGACGCCACGACTCGCCGACAGGTTCGCCCTTGCTGTGTCCTGGACTGCCCACCCGGAGGCAGAGAGCAGGCGGTCGATCATGACTCTCGCCCGCTCCTCGGGTGGCAGCCGCGCAAGCAGATCGTCGTCGTTCAACCCCTGCAACCTCCAGGAAGGGATTCTTTCAGGTTCAGAATGGCTACCGGACCTCTTGCCGTCGACGCTGACGACGTCATTGAGCTACGCCAGTGTTGGCTCTATCCTCCGACCGTGTCAGGGCAGCTGACCTGCGGAAACTGTGGACATTCGTGGTGGAGTAGCGCCAGCTCTGCACGGACTCGCTGCGGAGCCTGCCGCACTGTCGTCTACGTGCCGGCGCACGTGCGCAACGGAGCCAGTAGTGGCGGCGTCGAGCGTCCTTCCATCGCTCCTTCCCACAGGGAAGTTTGGAACAGCGAAGACGACGAGAATCCATACTCGGGAGCCACCGTCCTTGTCGTTATCGGCTTTGTGGTGATCATCGTGATCGCAGGCGTCATCTGGCTGCGTCGCGACAAGGCTCCGACGTTGTTCACGAGGGCCGTCGACCGGACTGCTCGCACCTCACCCGCGTGGAACCCGTACGTTTATTCCCCACGTAAGATGGCAACTCCTTCGAAACCTGGCTACGAGCTCATGATGGGAGCCATGACGCGGTGGTATTGCGGACATGAGGCGAATCTGTCATGCCCATTGGCTCCTGGCGTCACGGCAGACACGGCTCCGTGCCCCTTCTGCGGTCGTCCTGGCATCGTCGGACAGTCGGTCAAGAGGGGTCCGTGAACCGGTCGCTGTAGTATTTCGTGGGGGCGGTACGACCGAGGGCGGTGGTCCAAGATGGCGACTTACGTTCCCATCCTCAAGGGCAAGCCAGGCGAGTTCAAAGCGTGGCGCAACGCTGAGAGGACGGTCCGAGACAATGCGCGAGTGTTGTTCGAGGTCGTGCCCAGTGGTGACCCACTACGCGACCTGACGTTGTTTGCACAGCGACAGACAAACTCGTTTCATCAGGGCGATAACGTGGCGGTCGACTCCGGGGCATTGGGCCAAGACACAGCAGTCGATGGCACCGGAGCGCGTCCGATCTTATGGTTGGCTAGGGCACTACAAGCCAGCAGCGTCCCTATTAAGCCAGTGATCCATCTTGATGACTCCGACAATGTGTTGCGAGATGTTCGAGCCGCTGTCGCGCTTCACGGACAGGGTGCCTGTCTGCGACTCGGATCGAGCGAGGCTGACCCCGATCCGAATGCGGCGGCCGCGAGCATGCCGAACATTCAGCATAAGACCGGCCTGACTCTTGACACACTGGATCTCGTTATTGACCTGTGGGAGGTTGACTCCGCGCGCGACGCGACACGAGCTGCTCAGGTGGCGTCTGCGGTCTTGACGTGGGCCGGTCGAACAAGTCGGTCGCCTCGGAGTCTTTGGCGAAGTGTCACGGTCGCTGCTGGAGCCTTCCCGGTATCCATCTCGAACCTGCCTACCGGTCAGGCGACTCCGGTACATCGGTACGACGCTGACTTGTATGACACCGTCATCGCGGCCGGCCCGGCGATCCTGCCAGATTACGGGGACTACGGGATTGGCCATCCTTCGATGCCCCTTGGCGGTCGCAGCCCACTGCCGAGCCTGCGCTACACGTCGGACCGCGACTGGCAGGTGTACCGGGAAACCAAAACCTTACCGGGCCACGATTCCTTCTTCACACTCTGCGAGAAGGTGGTGAGGTCAAGGCATTGGCCAGCCTCAGGAAGGGCCTATTCGTGGGGAGACAGCGAGATAGCCCGCTGCGCCGCGTCGATCGGAAGGGGTGGAACAGCAACCGAGTGGCGAGCGTTCGGAACGTCGCACCACATGGCGCACGTTATTGACCGCCTGGCCACTCTGAGCGTGCCTTGAGTCGAGCGAGCACGACTGCACGCAATTCGGGCAGAGCGAGAGCCTCGGAGAGAGCCAGCCAGACATAGTGGCGAGGTTCTCGGGACAGACCACGACCTAGGCCCCGCTCTCGGAGCTCGATCAGCGCCTCATCCCTCCAGAGGAGCTGGGCAACGGCGAAGGTCTGTTGCGCGGTGTTTCGACGACCCTTCCGCTTGGTTCGGAGGTTCACAGCACCATGTTCGTGGGTTGCGACAGTTACGCCCCACCATTGTGGCAATTCTGCCTTGGCGGACTCGACGTGCCGCTGAGTCGTCACGATCACCGCGCGATCCAAAACACGCCCATACACGTCGGCCTGGCCGGCGAGACGCTTCAACGTGTCCTCGTCGCTCTTGATTTCGTAACCGGCGATCTCCCCGTTGAGCACCGCGAGGTCAACACGACGAGTGCCAGCGCAGAGGCCGAGCTCGTGACGAATGAGTGTGTCCTGCTCGGCGCCGTGCGCCTGCCGAAGGTAAGTGTCCAAGGCCAAGCGAATGTCGCAGTCGCGCAGTCGACTAGCCATACTGCACAGTCTACCGTCGAATTGGCTCACTGATCAGGTATTTCGCGATGGCACTAGGGGCCGAGGATTGGATCACGAGCGGCCGGCGGTCAGAGTCGCTGAGGAGCAGGTCGTCGCGCCTATGTCACTGAGCACTCCACCATTCGGTACTAGGGCGGGCGGCCTGTCCCGCTCTCCCCCCCTCCCCCCCACCTCCCGCCCTACCACCCCTCGCGCCGTCCCGGCCCGTCCCCTGTCTTCGCCGTCCCGGTCCGCCGCCTTCCCACTTCCCGCCCGGTCTCCGGCCACTCCGGCCCTTCTCGCTCTTCCTGGTGTCACAAAGAGATCTTCACGTTTGACCAGGACTTATCTTCACATTTGGCTGTAACAGTCCCTCGTCGCTGGTCTCTCTTGAGTCTCCAAACGACGTTGCGGTAGCCGGGTTGGAGGCTCGATCCGGTCTTGGCGAGAGCTCGAGGGTGGTTATCGAGAAGTGCTCACCGCCAGCCCGGCGAGGTCGTTGAGGCTCCGCCTGCGCCGCTTTCTTCTTCTCGGTCCGAGCCCGGCGTCCTTGCGCCTTTGTTCTTCCAACGCGCGCTCACTGAAGGCGTCCGAGACGGCGAGGTTGCGCACGACAAGGGCACAGGTGAGGAACAGGCTGATCGGAACGAGCCCCATGAGGCGGCACCAGCCTTTGGCGACGTCGATGCTGGCCGGGTCTTTCACCCTCGAGTGCGAGGATGCTCGCCCAGTACACGCCGTAACTGATCCCGGCTGCGCGGACTCGTCGGCACGGTGGTGGACGATGATGTCGTCGGCGAGAAGGTCTCGGTGCGGCCCGACGAGAGCATGCCGACGCAGAGCTCGTTCGGGCTTGTCTGCGGCTGCAAGCTGACGGTGCTCCGCTGGGTGTTGTGCCCGGTGGTGCCTTGCCACTGCCCGACGGTGAAGGCGGTGGTGGTGAACCCGGTGGAGTACTCCTGTGCCGTCAGATTGGCGTAGGGGCCGACCCCATTGATAGTGATGGTGCTCGGCCCGGGCGTCACGACGATGCCGGCCCCAGCTCCACGTCGTAGTAAGTAAGACCTATGCCGGTCTGTATTTCGTAGCCGATCTGTTTCCAGGTGGCGACCCCGCCGCCGACGAGCCCTGTCGCAGGCGTGGCGCTGTCGGCCTCGACTCCGACCACGAGCAGGTCGCCAGGGCTTACCGGAGAGACCGACAGCGTGTCGGTCGCTGTCGCCTCCAACCTCCCGTTTTCGGAGTGGGGCGGCGTCATCGGCGACCCCCGTCTAGTCGCTGCCATCGTCGACCGGGTCACCTTCAACGCCCACATCATCGAGGCCGGCACAGAGTCCTACCGGCTCAAGACGACAAAGGCGACTCGGGGACAGCGGTCGTGAGCGTGCGAACTGTATGGTTGTCCGCGCAGACATGAACGAGCGACGTGACTACCACCGAGCCCCGGCGACCGGCGAGGACAGCGCGACGGTGCTCGACGAAGCCCTTGTTTAACTCGGCCGGCTCCGCAACATGGGGGGCTGGGTCGGCGATGCCGGTGTCGATCTCCACCTGCTCATGAGTCTGCTCGAGGAGGCAAAGAGCCGGGTTGCTCAGGCGGTCGCCGACGCAAGAGACCAGGAGTACTCCTGGGCCGAGATCGCCGATCTCCTCGGCGTCACGAGAGCGAGTGCATGGCAGCGCTACGCCGGCCGAACTGAGAAGAACCGCACGCCGGTCGAAGACTGATCCCTGCGACTTCGGACCCCATCAGGCGGGGCCATTTCTCGTGAGCACGGTGGGGCCAATTCAAGTTGACACACTCACGAGCCAAAGCATCGCGCGGCTTCCCGGTCTCTGTCCGCCCCGTCCCCACTGCCCGGCCCGTGGCCGCCACGGCCGCGCGACGGACACGCAATGTCTGGTCGCTTCGGTCATCTTCGGTCAGACTGATTGCGGAGGCGGTGCCGGTGCATTCAGTCGGCCATTGGCTACAAGCCACACCAACGAGTCCCGGATCGCCTCGAGCGAGGTGTAGTTAGGGTTGTACCCGAGTACTCGCCTCGCTTTGTCGATGCTCATGGAGGGGCTGTGTGCAATGTGGTCCCAAGTGAGTTGGGCGGCGGCTTCGGTCACCGTGTCCCGCCATCGGTCCCAGGCGAGCATGGAGAGGCGACTCGGTTGACCGAAGAGATCGGCGATAGCCTCCGCGTATCCCCGGAGTGTGATCGCACGCTCGGATGTGACGTGGAACGACTCACCGGCCGCCGCTTCCGGGCGGTCGACTGTCAAAGCGAACGCCTGGGCTACGTCGTCTGCGTGCACGTGGTGCAACGTCTCCATTCCGAGGTTCGGGAGAGCAAGCTCCTGGCCGGCTGCCAACCGTTCGAACACTGACAACTCGATGTTACCGGCCGGGTTCACCGGCACCCAGCCCGGTCCGACAATGTGACCCGGGTGGAGCACGGCTACCGGCAGGCCTCCGCCCCGACTTTCTTTCAACAGAAAGTCCTCGATCGCCGCCTTGGCCTTCCCGTACTGACCGAATGGCCGCCGCGGAGCGTCCTCAGTTGTCGGCACCACGGTACTCGGGCCGTGCACCCAGATGGTTCCGCAATGGATGAGGTATGTCCCCTTGGGCCTGAGCGCCTCGACAAGCTGCCGGGCTGAGTCGGGTTCGAAGCAGATGAGGTCGACCACCGCATCGGCCTCCAAATCAGCCACTCGTCGACCGAATGTGCCTGCCGCATCGTCAGCATCTCGGTCCACAGTCACTTTGATCACTTGAGTCCAGCTCGCATGCTCACGGTAGTAGGGACGCGCGTGCCGACTCAGGGTTATGACGTCGTGGCCCGCACCCACTAACCGAGGAATGAGATAACCACCGATGTGGCCTGTTGCTCCGATTACTACCACTCGCATCTGGCACCCCACATTTCTTTTCGGTGTTCCGCCCGACTAATGGTCCTTAAGTCTGCACATGTCTAAGGCACTCGTGACCACATGCTCTCAGGATCGCTCTTGCTTTCGTTCACACCGTAGTAACGGTTCGATCGACAGCCTCACCGCTTGAATTGAAACGGTATCGAACGCGCGACCGATCGGTACCGGGCTGGCCGGCGGTTCGGGGTCTACCGGCCTCCTGACATCAAGTCGTCACCAGACCCAGTGATCGCCATGAATGCACCGCAGGGTTAGTCACTCGGTCCGGTTGTCGAACATATCGCCCACGTCTTCGACAGGGTGGTGGCAGGCACCTACTCGGCCGCCAGTCCCGTCGCGCGAAGCCGTACCCGACCTGCGTGGACGGTCGTGAAGACGTGCCAGGCCCGGCCCGCAGCGACGTCTTCGACCGCATTTCAGAAGTCCGCTACCGCCGGTGCTCGCCCGCTGTGGGCGTATCCCGACTGCGGACGGCTGTGCAGAACTATCGCTGCGTCTGCTGCGAGGCGTACACGGTCGTCGACCTCGCGACGACGCCAGAGATCAGAGGCCGGCGCGGCGTCGCAGTCCGCAAGCGGGCGGCGTCGGAGTGGGACAGGGCGCCGGCGCTGTTCCTGTGGGACATTTTGCCGCGGCTCGTGGCCGTGCCCTCTTCTGAGATGATGGCGTCGGCCGGTTGTTCCAACGCGTCCGCGTCCGACTACCGACCGGGGGGAGCGCACGCCGCATGTCTCGATGTGGAGAGCTATCGGGCAGTCGGTTTCCATCAGCGTCGAGGTCGACGCTCGATAAGCAGTCTTCTCTGTTGCTCACCCAACTGCGCGGTCGAATCTTGGCGAGGCGGCCGACTTCGGAGAGAGAAAGTCCTAGATCACCAGTTGTGGCGCGCGCGATGACCCTTGAGACTCGGTTCGCCAGACAGGGAGCAAGGCCGTGATGGGAGAACGCAACCATTCGTCTCGTGGGAACTCGAGCCGGTTCAAGAATGGCGTCAGCTGGCTGCGGCGCCAACGGGTCCTCCTCGTGGTGGCACTTGTCGCCAGTGGTTGGCTTGCCGTTGTCGGCGTGGCCACGTCGAGCCCTCTCGCATCCCAGCCTGCGTCGATGTGTCCGGCGGCGAACGTTGTCGCCTTCGGCCCCAACGCCTGCGTGTTCAACGAGACTATGAGCCAGACAGCGATCCAGGCCGACCTTAACAGCATCTCCACTCAGCAGGTCCCGATCACCAGCCAGTTCGACAGTGACCGTTACGCCATTCTGTTCGAGCCGGGGACCTACGGGTCAGCTGCTGATCCCCTGGTGTTCCAGGTCGGTTACTACACGAAGATCGCGGGCCTTGGTCATATGCCCAAGACACGGTCATAAACGGGGCCATCGACGTGTTCAGCAACTCCTGTGTACCCGGGACCAGCAAATGCAACTCCGAGAACAACTTCTGGCGATCGATGTCCAACCTGACGCTCAACGTCGACCTACCGGACTCCCCTCCGGTCTACGCGCCACCGGTTGCTGATGCTCGCTGCCCCGGTTGCACCAACACCGAAGAGAGTTGGTCGGCATCGCAAGCAGACCCGATCAGGAGGGTCATCGTCAATGGCAGCCTCGTCTTCCAGGACCACTGCGCGTCGAACGACTATGCCAGCGGCGGCTTTATCGCGGACAGCCAAGTCAGCCGCGACCTCGACTTCTACGGTAACCAGCAGTACATGGTCCGCAACAGCGACATCGGTGGCGCAGTCGGGTGTCCGCAAGGACTCTGGAACATGGTCTACTCAGGAGTCGAGGGCGCGCCATCACGCGTTCTATCCGGCCAGTGCGAGCAGAATACGGTTCTCTCGACGAGCCCCGTCACCGAGGAGGAGCCATTTCCATATTTGGACAGGGACGATCACTACAGCGTCTTCGTGCCGGCTGTGCAGCACGACTCCTCCGGGCCGTCCTGGGCCAGCGGCGAGGAAGCCGGCACGCCCATCCCGCTCTCGACCTTCCTCGTGGCCAGTCCGAGCATGCCCACTCCGACCATCAACGCGGCGCTCACCCTGGGCCGGAACCTCATCCTCACGCCCGGCATTTACAAACTTGACCAACCCATCGTGGTGAATCGTGACAACACTGTCGTGCTGGGGCAGGGGTTCGCCACCCTGGTCCCACGGCATGGCAACGCCGCTATGGTCATTGCTTCCAATGACGGAGTGAAACTGTCTGGCCTCATAATCGATGCGGGTCCCGTCAATTCGCCGCTATTGCTCTCGGTCGGTACCAGCACGCGGAGTTTTCGCACCGCAAGCGACCCAGACTTGATCCAGGATGTCTTCTTCAGGATCGGTGGTGCGGAGACCACGCCCGTGGGAGCCACTGTCAGCTTGCTTGACAACGCCGAGAACTCGATCATCGATGACGTATGGGCATGGCGCGCTGATCACGGCAAGCTAGTGGGTTGGACCGAGAACACTGCCAGCACGGGTATCACGGTCACCGGCGCCGACGTCACTGCCTACGGACTGGCCGTCGAGCACTACCAGAAATACGAAGTGGTCTGGAGTGGGCAGGGTGGCACGGACGTCTTTCTCCAGAATGAGCTTCCTTACGACCCGCCCAGCCAGTCGGCTTGGATGGCGGCTCGCAACCAAGACGGTTACCCCGCCTTCTTCGTCGCTTCCAACGTCAAGACATTCCAGGGCTACGGCATGGGCAGTTACGTCGTGTTCATCGATACCTCGGCAACCTTGTACGACACCCAAGCCTTCGAGGTCCCCGACACGGCCGGTGTGCAGTTGCATGATGTCATCGCGGTGTGGATCGGTGGTTCCGGTGGAGACGAGTCGATCATTAACGGGGTTGGTGGTCCGGTGACCTCGACGACCCCGGGAACGTCAACTCCCGTGGACGTTGTGAGCTACCCATGAGACAGGCCCTCCCAGACGGTCTCCGCAACCAAGACGATGGTCCCGCCGCGACCGACTTGGCCCGCCTTGGGCTGTTCCCAGCCCAACTACCTGACGACTTGGGCCCTCTCGGATGTTCTTCCCGTAAACGGCAAGGGGCTCGCGACGGTTACTGTCGGTCACTCCAAGGATTGTAAACCTGTCCCGAAAACCGAGACTCGACTCTCCCTACGCTGTGAGTGCGGAACGGTGTCAGCAGACAGGGGGCGTGACTGACTCAAAAGGGGTTATTTGTCGCGACCTACCGAGCTAGTTTCGAGTTTCAGCGGGGACTTGCTCGTTTTCCGTCCCCGGCCGTCTCCTCACCTTTGGAGCAAGCATCAAACAGGAGGCAGCGTGAGTTCCCGAACCGCCGAAGCGCTAAGTGCGGTGGACCTTCACGAGCCTTCCAGCTCAAGCAGAACCAACTTCAGCTCATCCCATACGGCCATCTTCGTGGACCCTAGGGCAGGGACTGGGCCAGCGTGGATTCCACCGGGGTGACGGCAATGACATTGCCTGGGTCGGTTGGACCGCCCTTGCAGAGTGCAACTGAGCCTATGGAACGCAGTATCGGAACGGTGAACGCGGTGCCCGCTCCCGCTCCCGGCAACGTGAGTCGTACCTGAGATGCCACCTGAAGGTCGCCCAGGACGCAGTCGAACTTGGCAACGAGGATGTATGCCGTGGTTCCGATGCCCAGCAATACCGTGCGCGGACCGGCTGAGGTGACGTACCGGGAATGCGCGACCTGCGGAAGGCTGAGGACCGCGCCCGCTGATGTGATCAGTCGCACACGAGCGTAACCGTCCAGAACGCATGGAGCGGGTCCCCGGTTCGTGAGCGTGAGCGAGAGTGCGCGTTCCTCCATAACTCCTCCGACCGGGGGGCCGTTCTCTACCTTGATACGGCTTGGCAGGCAGGTTCCCGCAGACGTTGCGCTTGTTACGTAGGTGCCGGTGCAGATGTCCTCGTACTGATGCGGGTTGAACCTCTGGCCGTACTGGGGGAAGTACCACTCGATGGCCTGGTACATAAGCTTGCCGTCGCAAATCCCGGGCTTGAAAGCAACGATGGTGGCTGGTTCCTCGGTACCAGTGGCTGGGTATCGGCCAGGTCTTACATATTCGGCTACTCCGCTTCCTACCGAACGCGACCCGCCCCAGGATTTCCACACGACGTGGCCCAGATAACCAGTGTCGGCGCCGCCGTTGTAGATCACTGAAGGCGTCACGTTCCCGAAGCCCTCGCCATGGCGGAAGGCACCTGCCGGCTGGCCAAGCACGGGAATCGGGGCGACGGTACGAACACAGCCCGCGAGCGCAAGCGCGCAGCCCACCACGAGCCCTAACCCGACGTGCCTTCTTGTTGCCACGATGCCCAGGTTTACCAGGGTCCCGACGCCGTGAAAGGACGCAAGTGGGTCCCTACGACGGCCGTCGATCTCCCGGAGGACGTTGCAAAGTGGAACTCGACTGCATTTTCTCGCTATTCCCCACAGTCCAGAGAACCGTTACCGTTCCTTTCGAGGACATGGCGACCATGGCTGGTGGACCGACTCCCGCTCCCCCTTCCTGATCGAGGTAAACCGCGTTTTCCCTTCCCACTGCCACTCCCGTGAGTCGAAACGGATTTTGCCGGCTGATGGTGACGCAGCCGCCACTCCCGTCAGTGGAGTCCAGACGAAGCCAGCAGATAGACGTCAATCGTCGCGATTTCGTCTGTGGCGAGACTGAGAGCAAGCACGACCGTCGTACTCGGCCGCCCCGGTTTGTCGGCGGCGTGGTGCTCGACCACACCGGACGTGCGGCGGACCCGGCTCGCAAGATTCCCTTCGTTGGCCCGCGAGAACGACGCGAACATCACGACGCTCTCTCAGTTGTTGCCTCAGTTGTGGCCAACCACAGTTCTTGTGGAAGGCTGCTTGGAATCAGGTCGATCGACGTCGGCCGACAGAGCAAGTGTCCCTGTCCGTAGTGAATGCCCAGGTTGCGGAGTACGTCCAGCTCCGCCGCGGTCTCGATCCCTTCGGCGATGATCTCGGCTCCGATTCGCGATGCGAAGCTCACCAAGGCGGTCGCAAGGGCAGCGCGGACGGGGTCCTGGTCGATACCAGAGGTCAGCTCCCGGTCGAGCTTGATGATGTCCGGGGCGAGCTTCAAGATGTGAGCAAAACTTGCAAAACCTGCACCGGTGTCGTCGATTGCCAGACGCACACCTAGCAGGCCCAACTGATCGAGCACACTCGACAGTCCTGGGTAGTCGTCGACCTTGGTTTGCTCGGTCAGTTCCACGACGACGCGCCGCGACTCACAGGTGGCAAGGAGCTGACACATCTCGTCGGAGATGATCGCCTCGGGGCCTGCGTTCACGCACAAGGTGATGTTCTCTGGAAGGAGGGGCAGGGAACTCAGAGCTCCCTTCACCGATGCGATCTCAAGCTCGACACCAATGCCCATCGCATGTGCCTCGGCAAACCAGATGTCCGGAGCTCGCTTCAGTCGCCCCGAGAACCGGGCAAGTGCCTCGACTGCGAAACAATCACCGCTTGTGAGGTCGAACACAGGCTGGAAGAGATGCGTGAGGCCGCGACCTTTGAGGAAACGGTCCACACGGCCTCGGACCTCGAGCCTGCCTAGAGTTCCTGGGTTCAACACGTTGGCGATGAACCGTCTTTCTGCACGAGCGTCGTCTCCATGGAGAATTGCCGCGCCGGGCGTATCGTGCCAGGCCCGGGAGAGCAACGTGTTGGTGACAACCGCCAAGTCGACGGCAGCCGCGATGACGACGCCTATGAATTCGGCCAGGCGCGTGAATGTCGCCACAGCGCGGTCGTCGAACGCCCGCGGCCGAGAAGAGATGACTTCGAGCACTCCGACTGTCTGATTGCCGCGCCAGAGCGGCACACAGACCAATGAGACAATGTGAAGCATGCGACAGGTCTCGCGTGCGACACGAGGGTCGTTTTCGCAATCATCGCAGCGGAGCGTCTCACCTGTCTTGAACGCGAGCCCTGCGAGACTTCCCTCAATGGGCACCCGGTAGCCGACCTTGTCCTTCAAGTGACCCGTGGCGCACTCGAAGCTCAACCATGTCGGGTCGTGAACGAAACCGACCGCTGCTCCCTCGACACTCTTGACGAGGGACATCGCCTCATCGGCAACCCGCTGCATCAACACAGCGGGGTCTGCTGCTTGTCTGATCGCCTCCTCAAGGCCTACTCGTTCGGTCATGGGGGACGCCCTTCTCGCAGGTTCAAGAGGTCATAAGTATCGACCTTCCCGATGAGACAGCCAATGGACGAACCGTCATTTGTCGCTAGACGTCGCGTCCGTCTTCGGTACAAAAAGGTCGATGAGCTCTTGCTGGGATCGAACGTTCAGCTTCCTGAAGATCGACGAGAGATGGTTGCGTATTGTGCTCTGAGAGACGATGAGTTTCCTCGCGATGGCTGGCACCCGATTTCCGGCGAGCAAGTTCGTGAGCACCTCAAGCTCACGCGAGGACAGCAGGGAAAGGCCTGGGACCTGATCTGCAGTGAGGTAAGCGAGATCGCGCGAGCAGCCGAGGGCCTCGATGGCTCTGCGTGTCTCCCATAAGAGCGCTTCAACGTCAGAGTCCTGCGAGCCCTCGGGCTGTTGGACCGGAATCAGCGCGAATGCGAAACTCGGGAGAGGGTCCATTGGCGAGAGCAGCATCTGGCACAACTCTGCTCCTCCCGGTGCATCGTCGACGTGAAGGTACAGCGCTACGCCTTTTCCCGTCGCGGTCGATTGCGCGAGCGCCCACATGAGCCCGGCGAGGTCTTCTGGCTGCACAATGCGGAAGATGGCCTGACCAATAAGATCCGACGGCGTACGCCCCAAGACCGCGTCAACGTCGGAGCTCACACGGTCAATCACGAGATTGACGTCGCATGTACCGATGACGATTCTGAAGTCTTCGGGCAACGGCGAGCGGACGCTTCCGGCTGGCCTGCCTTCCATCATTGCGACGACAAGAACGTGTCGGCGAGGAAGTTCCTGGCCGATCGCCCTCAGCCAGGTGTGACTCGGGATCACCGATCCATCGCGCAAACGGAGTTGCCGGACCTCCTCGAACCCATTCAGCCGACCTGCGATGAGCAGCTCAAGAGCGCCGGATGGAGGGTCCGCGGCGAATGACTCAGCATCACGGCCAAACAGCTCGCTGCCTTCAGGCGAGAGAAGGGACCGAGCTGGCGGGTTCGTTACGATAATGCGCCTGGAGGGCACCTCCATGATCAGAGCAGGCAAAGGGCTGCGATTGACGACCTCCAACACACCCTCGGGCAGTCCGACCCACGAAGGCCCCTCGTTGGACTCCGACTTCATCGCAACCTCCCCTCCGACAAAATCCTAGCAATCGCCGAACTCTGCGACCAAGAGCCGCGGTATGTCGCGAAAGACGGAGCGTCTAGCCCTAGCGACGCTTCGCCTATTCGGTAACTCGTCGGATGAGCCGATATAAAGGCACCCGGAAATCCTCTTGACGAGGAGGGTTCAATGCGGCGCAAGGAGTTAGACGTCGTGACCGGCGCCGCAGGTCTCGTCGCCGTAACCATAGCCGGAGCCCTAATTGCAGGGACTGGGGCCTATGCCGCGGCGAGGTGGACAATTGCTGGCTCACTCGCAGCACGAATCCAGTCAGTGACGATGTCCCATCTGGTGATCAGCGCAGTTGTCTCACCCGTCGCAACAGACGTCTTGTACCCCGGTGGAAACAGTGATGTCGTTGTCACGATCTCGAACCCGAACCCATATCCTGTCACGGTTACCGCTGTAAACCTGCCAGCGGACACGAAGTACGCAACCGGGTACACGACGAGCTTCCTCACGACAACGAAGGCAGGCTGCCTGTCCACCACTCCGAGCGATGTTGCTTGGAATTACTCGACTTCCGCGAAGGACAGCCCGCACACTCTCACAAAGCCACTTACCGTAGCGGCGAGGGGCCAGCTCAACGACCCCCTCTTGGTGACCTTGATCGACGATGCCAGCATGAGCGCTGCCGCGCCGACCACGTGCGAGGGCGCCTACTTCTCAATGCCGCCATTGGCGGGTGTCATCGCGACGCGTCGCGCCGCAATCGCCACGTCCAGTCCGACAGTTGACAGCTGGACCAGCTGATCAGCTCCACAGGTGGCGTGAACAGGAAAGCGACCGTTCAGCACCCGAGGCCAACTCGCGCAGCTGTTCTGCGCGATTCTTGTTGCCTCCCTTGCTGTTTTCGACCCCTTTTCCAAATGGGCCGGACGCTCACGATCAGGACCGGCGGAACCGAAGAAACTCGAACCTAGGGTGGTCCTCTGCGGGAGGACGTCGGCTGATTCCCAGACGCACGGCGCGCTCGCTCCGTGTGGCCTTGTCAAGACGGAAAGCTATGTGGTGAACCTGAACCCTTTCTCACGGATGAGGGAAACGGCTGTCTCACAGGCCTGCGCGTCGTAACGAATGCCGGTGCCGTCCTCGAGCTCGGCTATAGCTACCTCAATTGGCAGCGCGGGTCGATAGGGCCGATGGCTGATCATCGCTTCGACAACGTCGGCCACTGCCAGGATACGTGCCTCAGGCAGGATCTCTCCATCACGGAGACCTTCCGGGTATCCGGAGCCATCGAGGCGCTCGTGGTGCTGATGAATGATCTTCGCCACGTTCCGTTCGAAGCCGATGGAACCGACGATCTCGGCGCCCGCAGCGGCATGTTGATGGATGAGTTCCATCTCGGTGTCGCTGAGACGCCCTGGTTTGGCGAGGATCTCAGCAGGTAGGACGATCTTGCCGATATCGTGGAGAACAGCGGCGATGCGCAGCGACTTAGGGCGTGACTCATTCCAGCCGAGCGCGACGCCGATCGCGCAGGCAAGCTCGGCCACGCGACGTTGATGACCGGCGGTGTGAGGGTCGCGCAGCTCGGTGGTGGCGCCGAGGGCGGCGACCGTCCCCTCGAGGGTGAGCGCAAGTTGTTCGGCGGTGGCCGCTAGCTCCCTCTCGGCTCGGCGCATCTCGGTCACGTCGAAGTCGATTGCGACGATGTCAGCGGGCTTCCCAGCTACGTCTGAGAATACGGCCTTGTGAGTTTGCACTTCCCGACGAGTGCCGGCCGGGCCAATCGACCCGACCACATCCTCGATGGGCAGCTCCGGGTGCGCGAGCAGCTCGCGGTTATCGGCATCGAAGCGGTTCGCCAGTCCGGCCGGATGGAGGTCGAAGACGGTGCGGCCGATGATCTCATCCTTGGAGCGACCCAAAGACCTCGCGAAAGCCTCGTTGCAGCCTACGTAGTGCAAAGAGGCGTCTTTGTAGTGAACAGGCACCGGGATCGCCTCAAGGAGTTGCTCGAGGAAGTGGGAGCGCTCTCCGGCCGTCGTTTCCGCAGCTCTCTGATCCGTGACGTCTGGCAGGTGCTCCAAGACAGGCGATCACCATTCTGTGGGAAAGACGGGGACTGCAAGCAGCACTACGATCACGATGCGCGACAGGTGTTCAAGCTCCTGCGAGAGGAACGACAATCCCTTCCGGCGCGTAACTGACGGAGGTGACCGCGTCGAGGGAAAGCGCTGGTGGAACCTCGGCGGTAGCGCTCTTGATCGTCCTCGGTCTCGGGCGGTCGAATCCAGCGGCAGTCGCTCGGTCGGCATCCGCAGGAGTCATGATCGCACGCGTTACGTGACGTCATGTTGGGAGTTTTTGCTGCGAAGCGTCGTACGGCCGTTTCCTCACGCGGAGGGACAAGCCCTCGGGTCGTAGGACGGAAGTGGCTGTATAGCCGGGCTCGGCGGTCCCAGACTGCTCGCTGATGTCAGTTCTACGGTGGTCGCCGTCAGTTCTACGGTGGCCACCGTCGGATCCACCGCTGTTGTTGTCGGATCCACCGCTGTTGTTGTCGGATCCACCGCTGTTGTCGTCGTGTTCTGGGTAGGAGCGTGGTTGACCAGCACGGAATAGTCCGAGCCTGTAACCACCGTGACGTCGGCGCCGCCATCCGTCGTTCCCTCGGCCATCGCGACGATGCCATGGAGGTCCTCAACGACCCGCTCGGCGTCGAGCAAATGGCCCGGTTCGTAGTAGACGACCGTTTCCGAGATCGGCCCGACCGATGTAGCGCTGCCTGTCCCCACGATGTGGAACCCGAGCGAGGAGAGTTGATCGGCTGTTGTCGTGGCCTGACCGGTTATCCCCGTACCGTCCATTACCGAGACTGTGAACGAGCCGGGGGCAACCGCCGAGGCCGGTGGAGTCTTTAGTCCGAGGAACTTGTCGATCGCTTGCTGATCCTGGGGGTAGGTGGGCAACACGACCGAACCGTAGTCGTAACCCTCGTACATGTAGTCAGCGAAATTCTCTATGTTCGGCATGGTCAGCTCAGGAACCGTGGCGATATTGGTCGAACGGAACACCCGCAGCAGATCGACCATGTCGCCGATTGACAGTTTCGAGTCGATCTCGAGGTCTGGGGCGACGGCACCGAGAAGCGAGTTGTCGGTGAGCGGGTTCGAAAGGCCGCGCTTCGCGACCGCGGTGGCCAGCACGCGGAGAAACTCGTGTACCCGAATGATGCGTCCGAGGTCGCCACTGCCATCGTCCATCCACTGACCATCTTTGAAATACCAGTAGTTGCGCGCCCGGACCACGGCGAGTGCGTCGAACCCGTTCAAGGACACACAACCGGTCGTTCGGATGTGGAGCCCGCTGCTGTCGTCGCGGACCCGGTAGGGGAAGTACATCTTGATTCCGCCAAGGGCGGTCACGATGTTCTGGAAGCTGTCGAAGTTGAGTTCGACGAAGTGGTTTATCGGGATCCCGAAGTTCTGTTCGATTGCGGCGACAAGCTGGCCGGGTCCGTCCGCCAGGGCGGCATCGATCTTGAAGAACTGCCTGGGCCGGATGTTGTTCATGACGAGGTCACGCGGAATGGAAAGGACGGAAACCGAGTGAGTCCGCTGGTCGGCACGTAGCAGCAGGATCACGTCTGAGTTGACGCCAGTGATGCCTTGCGCGCAACTGCCGAACGCCGAGGTCTGCTTGTTGTTCAGCGCGCAGCGGGACGTCGAGCCTATGAGGAGGAACGTCTGGGTGCCGACGTCCGGACCCGAGGTTGCAGGCGGCGTGAGCTGAGACACGGTCACCCGATGGACTTGGTGGAGCCGGAAGGCGACGAACGCGATCTCGGCCCCGGCAAGAGCGACGACCACCACCAGGAGGGCCAGCGATATCCTGACGAGATTGCGGAGCCAACGTGGCCGCGAACTCCTGGGCCGACGGCCGAATCGTCGTCGAACGAGAGGCGGGTCAGAGTCCGGCAACTCAGCGCCGGCTTCAACATCGGACATGAGGAGCAGACTAGAGACGCTCCCTTAAGATCTCATGAAGCCAGAGACCGGTAGCTCGGTCGCGGGAGGCAAGTCTTGGCAGCCGGCCAAGTCGTGCTTCTTGCGGACGGCTTCAGCCTCCCAACTCACCGGGCCGGGCTCTTGTCGGGTATAACGGAGCGTGATGAGGATCCTCGTCGCTGAGGATGACGAAGCTCTCAGGTCCGTGCTGGAACGGGGGCTGAAGAAAGCCGGTTACGTCGTGGACGGCGTCGCCGACGGATCAGCCGCGCTCTTCTACCTGCTGTCATACGAGTACGAGGTCGCCATCCTCGACTGGCGAATGCCAGCCGTGAGTGGGATCGAAGTCCTTCGGTCACTACGCCGTTCGGGCGCCGGCGTGCCTGTACTGATGCTCACCGCGCGGGATATGCCGACCGATCGCGTGCTAGGCCTCGACGAAGGCGCCGATGATTACATGGTGAAGCCGTTTGACTTTCCCGAGCTTCTTGCACGGCTGCGAGCCTTGCAGCGTAGACCTTCAGACGCGCACCCACCCCACCTGTTGGTAGGAGACCTTGTTTACGAGCCGGCGGAGCGGGCCGTTAGGGCAAGCGGCAAAGCAATCGGTCTCACGCAGATCGAGCTCGGCATACTGGAGCTTCTCTTGCAGCGCTCTCCTGCCGTCGTGTCCAGGCGGTCGATAGCCCTGCAGGTTTGGCAGTACGAGGCCGATGCCGTTGGCTCCAATACGATCGACGTTCACGTCGCCCACCTTCGATCGAAGCTCTCCGGGGCACAGGTTCGGATCGATACCCACCGCGGCGTCGGCTACCGTCTCGTGCCCACATGAGGTTGAGGCAACGAGCGCCCAGCAGTAGCCATTTCGCACCCTCATTCAAGGTCGCGTTGGTAGCCACATTGATTGTGATCGTCGTGTACGCGGGAGCGGTCGTTGTCCTCGACATTTTGGTGGCGCACCGCTTGGTTGCTCAGGTAGATCGCCAGCTCAACAGTCGCCTTGCGGCGGCCCGGCGCCGATCACCTGCGCTTGCCACAGAGGAGCCGGACTCGCCGGGTGGCAGCATCCAATATGGGCTCGGAATTTATGGCGAGCCGATCTACGTCTGGGAGGTTCGTCCGCAAAGCCTGGTCGCCCAGGCAAACGACGCATCGCCGCCGTTACCTTCGCTGACCTGGCCTAGGGCGGGTGCAGGATCGGTCACTAGGAGCCTCTCGGGTACTGACTACCGGCTCTTGTCGGTGCGCTATAGAGGCGGCCTTCTCGTTGCTGGTGAGAGCTTGACGGAACTAACTCATGTCGAGAGCGTACTCACCAACTCTGAGCTCGTCGCCGCGCCGGTACTTCTCCTGGCCATCTTCTTGGCGTCGTTGCTCATTGGCCTGCGGTCGGCGAAGCCCATCGAGCTTGCTCATCGCCGGCAGCTGGAGTTCACGGCGGATGCCTCCCATGAGTTGCGGACGCCGTTGAGTGTGATCGAGGCAGAGCTGTCGCTCGCCCAGAGCTTCGAAGGGGACCCTGAGCCCGCGGTCATCGATCGGATAGCGCGAGAGAGCGAGCGTTTGAAGCGGATTGTAGAGGACATGTTGTGGTTGGCCCGTTTTGACGCGGCCCCTCCACCCCCGGCCTCAGGCGCGATCGATGTCGCGAGAATCGCCGAGGAATGTGCGGAACGCTTTCGGGCACTTGCCAGCGCGAGATCGCTCAACCTGCGGCTGGAACGGATCGGAAAGGCTCCCGCCGCAATCACGGCACCTGCCGAGTGGATCGACCGTCTCGCGGCGGTGCTCGTGGACAATGCTTGCAAGTACGCGAACGAGGGCGGCTCGGTGCGCATCGAAGTAGGTCGGATCGGTCCACGGATCGTTCTCGCAGTCGAAGACTCTGGCCCTGGCATTCCTCTGGCTGAACGTGAGCGGCTATTTGATCGGTTTCGGCGCGGTACCAATCAGGCAGGTGGTCATGGGCTCGGGCTCGCGATTGCCGATTCGGTTGTCCGGACTACCGGAGGTCGTTGGCGCGTTGACGCGAGTACCAGATTCGGAGGTCTTCGCATAGAGGTTTCCTGGCCGGGCTACCAGGCTTCCGCCGAACGTCGTCGCTCAGTTTCATCGTGAATGGACTCGGGTCAGCCCCTCCTCATGTGCTGCGGTGTCAGACACCTGCAAAAAGAGGTTCGGACGGTGTCGGCCTTTCCGGCGAGACAGCAAAGAGAAGAACCGTCACTTATCGTCAGGCGCGTTGTCTCTCCGAAAAACCAGCAGGTCGATGAGCTCCTGCTGGGACTGCACGTTCAGCTTTCTGAAAACCGAGGACAGATGGTTGCGAACAGTGCTCTGAGAGACAAAGAGCGCTTCCGCGATCGCCGGCACCCGTTTGCCGGCGAGCAACCTCGTGACCACTTCGAGCTCGCGTGACGACAGCTCGAGGATGCCAGGGACCTGTGCTTCGGTCAGGCTGGCAAGGTCGCGCGAGATGTCGAGAAGATCAGACCCTCTCGTCTCGCCTAAGGAAGGTTCGACGTCCGAGTCTGGCGAGCCGTTGGAGTCTTCGAACGAAAAGAGGGCGAAAGCGGAGCTCGGAGGAGGATCCATCGGCAGCAGCAGCATCTGACACAGCCGTGCTTGTTCCGTCGCGTTGTTGACGTGGACATGCAGCGCTACTCCCTTGCCTGTCGAAGTAGCTTGCGCGAGCGCCCACATGAGTCGGGCGAGGTCGTCCGGGTGGACGATCCCGAATAGGGTCTGACCGATCAGCCCCTCCGGCACATTGCCCACGAGCGCTTCGGCGTCGCTATGCACACGCTCGATTCTGAGGTTGACGTCAGTCGTGCCGATGAGAGCGTTGAAGTCCTCGGGCAGCGGAGCGCGGACCCCTCCTGGTGGCCCACCGTCCTCGACAATGACGACAAGAACATGTCGCGGGGGAATCTCCTCGCCGATTGCTCGCACCCAAACTTGAGCCTGGATCGTCGATCTCTCACTCACGCGGAAGTGCCGCGTCGTCTCATAGCCCTCCAACCGACCCGCGATGAGCACTTCGAGGGCGTCCGACGGAGCATCGGTGGTGAACGACTCGAAATTACGACCGATCAACTCTCCATCTTGCGGCGAGAACATCTCTACAGCCGCGGGGCTGGCATCTACGATCCTTTCGGAGGGAAGCTCCAGGATCAGAGCCGGCAACGGGTTAAGGCTGACGACTTCAAGCACACTGTCAGGCTGATCGGCCAACTAGGAACCCGCGCCAGGGCCTTACGAGATCACCACGTCTGCTGCACCCCCACCCGATGAACTCTACTCAGCATCGGAAACTCATCGAAGTCCCGGAAGGAAGAAAAGTCGAAACGTCTAGGTGTCCGAGATAGTCGTCTATCCGACGATCTCACAACGAGTCGATACCACGGAACCAGAGATCCTTCTCACAAGAAGGGTTTGCCAGCGTGAGGTGCACGACGTCGTGGCCCACGACGGGCGCACAGTCCGCGAATGGTTTCCAACCTGGTCATTAGCGGGGATACATACCTGCCGCGTCAAGTGTCAAGCAATCGTGCAAGAATGGCAATGTCGTTGTCAACCGCTTCCTAGGACCCTGACACTGTCGCACCGGCTGCTGAGGACACGTTCATGGTTGGCAAGTGCCAGCGTTCGGAGGTATATCTCGATCGCTCCTTTCTGGCGCCAGAGGCTCGAGCTCCATCCGTGCGCTACGCAGCCACGTGGGCGAATGTGGGCCTGTGTGCCCTCCCCGAAGCTTCCGGTTCTAGCTGTGCGCTCCAGCGTCCGTTCTGCGTCTGCGGCTCCCTCCCTGGCTGGGCCGGCGGGGCCCGGTGGTACGAGCCCCGTTCGCCCATGCGCCTCCCGACCTCTTCTCTGCTACCAAAAACCGTAGCAGCCAGCCTCTTTGCTGCCACGTGGGCGAACGTGAGCGCCCGTCCGGCCGACGTCGGACCCGAAGAGGGCGCCTAACCACCAGTAGCCGAGATCACAGTCTCAGCCCTTGCAGGCCGTGATGGTCGCCGCGCTCATCTTCATGAGTGGCGCCGCCTGGGTGTCGGTGAACTCGAGCTCGTCGTTACACCGCAGCAACGGCACGAGGTCCGCCGGCATCTGCGCCAGGGGTTCGCCGGCCGGCGCCCGGTCAACGCGCCAGTACAGCTCGAGGGCCCGAAGGGGCGTGCATAGGCGCCGGGCGTGCCAGGTGTTGTCGGCGTTGCTGCAGGCCATGGAGGTAGAAGCTCGTCAAGATGGCTAGGTCCAGTCGGTCAGTAGTACCGCTCCAAGAATCAGTACCGACTACGGGAGACCGGCGGCCTCCCTTCGGGTTAGCTGCATCCATGAACGCGGTCCTGCTATCTGAGCCCTGGAGTCGCACGACTCCTGATCGGCCGTGCTGGATCGCCGACTCCCTCCACTTGGCCAGAGCGCGTCTGACGCTGCGCCGGACGGAGTGTCCCGACACGCGTCGGGACGCGACCCAGGAGGGATTCCCCATCACCATGCTGGAGAAAGGAAAGCAATGAGTCAGACAGTTATCTCACCGTCAGGCGGGCAGAAGGCCCCGGCAGCCGGTTCCTTGCATCCGGTAACTCGTTTGGTGCAAAAGAGGGGAACACTCGGCATGTTCAGTCTCGCCATGATCGACGTGGCGGCGGTGATCAGCCTGAGGAACCTCCCGACGATCGCGGAGTACGGCTGGGGATCGATCTTCATCTTTGGGTTGGCCCTTCTTGGTTTCATGATCCCGATATCCTTCGTCGCTGCCGAGCTTGGGAGCGGCTGGCCGAAGGCCGGTGGCGTCTATCTGTGGGTGAAGGAGGCGTTCGGCGAAAAGAGCGGGTCCCTGTCCATTTGGGCAGACTGGGCCGAGAACCTGGTCTGGTATCCGACGGTGCTGTCGTTCATCGCCGCGGCACTCGCCTACGTGATGGTGCCTTCATGGGCGAACAACAAGTGGTGGCTGTTCGTCGTGATGATGGTCGTCTTCTGGGCGACCACGTTGGCGAACTTCCTCGGTGTCAAAGACTCGGCTCGCATCTCCAGCTGGGGAACGATCGCAGGCTCGATCGTCCCTGGGGCCGTTTTGATCCTCCTCGGGATCGGATGGTGGGCGAGCGGCCACTCCCTCGCGGCTCCCTATTCGGGCGTCCACTCGCTCATGCCGAGCCTGAACATCACGAACCTCGTCTTCTTCTCGGGTGTCCTGCTCGCGTTCGCTGGCATGGAGATGGCCGGTTTCTCGGCAGCGTCGGCGAGGAACCCGAAAAGGGACATCCCGCGAGCGACCCTTCTCGCGTGCTTGGTTCTCGTCGTGCTCTACGTTCTCGGTACGCTGGCGATCGCCTTCGTCGTGCCGCAGAAGCAGATTGAGCTCAACTCTGGTTTGCTCCAGGCCTTCCAGGTGTTCTTCAACAAGTTCGGGGTGAGCTGGCTTCTGCGACCGATGTCGCTCCTGATCTTCGTCGGAGGCATCGCTCTGCTCAGTACCTGGATGTACGGTCCGGCGAAGGGGTTCATGCGGGCCTCGGTACAAGGTGACTACCCGAGGATCTTCCAAGGCCACAACGACAAGCTGGCGCCGACGGCGGTCCTGCTGATCCAGGCCGGCATAGGGACGCTCTTCTCGCTGCTTTTCTTGTTCGAGCCAACGATCTCGACCTCCTACTGGATCCTTTCCGCACTGACGACCCAACTGCTTGTGATCATGTATGTGCTCATGTTCGCCGCGGTGATCCGGTTGCGCTACAGCCAGCCGGACACGCCACGCCCCTACCAGATTCCGGGAGGCAAGATCGGCGTGTGGATTGTGGGATGTTTCGGCGTGGCCGGGTGCGCGTTTGCCTTCTTCCTCGGTTTCGTCCCACCGTCACAGATCTCCACGGGCAACCACGTGGTTTACGTATGCCTGATGATCTTCTTCACCGCCGTGCTGGCGGTCCCACCGTTGCTCTTCGCCCGATTCCGGAAGCCCCACTGGAAGGACGCGGCATTGCTCGAAGAACTCGAGTCCGAAGGCCGGGAACTCGAGTCACAATCGCCGAGCAACTGAACAGCGTCAGCTGAACGTGGTCACAAGGAGAGACGATGGAGCCTTACGAGAGCTATCCGGTCCTGCTGGCACACCACAAACTCGGCACCGGCTCGACGGTCGCCAGAGCGGTCGATGACCTGGTCGAGGCACTGAAAGCTCGGCACCTCACCGTGACGCTCGCAAAGTCGGCTGCGGACGTCGACTTCACGATCTCCCGCAACCCGGCTATCGGCGCGGCTCTGCTCGATCCCGAGGTCTTCGAAGGACAGGCGGCATTTCTGACCGCGGTCGGTCACATCCACCGACTGAACGACAACATCCCGGTCCTGACCCTCCGTGAACGGGCTGACATAGAAGATGTGCCTCTGGCTGTCGCCGAGAACACCCAGGGCGCGTTCTGGATACACGAAGACACGACATCGTTCGTGGCGGGCCGGACCGAGCTGCTCGTCGCCGAATACACAGCCAAGCTCTTCTCACCGTTTTTCGGAGCGCTCAAGCGTTACGTCGACGACTACAACTGGACCTGGTGCTGTCCGGGTCACAACGGAGGCATCTTCTACCGCAAGACGCCGCTCGGCAAGATCTTCTTTGATCATGTGGGCGAGAACTTCCTGCGCGGCGACCTCTGTAACGCCTCGCCCGAGCTCGGTTCGATCCTCCAGCACCAAGGCCCGGTCCTACAAGCGGAGCAACGCGCCGCGGAGATCTTCGCTGCTGAGCGGACCTACTTCGTTCTGAACGGCACTTCGACATCGAACAAGATCGTCACGATGAGCCTGTTGAAACCGGGCGACCTTGTCCTGTTCGACCGGAACTGCCACAAGTCGATGCACCACGGGGCGCTCATGCTCGCCGGTGCGATCCCCGTCTACCTAAACCCCACACGAGACGCCAACGGCATCATTGGACCAATTGACTGGCAGTACCTCGACGAGGATTACATACGTCGCCAGATCCGCGACAACCCCCTCGTCTCAGATCCCGAAGCTTGGCTCAAAGAGCGGCCCTTCCGCCTCGCTATCGTCACCAACACAACCTACGACGGCATCTGCTACAACGCCCGCCTTCTCGCCGAGAAGCTGGGCCACCTCAGCGACTACCTCGTCTACGACGAGGCCTGGATGGCCTACGCGAAGTTCCACCCCCTCTACGTCGACCGTTTCGGGATGGGCCTCGGCCCCCTCGGCCCGGATGATCCCGGGATCTATACGACTCAATCGACACACAAGTGCCTCGCCGGCATGTCCCAAGCCTCCCAGATCCACGTCCGAGACAGTCACTTAAGAGGACAGGAGCGACGCACCGGGCACGATCGCTTCAACGAGGTGTTCATGATGCACACCTCGACCTCCCCCCAGTACAACATGATTGCATCGCTCGACTTCGGCGCCGAGATCATGCGCGGCAGGCAAGGCTTCCAGCTCATCGACGACGCGGTGCGCGAGTCGATCGCTCTGAGAAAGGAAGTCGAGCGTTACCACGACCAGATCGTCTTGCGCGAGACCTCTCCTAGCGCAAAGTGGTTCTTCGACATCTTCGGACCGCACACTGTTACCGTCACCCCGAAGCAGCTCGAAGCCGCCCTCGCGGTGCCGGACCTGACCGAGGAGACCCGCGAGACGATCCGCGAGGCGATTGCCGAAGGTGGCGTGAACGCTGCCCGGTGGAGCGACCTCGACGACGACTTACTAGCGAGCGTCCCAGAGTGCTGGATGTTCCACGCGAGTGATGACTGGCATGACTTGAAGGGTCTTGTGCCTGACTACATCATGCTTGACCCGACGAAGCTTTCGATCACGACACCCGGTATCCGCCAAGGTCGGGAGTTCGACGACTGGGGGATCCCGGCCGCGATCCCGGCCGCGATCTTGCGTTCACGCGGCATCGTGAACGAGAAGACGAGCTTCTACACGATCCTGCTGTTGGTGACCGCCGCCATCGAGCGGGGCAAGTCGGCGACCGTGCTCTCGGAGCTGCTCGAGATCAAGCGCCTTTACGACGCGGCCGCTCCCCTTACCGAGGTGCTCCCCGATCTCGTCGCTTCCCACCCTGAGCGTTACGGCGCGATGACTCTTCCCGGTCTCTGCGAGGAGATGCACCAGTTCTTGCGCCACCGCCACGCTGACGTCCTCCAGCGTGCGGCCTTCAACGCCGAGCACGAGCCCGAAATAGTGCTCTCGCCTGCCCAAGCGCACACCAAGCTCATCGACAACGAAGTCGACCTAGTCCCACTCGACGAGGTCGGCGGGCGCATAGCAGCCACCCTGATCGTCGTCTACCCGCCCGGCATCGCCGTAATGGTGCCGGGGGAGCGCTTCGCAGACGACTCAGCTGCCACCGCCTACCTACAGCTGTTCGAAGAAAACGACAACCTCTTCCCAGGTTTCGAGAGCGAGATGCAAGGCGTGTACCCGCGTCAATGTGGTGACCGAATCCGGTACTTCACCTACGTCGTGCGCGAGAAGGCGGCAACTGACCAAACACCTTCTCCTACGGGCGCCAAATGGGCCGGGTTAGATTGAGAGGCTGCACGCGGACGGCCGCGACGTCACGCCAATCGAGCCGAGCGTCGCGAGGGCCGAGACGGTCAACAACTGAACCACTCGACCGTGCGACGTGATGCCGCTGTCTCTCTCACACTCCAGGTGGCGGGTGTCCTGCACTCGGAGGTTCTCGAGGCGCCCGCACAAGCACCGACGCGGAGAATTTGCTGATCTCCCTTGTTTCCAACAGGCACTTTTGCGATCAGTCGTATCGTCGTCTTCGAGAACCACCCAGAGAACGCATAGTTGATCGACGGGCCTGTGGTGTGGATGCCGCAGTGTCGCCTACGGCCGAGCTGCTCAGCCTGATCGAGCAGGTGTCTAGCGAGCAGCGGCCGGATTCACCGTCCGGTGAGAATCGTCGTCGAAGCTCACAAAGCATGATCAGTCCTCGGTGGCCGCTGCTGATTCGGCTAGGGGCGCACTGATCGATTTGGGTCCTTATCGCAAGTGCGCCTAGGTGGGAGCGGGCCAGCTTAGATACAGTTGAGTGTGCGCGATTGGCCGATTCTGGGCCGGAGCAAAGAGCTGTCTCAGTTAAGCGCCGCCGTTTTGGAAAAGCGCGGGGCGGTGATCACAGGCGCGGCCGGAGTAGGCAAGACGACGCTCGCCGTGGCGTGCCT